>Ga0210009_1001394_pt1 | contig 21042 bp, 20 predicted proteins | sample CryGeyCG2114_065_FD_185457 | JGI IMG/M metagenome (GOLD analysis project Ga0210009, IMG submission 185457) | Groundwater microbial communities from aquifer - Crystal Geyser CG12_big_fil_rev_8/21/14_0.65 (SPAdes) (version 2) | ecosystem: Environmental > Aquatic > Deep subsurface > Groundwater ... | reverse complement strand
AAACACACCCCATCAAATCCCCATAGCCTGCGCGCTGATCTGAGCGCGGTGGCACCCCTCGCGGTTTCCTCCTTGGAGCGGTTGTCCGACGTCAGCCCGGAACGGGCGGCTGCATTCGTTCGTGCGGCGCGTGGGGGCTGACATCCGACAACCCTTAACCTTATGTGAATCTTCACATAAGGCCGAATAACAGCCAGATCCAGCCACTTCACTCCACGCCCGGCCTCGCGCCGGGCGTTGTGTTTTCCAGCCGTCGCAAATTGCCTGCCGCTTCCGTATGGTGCGGGTCGAGTTGCAGGGTGCGTTGGAATTCGCGGCGTGCTTCGTCGTTGCGTCCGGCGAGCAGCCAGGCGTAGCCGAGGTTGTTGTGCACGCGCGCCTTGTTGGGTGAGAGTTGTGCCGTGGTTTGCCACAGGGCGATCTCGCTGCGGTAATCGATGTTGCGTTGCACGGTGAGCAGGCCCGCGCCGAGTAGCAGCGCCATCATGCCGGTGTGTGCTGCCCGTGCGTTCAGGTGCGCGGAAAGTTCGATGCACAGCGCCATCGCGAGCGGCCAGCCGACGAGGTACAACTGCCGCTCGTTGGCGATGTCGAGGCGCGGCAGGAGCACGTACAGCGGCAGCAGTTGCAGCAAGGCCCAGCCAAGCGCGAAGGCCAGCCACGGGCGCGGTTGCCGCAAGCGCCAGGCGGCGACGGCCAGCGCCAGCGCACCGAGCAAGGCCAGAGGAGCTTCGGATGCGTTGCGATACAGCGGCAGGTCGGGGTCGATGTTGAGCCACAGCGGCAGCAGCCATTGCCCCAGCAGCCACAGCATGCCGTTCGCCTGCGTGGCGAGGTTGCCGCCCAGCGTGTTGAACTGCGCGCTGCGCGCCATGTGCGACTGGAACACCTCGCTGAACAGGAACAGCAGGGCGGCGATGAGCAGCACGGCCCAAGTCGCCCCTTGTGCCCTGAGTTTGTCCGGTCGCGCATCGAGTGCAAAGCGTTCCCACAGCAGCAGCGCGAAGGGGAAGGTCACGGCGGTCTCTTTGCACAGCAGCGCGGCGGCGAAGCAGAGCGGCGTGAGCAGGTGCAGGTGAAGTGCGCTCGCCTGTTTCCGCCCCCGCGTGTAGGCGAGCAGGCCGAGCAGATAGAACATCGTCATCAGCGAGGCCGAGCGGCCGCTGAGGTAGCTCACCGCTTCGCTGTGCGCGGGATGCAGCACGAACAGCAGGGCGACGAACAGCGGTAGTTCTGCGGGCCATTCCGTGTGGCGCGCGCAGTAGTGTTGCGTGAGGCGATAGACCAGCCAGCCGTTGAGCAGGTGGATAAAAAGGTTGGTGAGGTGGAAGCCTGTCGCACCCAGGCCCAGCGTCCAGTCCAGGGTGTAGCTGGCTTTCAGCAGCGGGCGGATGCCGTGGGCCAGGCCTTCCCGCCAGGCGTCCCAGCCTTGCACGCCGGGGAAATGCACGATGACTTTGTAATCGTCGAACTGGAACGGGGTGCCGAGTGCGTTGGCATAGGCGAGGCAGGCGGCCAGCAGCAGCCAGCCGAACGCGCGCAGGGCATCACTGCTTGCGTTGCGCTTCGGCGAAGGCCGCATCGAGGATATCCACCGCGTCCCACCAGCGGTCGTTGCCGTGCAGCAGCACCAGCAGCACGGTGGTATCGCCGCGCTTGGCATAGGCGATCAGGCATTTGCCGGCGCGCGCGGTGTAGCCGGTCTTGAGGCCGAATGCGCCGCGATAGCGGCCGACCAGTGCGTTCTTGTTCTCGAAGCGGATGTCTCGCTTGCCGTCTTCGCTGCGCATGTTGCCGTCGATACTTGAGGTGAGCCTCAACAATGGATGGTGGAGGATGAATTCTTTCGCAAGCAAAGCCAGATCGCCGGCGCTGGAATAGTGTCCTTTGGCATCGTGCCCGCAGGCGTTCCCGAAGTGCGTGTCGTGCATGCCGAGTTCGGCGGCACGCTGGTTCATCCGCTTCACGAATTGGCGTTCGCTGCCGGCGAGCGCTTCGGCCAGTGCATGGCAGGCATCGTTGGCCGAAGCCATCAGTGTGGCGGCCAGCAGATCTTGCACTTGATAACGTTCTCCCGCCTTGAGTTTGAGACGGGCGCCGGTTTCACGGACCGCAGCTGGGGAGATGGTGGTGATCTGCGACAGGTCGCCCTGTTCGATGACGAGCAGGGCGGTCATCAGCTTGGTGAGGCTGGCGGGGGGAAGGCGGGTCTGTGCCTCGCGTTCCCAGACGGGGGAACCGTCAATCTCGACGCGGTAGGCGCTTGCCACATCGGGGAAGAGGTCGGGCAGGGCGAGGGCAAAAGCTGTGTACAGGCACAGCAAACCCCCGCCAAGCAGGTGCACGATGCCGTGCATCAGAAGCCCAGCAAACCCTTCAGTTTCTTGGCGCCGTCGATGGCGTTGCCGACCGGATTGTCGGTGATTACGCTGGTTGAGCGCGAGGAACTGGTATAGCTGCGCCCCGCATCGGCAAATGTTTTGGCCTCGTTCGGACAGTATTCTTCCAGTTCCTCGTAATTGTTCTGGTCCACTTTCTTGCAGATCGCCTTGGTTGCTGCTGCCATATCGATCTTGCATATTCCGGCGATGGATACATCTGAAGTATCGTCATGCTTGGCCAATGCGACATAGACATCCACTTTCTTTGGCGCATCCTTGCCGATGACCTTGCAGGCAAATTTCTGTTTGCCGGCACACATGGCATCGGTGCCGAAGAAACGGTTGGAAACCAGATCCTTCGAATCGTAGCGTGCAACCTCGCATTGTTCCGCCATCTCGCTGGCCATCTGCGCCTTGGCCATCCCCATCATATCGTTCACATTTTCCATGCCCGGTGCAGCCACGACCGGCGGGGCGGATGGGTCACACGCGGCGCCAACCCGCTTGCCACTGTAGTTCATCGTCATGTTGATTGTTTCGCCGTCGGACTTCCCGGAAAGCCTGGTGATCCCCTGATAACTCCCCTTGCCGTGTGTGACTTCACCGCTGCCTGTCATCTTCTCCCCATCCCTGTCGCAGCGCATCTTCCATGTGGTTTTGCTGCCGGCGGTCTTGATGTCGGTTACCTGGCAGTCGCTATCCTGCTGCATCAGACGTTTGGGGTCATTCTCTTTCCCTTTCTCCATGCAGACAGTCATATTTGAGGCAGGCATCGCAAAAGGCGCACCCGGCATTTCGGTTTTGGTGGTGACTTGCCAAGTTTCGCCGGCGGTGGAAAATGCGGCACCGGAAAACAGACAGATAGCAACGGCGACAACAGCGGATGCGTTTTTTTTCATGATGACCCCCTTAAGCAAGACGGCGTTGGCTAAATATCCATAAAACCACGGGCGGATTGTTTGCCTTGCGCAGCTTTCCGTCAAGCCGGAGCATGGGAAGATGGTTTGGGCTGCGGTATCATGTGGCCCCAACCGAAATACACACTTGAACGCGATGAATCCCACCCTTGTTTTCGATATCGAAACCATCCCCGACGTGGCCGGACTGCGCGCGCTGTATGAACTCGACAGCGCGGTGAGCGATGCCGAAGTGGCGGAGATGGCCTTCCAGATGCGCCGCCAGAAGACCGGCAGCGATTTTATGCCGCATCATTTGCAGCGCGTCGCGGCGATCTCCTGCGTGCTGCGCGAGGGTGACAACTTCAAGGTGTGGACGCTGGGCGAGATGGATGAGGATGAAGGCAGCATCATCCAGCGCTTCTTCGACGGCATCGAGAAATACACGCCGCAGATTGTGTCGTGGAACGGTGGCGGTTTCGACCTGCCGGTGCTGCACTATCGCGGCCTGATCCACGGTATCCAGTCGCCGCGCTACTGGGACCAGGGCGAGGACGACAAGGACTTCAAGTGGAACAACTACATCAGCCGTTACCACTCGCGTCACCTCGACCTGATGGATTTGCTGGCGATGTACACCGGGCGCGCCAACGCGCCGCTGGACGAACTGGCCAAACTGATCGGTTTCCCCGGCAAACTCGGCATGGACGGCAGCAGGGTGTGGGAGGCGTACCAGCAGGGCAAGCTGGCCGAGATTCGCAACTATTGCGAGACCGACGTGGTGAACACCTGGCTGGTGTTCGCCCGCTTTCAGTTGATGCGCGGGCAATTCAGCAAAGCACGTTACGAGAAGGAACTGGAGCTGGTGCGTTCTACCCTGGACAAGTCTGGCGAGGCGCACTGGGCGGAATATCTCGCGGCATGGAACAAGGCGTGATGCATGCCGCGTAAGGTCTGGTTGTCCTTCGGCTGGCTGTGGGTTGCCGCCGTGTTTTATTTGTCGCTCATGCCGCACCCGCCGGCGCCAGTTCCTTTTGACGGCGTGGACAAGCTGGAACACGCGCTCGCTTATGCCTTGCTCATGTTGTGGTTCTGTCAGGTCTATGTTGAGCGCCGGACGCGTATCAGGTTGACGCTGTCGCTGCTGGCGATGGGTGTTGGCATCGAGATTCTGCAGGGCATGAGCGGTTACCGCCATTTCGAGTATGCCGACATGTTGGCAAATTCCACCGGGGTGTTGCTGGGTTGGGGGCTGGCGCAAACCCGCACGGGATGCGTATTGAAGATGCTGGAAAATAATGGAAAATGATAAACAAGCCGTTGTGGTCGAATCGCTTGACCACGAAGGTCGCGGCATTGCGCATGCCGACGGCAAGGTGATCTTCATCGAGGGCGCGCTGACCGGCGAGCGCGTGACCTATTCCGCGTATCGCAAAAAGAACAACTACGAGCAGGCCAGGGTCGGGCAGATTCTGAAGCAGTCCTTCATGCGCGTGCAGCCGAAGTGCCCGAATTTCGGTGTGTGCGGCGGCTGTTCGATGCAGCATCTGGATGCGCGGGCGCAGGTCGATGTCAAACAGCGCGTGCTCGAAGACAATCTGCAACGGATCGGCAAGGTCAAGCCGGAAACCATACTGCCGCCGATCTATGGCCAGCCCTGGGGCTACCGCCAGCGCGCGCGATTGTCGGTGCGCCATGTGCTGAAAAAAGGCAAGACACTGGTCGGCTTCCGCGAGCAGAACGGCAAATATGTGGCCGACATGCAGCACTGCGAGATTCTCACGCCCAAGATTGCGAGCCTGTTACCGTTGCTGGGCGAGCTGAATGAAAAATTCACCGTGCGCGATATCCTGCCGCAGATCGAGGTGGCGGTTGGCGAGCATGTCGATGTGCTGGTGCTGCGCATTTTGGCCGCGCTCACGCCTTCGGATGAGGCGTATATCAAACAGTTTGCCGATGCGCATCAGGTGCAGTTCTGGACCCAGACCAAGGGCCCGGAAACGGTGATTCCATTCTACCCGCTGGATGCGCCGCAGCTTTCCTATAGTCTGCCGGAATTCGGCATCACGATGCCGTTCGCGCCGACCGAGTTCACTCAGGTGAACAGCGACATGAATCGGCTGATGGTCGGTCGCGCTGTGCGCCTGCTCGACCCTCAACCCGGCGAGCGCATCGCCGACTTCTTCTGCGGCCTCGGCAATTTCACCCTGCCCATCGCGCGCTGCGGCGCCCAAGTGCTGGGCATCGAAGGCAGTGACGCACTGGTGAAACGTGCCATGCAGAATGCCGCATACAACGGTTTGACGGCGAACACCGAGTTCAAGGCAATGAACTTGTTCGAGATGAATGAGGAGGCACTTCTGCGGCTGGGCAACTCATTTTTGGGAAGCGAGAGAGCAGAGCTTGGAGATTCGTTGCCGGGCGACCGCTCCCGCAACCGGCTCGCTTCGCGAGTAACGTGTCATGATCGCCGCTTCGACAAATGGCTGGTCGATCCGCCGCGTGACGGCGCGATCGAACTGATGAAATCCATCAATGATGAAACTGCACCGCGCCGCATCGTGTATGTGAGTTGCAGCCCCTCCACACTCGCGCGCGATGCCGAAGTGCTGGTGCATGCGAAGGGCTACCGGCTGAAAACGGCGGGGGTGATGAACATGTTTCCGCAGACCTCGCATGTGGAGTCGATTGCGGTGTTTGTACGGGAGTAACGATGATGCAAAGCTATGATGATCTGGTGGCTGAGGCGTTAACGCGTGTGCGCGAAGTGGCGCCGTGGGATTTTGGGCGGCGCTACCTGGCGGGTGATATTCCACTGCTGCTCGACGTGCGCGAACCGGCGGAGTTTGCCGTTCTGCACATTCCCGGCTCACTCAATGTGCCGCGCGGATTGCTGGAGCAATCCTGCGAATGGGACTATGACGAGACCGTGCCGCAACTGGCCGGCGGGCGCGAGCGTGAGATCGTGGTGATCTGCCGTTCCGGCAAGCGTTCGGTATTGGCGGCAGACGTGATGCAGAAAATGGGGTTTAGCAACGTGGTTTCGTTGATGCTCGGTATCCGTGGCTGGAACGATGCGGAATTGCCGTTGCAGGATGTAACCGGACGGGTGATCGATGCGGATGCGGGCGACCAGTTGCTGGTCTCGAACGTGAGACCGGAGCAACGCAAACCAAAATCTTCCTGAGAAAAGAGGAAATGAAAAAAATGGCCATTGGCCGTTTTTTTCATTCCGGAATCTGATGGATTGCGCCAGATGTTCAAATACGTGTTAGGTCTCACGCGGATTGGCCATATCTATATTTGCACTTCTCCGCGTACTCCGCGCCTCCGCGTGATCAACTGTTGTAGGGTCAGTCCCGTTCGCCGCTGAACGCCATCAACAGGCTCAATAGATGGATGAACAGATTGTAGATGCTCAAGTAGATGCCCAGTGTCGCCATCACATAGTTGGTCTCGCCGCCGTGCACGATGCGGCTCACATCGAACAGGATATACGCCGAGAAGATCAGCACGGCGATGGCGGAGAGGGTCAGCGACATGGCGGGGACCTGGAAGAACAGGTTCGCCAGGGAAGCGACGATCAGCAGGATCAGCCCGATGAACAGAAACTTGCCCATGAAGCTGAAATCCTTCTTGGTCACCGTGGCGATGGTGGCCAGCGAGAAGAAGATCAGGCCGGTGCCGCCGGCAGCCATGCCGATCAGTTGCGCGCCATTCTTCAGGTGCAACGCGACTTGCAGGATCGGGCCGAGGAATACGCCGGCAACGAAGGTGAAGCCGAGCAGGGCGGCGATGCCCCACACGCTGTTGCGCAGTGCGGTGACGGCGAACATCATGCCCATCATCGCGCCGAACATCAGCAGCGAACCCATGATCGGGTTGGTGGCCAGGAAAGTGAAGCTGATCGAGGTGCCGACGAAGGCGCCGATGATGGTCGGGATCATGGTCAGCGCCAGCATCATGTAGGTATTGCGCAGCACCTTGTTCTGTTCGATGGACAGGGTGCCGATGGGGACGGTTGGTACTGAATAATTCATGGTTTCCTCCTGGTTAAACTAAAGTGCGTTGAATTGCACACGCGGGTTGAGACTACCGAAGGTATAAAAAAGTTGCAACCTGTCGACAATTAAAATGTCGACAATTAAAATGAATTTGAATCAAATGCTGCGCACCGGTGGCGCCAGATCTCCGCTGTGCAAGGCGAACTGGCCGCGTTTGCGGTCGGCGAAGTAGTGTTCCAGGGTGTAGCGCACCGGGCGGAAGGCGAGTTGCTCCCACGGGATTTCTTCCTCGCTGAACAGTTTCACTTCCAGACTTTCCACGCCCGGCGAGAAATCGAGATCGAGCAGGGTGGCGCGGAACAGCAGGTGTACCTGGTTGATGTAGGCCATGTTGTACAAGCCCAGCAGTTCATGTACTTGCACTCGCGCATTGGCTTCTTCCAGTGTTTCGCGTGCCGCGCCTTGCCAGGTCGTCTCGTCGTTTTCCATGAATCCGGCCGGCAGCGTCCACAATCCCCGGCGCGGTTCGATTGCGCGCAAACAGAGCAGGATGCGTCCATCCTGCCATTCCGGAATGGTGCCGACGATCATGCGCGGATTCTGGTAATGGATGGTCGCGCAAGTCGTGCAGATATAGCGTTCGCGGTGATCATCCTGCGGCTTGCGCAGGACGACCGGGGCTCCGCATGTTGAACAAAACTTCATTACCAGAATTTCCACCAGGGTGTTTCGCTTTCCTGAAAATTGGTGCGCGAGGGACGAATGCCATCTTTGGCGACGTTCAGTTCGAGCACGCGCTGGGTATCGAGCCTCAAGTCATCCAGGCCAAGCGCCGCGTAGCCCTGCACCATGATTTGCAGCGCGTCCCGTGTTTGCGCTGTATTGGGATAATCGACCAGCACACCTTGCGCGCGGTTGATCGCCGCTACATGCGCTCTGCGCCGCAGATAGTAGCTGGCGACGGCGATTTCATGTTTGGCCAGGGTGACTTGCAGATATTGCCGGCGCAGGCGCGCATCTTCGGCATAGCGGCTATCCGGATAACGACTGACCAGTTCGCCAAATGCATCGGAGGCGGCGTGCAGTGCACCCGGATCGCGTTCGGCAGGGTCTTGCCCGAACAGTGTGCTCAGGAAGCTGTTCAGATTTTCATCGAAATTGATGAGGCCTTTCAGATACAGCACATAATCCAGGCGCTCGTTGTTCGGGTACTGTTTGACGAAGCGGTCAAGTGTCGCCAGTGCGGGTGCCGGTTCTCCCTGCTTGTAGTAAGCATAGGCGATCTCAAGCTGTGCCTGTTGCGCGTAGCGACCGTAGGGAAAGCGTGATTGCAGCTTTTCGAATGCCTTGACGGCGTTTTCATAACTGCCATCCTGCAATGCGCTCTTTGCGGTGGCGTACAGTTCGTCGGCGTTGGCGGATTTATTCTCTTCAGTGGGTAGACTACTGCATGCAGTCAACGTGAACAGGAGGAAAACGGCTAAACTGTGGCGCATGATAGAACCCGAAGAAGATTTCCGCGATTATAGCAAAGAGGACGAGGCAGCCGACCTGCTTGAGTTGAGTGTGCCGCTGGCGGATGGCGGACTGCGCCTCGACCAGGCGCTGGTCAGGTTGCTGCCGCAATATTCACGCAGCCGCCTGCAAGACTGGATCGGGCAGGGACTGGTCACGGTCAACGGCAGTCCGGCCACAGTCAAACAAAAAGTATGGGGCGGGGAACGCATCTGCGTGTCGCCACAGATCCACCCGTCCGATCAAACCAGCCAGGCCGAAGATATCCCGCTCGACATCGTGTATGAGGACGACGCCATTATCGTCATCGACAAACCGGCCGGTCTGGTGGTGCATCCCGGCAGCGGCAACTGGCAGGGCACGCTGCTCAATGCCTTGTTGCACCATGCACCGGAGCTGAAGGAGGTGCCGCGCGCCGGCATCGTGCACCGGCTGGACAAGGACACCAGCGGCCTGATGGTGGTGGCCAAGACCCTCGTCGCGCAGACCGCGCTGGTGCGCCAGATGCAGGCGCGCAGCGTGAAACGCGAATATCTGGCGCTGGTGTGGGGCGAGCTGGATTATGGCGGCGTGGTCAATGTGCCTATCGGGCGTCATCCATCGCAACGCGTCAAGATGGCCGCAATCGAGGGCGGCAAGGAAGCCGTCACCCATTACAGCATCGGGGAAAGTTTTCCGAGCTGCACGCTGGTGCGCTGCCGTCTGGAGACCGGACGCACCCACCAGATCCGCGTGCACATGACCCACCTCGGCCATCCGCTGGTCGGCGACAGCGTGTATCAGCGCGGTGTGCAGAAATGCGCGCTGCAACTGCGTGAACTTTTGAACGGCTTCCCGCGCCAGGCCCTGCACGCGACGAAACTGGCCCTGGACCATCCGCTGACCGGTCAACGGATGGAATGGGAATCGCCCCTGCCGCAAGACATGGCGGATTTGCTGGATCAAATCGACGAGGCGGGCGATGGCTCTGCTTGAGCAGTGCATTATTCCCGACTGGCCGGCACCGGCCAGCGTCAAGGCCTTGCAGACCACGCGCCTCGGCGGCATCAGCAGTGCGCCTTACGACTCGCTCAATCTCGGCCTGCATGTGGGCGACGATCCGGTGCGGGTCAATCAGAATCGACAGCGCCTCACCCCGCTGATGCCGAGCGAGCCGGTGTGGCTGGAGCAGATACACGGCACGGTCGTCGCGAATGCGGATCGAGCGGCCTGCCGCGTGACAGCGGATGCCTGCATCGCGCGCCAGCGAGGTTCGGTGTGCGCAGTGATGACGGCGGATTGTCTGCCGGTCCTGCTGTGCGACGAGGACGGCACAGTGGTCGGCGCGGCTCATGCCGGCTGGCGCGGGCTGTGCGACGGTGTGCTCGAAGCGACCGTCGAAGCAATGGATATTGCGCCGCATAAACTGATGGCATGGCTGGGTCCAGCGATCAGTCAGGATTATTTCGAGGTGGGCAGCGAAGTACGCGATGCGTTCGTTGCCAGGCAATCGCAGGCGGCAGAGGCATTCAGCGCTCATGGCGATCAAGGCAAGTATCAGGCCGACCTCTATCTGCTGGCACGGCAGCACCTGCAGGCACTTGGCATCACCCGTATCCACGGCGGCAATTACTGCACGTATCACCAGGAGGACAAGTTCTTTTCCTACCGCCGCGACGGTATGACCGGACGCATGGGCACCTTCATCTGGCTGGCCGATGTCTCTCCCTAGTTCAGGAAAATCAACATGCCTCATCTAAGCCTTAACCCGGCCACCAATCAAGTACTTCAGGTTTATGCCAGTTGGGACGCTCCCCGCATGCAACTTGCCCTGCAGCAAACTCAAGCCGCGCAGCAAGCCTGGGTGCAAACGGATATCGCCTCGCGTGCCGCAGTGCTGCGTCAAGTGGCGCAGCATTTGCGTGCGCAGTGCGACCGCTACGCAACCCTCATCACGCTGGAGATGGGCAAGCCATTGCGCGAAGCACGCGCCGAAGTCGGGAAGTGCGCTGGTACATGCGACTACTACGCGCAGCATGCCGCTGACTTTCTGCGTTCCGAGCCGGTGGAGTCGGATGCCGGAAAAAGTTATGTCGCGTATTACCCGCTCGGCGTGGTGCTTGCCATCATGCCGTGGAACTTTCCGTTCTGGCAGGTGTTCCGCGCCGCCGCACCGTCCCTGATGACGGGCAATGCGGTGTTGCTCAAGCACGCGACCAGCGTGCCGCAGTGCGCGCTGGCGCTGGAAGCGATCTTCCGCGAGTGCGGCTTGCCGCAAGGAATGTTTACATCGCTGATGATAGAGACCGAACTGGTGCCCGACATCATTGCCAGCCCGCACGTGCACGCGGTCACACTCACCGGATCTGAAGCGACGGGGCGCAAAGTGGCGGCGCTCGCCGGGCAGCACCTGAAAAAATGCGTGCTGGAACTGGGCGGCTCCGATCCGTTCATTGTGCTGCACGATGCGGATATGGAATTGGCGGTCGAGATGGGAGTGGCTTCGCGTTTCCTGAACAGCGGGCAATCCTGTATTGCCGCCAAGCGCTTTATCCTCGTGCCGCAGATCGCGGAGGAATTTTTGCACCGATTCAAAGCCAGAGTCGAAGCGCTCAAACTGGGCGACCCGATGGACGATGCCACGCAAATCGGCCCCCTGGCTCGCCTCGATCTGCGCGATGCACTGCACCGGCAAGTCACCGAATCCCTCGCTCAGGGCGCGGTAGCGGTGACCGGTTGCGAGCCCGACACGAGGGAAGGATTCTTCTACCGTCCATCCATTCTTGATCGTGTGAACGAAAACACCTGCGCCTATCACGATGAGCTGTTCGGCCCCGTGGCGATCATCATTCGCGCTGCCGGCGAACAGGATGCACTGCGCCTCGCCAACGAGACCCGCTTCGGTCTTGGTTCTTCGATATGGAGCAGGGACACGGCGCGCGCCGAGCAGTTGGCGGCACACATCCAGGCCGGCTGCACTTTCATTAACGGCATGGTCAAATCCGATCCACGCCTGCCTTTCGGGGGCGTGAAGGCCTCCGGCTTCGGGCGCGAACTGTCGAGACAGGGGATGCTGGAATTCGTGAATGCGAAGACGGTGTGGATACGGTAGGCACAGAAGTCCACGGGCGGCCACGGCTTTCGCTCAGGTTGCAGACGCCTTGTCTGATTGCCCGTAATGTTCTGCGTTCATCTGCAACTGACAGGGCTGCGCATTCGTAGAAAGCAAAAGCGGATGAAGTGCTATATTTCACCGGGGCGATCCAGGTTTCGTCTGTTGGCACTTGGTTGTCTTTCATAATCCGTCGAATTCGAAGTCATCAATTAATTATAAAACCCTCCAATGCACGAAATTACCGCCACCCAGCGCAAAGTTGTACTCGCCGCCTGCTTTGGCACCTTCCTCGAATGGTACGATTTTCTCACCTTTGCCACGCTGGCCACCTATTTCAGTGTGCTGTTCTTCCCGCCGGAAAATCCGACTGCCGCGCTGCTGTTGAGTCTGGCTGCCTTTGGCGTTGGCATGGTGGTGCGGCCACTGGGTTCCGCCTTGTTTGGCACACTGGCAGACCGCTACGGGCGTCGCCCCATCTTTCTGGTCACCATCTCGCTGATGGGTGTGACCACATTTCTGGTCGGTCTGTTGCCGACCTACGCCCAGATCGGCATGCTGGCGCCGTTGCTGTTGCTGCTGCTGCGCCTGTTGCAGGGCTTCGCGGTGGGCGGCGAGATCGGCGGGGTGGCGGTGTATCTGACCGAGCATGCGCCGCATGGCCGGCGCGGTTTCTATACCAGTGTGCTGCAACTGATGGGGCCGCTCGGCATCCTGGCCTCCACCTTCCAGATCGTGCTGTTGCAATCCTTTCTCGATACGGCGGATTTCAATGCCTGGGGCTGGCGCGTGCCATTCCTGTTCTCGGCGCTGTTGTTGTACATCTCGATCAAGACGCGCATGAGCATCGAAGAATCGCCGGTGTTCCGCGAGTTGCAGAAGCAGGGTCGAGTATCTAAAACACCGTTGCGCGAATGCTTCAAGGACAGGCAGACGCTGCGCGGCATGGCCTTGCTTTTCTTCTGCATTTCGGCCGGTGGTTCGCTGTTGTTCTTCTCCTCGCAGGTATATGCCAATGTGTTCCTGAAAAGTGTGGTGCGGCTGGATGCGCAACTGGCCAGCACGCTGGTGATGGGCAGCACCCTGCTGCTGTTTCCGCTCACCCTCTATTGCGGCTGGCTGTCGGACCGGATCGGGCGGCGACCGGTGTTGCTGGCCGGGTTGTTGCTCGGCGCGATCACGCTGTTCCCGGTGTTCCAGGCCCTGCAGCATTACGGCAATCCGGCGCAGGAGCGTTTCAACCGCGAAGTCGCGGTCACCTTGGTCGGACAGGAATGTGACTACAGCCCGTTCCGCAAGACGGCCAACGATTGTGAGCGGAATCAGGAATTTCTCACCAGGCATGGCGTTTCCTACCAGCAACAATCAGGCGCCGAGACGGTGGTCAAGATCGGCAGCGGGGGCGCGTTGCATGGTTTCGATCCGGACGCTTTGACTGCGGCCTTGCAGGTACAGGGCTGGGTGGCGCAGGCGGACAGTGCGCAGGTGAACAGTGGGATGCTGTTCCTGTTGCTGCTGGTGCCGGTGCTGGCGGTAGCACTGATTACCGGGCCGCAAACGGCGGTACTGGCGGAACTGTTCAAGGCGCGCACGCGCTACACCGCCGCTGCCCTGCCGCATAACCTGAGCGCGGGCTGGATCGGCGGGCTGTCACCGTTCATGGTTACGCTGCTCTCGGTGCAGGCGGGCGATGTGCTGGCTGGGTTGTGGTATCCGGTCGGGCTGCTGATCTTCGCCTCTATCATTGGCTTGCTGTTCCTGCCCGAGACGAAAGACGTAGATTTGAACCTGTAGGTCGGGATAAAACCCGACCTCCAAGTACGTAAGTTACAATGCGCGCCCTGAAATCGCTTTAGCCGATATGACCACTCTCACCTGGATCATCGTTGCCAGCCTGTTCGGCGGCATGTTGAGCGTACTCGCGGCGGCGCTGTTCGCGCTGAATACGCGCGCCCACTGGATCGGCGCGCTGGTGAGTTACGCGATTGGTGCGTTGCTGGGGGCAGTGTTCCTCGACGTCCTGCCGGAAGCGCTCACACTTTCGACCAATGTGGCCAGTGTGAGCGCCACGGTGTTGTTTGGCATCCTGCTGTTCTTTACCCTGGAGAAGGTGCTGATCTGGCGCCACTGTCATCACGACCATTGCGAAGTGCACGAACCGCAGGAGCAGGATGCGCACGACCACGGGCGCAGCGGGACCATGGTCATCATCGGCGACACTTTCCATAACTTTGTCGATGGCATCATCATCGCGGCGGCTTTTTTGGTGGATACCCAACTCGGCATCGTCACCGCGCTGGCCATCATTGCGCACGAGATCCCGCAGGAAGTCGGTGATTTCGCCATCCTGCTCCATTCCGGTTACAGCAAGCTGCGAGCCTTCCAGCTCAATCTTATTTCCAGTCTCGCCACCCTGGTCGGCGGGGTGCTGGCCTACTTTACCCTGCAAGACCTGCAGGCATGGACGCCGTATATTCTTGCCCTGGCGGCGGCCAGCATGATCTACATTGCGGTGGCCGATCTGATTCCCGGCCTGCACAAACGCACCCGGATGCGCGACACCGTGCAGCAAGTGCTGTTAATCATGCTCGGCGTGGCGACCGTTGCCATGGTCGGCTTCGTCGCGGAAGTGTAGGGCGCAAATATGGATAGCCGCCTCAAGCGCTACGTCTGGCTGTCCATCGCGGCCGCCATCGCCACCATCCTGCTCAAGGGCATCGCGTGGTGGCTGACCGGCTCGGTCGGCCTGTTGTCCGATGCGCTGGAATCGTTCGTCAACCTGGCCGGCGCCCTGATGGCGTTCGCGATGTTGACGCTGGCGGCTGCACCGGCGGATGACAAACATGCCTTCGGCCACGGCAAGGCCGAATATTTTTCCAGCGCGTTCGAAGGTTTTCTCATCCTGCTGGCGGCGGCCAGCATCGCCTACGCCGCGATTGACCGTTTCCTGCATCCACAGGCACTGGAGGCGATTGGTGTCGGTCTGCTGGTGTCGGTGGTTGCTTCGCTGATCAATCTGTTCGCCGCATTCGAGTTGCTGAAGGCCGGGCGCCTTTATCGTTCCATCACTCTTGAAGCGGATGCCAAACACCTGATGACCGATGTATGGACCTCGGTCGGCGTCATCGCCGGCGTGGGGCTGGTGTGGTTCAGCGGCTGGCTGTGGCTGGATCCGCTCATCGCGCTGCTGGTGGCGGCTAACATCGTGTGGACGGGCTGGCAGTTGCTACAGCGTTCCGCTTCCGGACTGATGGACGAAGTGCTGCCGCCGCAACAACTGGCGGCGATCGAGCAGGTGCTGGACATTTACCGGCAACAGGGTCTGGTGTTCGAGGAACTGCGCACCCGTCAGGCGGGGATGCAGGCCTTTATTTCCCTGCATGTGCGGGTTCCCGGCGAGTGGTCGGTAAAGCAGGGCCACGACTGGCTGGAGCGGATCGAGGCGGACATCCGCGCTATCGTACCGGGCGGCAATGTGATCACCCATCTCGAACCGATCTAATTTTCACGGTTGCCGTTTAACCAGAATTACCCGTACCATAGAGGCGGACGGGGTGACTATCCGAATTCAGTCGAATTCATCATTCTTTCCGGCGCATTGCATTCCTTAGTTCATGGATAGCATCGCCGCCGAAGTCCTATTCATTTTAATTATGGGAGCGAAGCATGGAAAAAACTATCGGTTTGAACGGAGTGTTGACGACGAAATATACGCAGCTTATTACGCGTTTTGACGCGGACTCGGGAGCCTTGTGGATGTTGTTCAACCAAGGCGGCGTGCCCTGTTTCAATCATCAGCTTCTCGGAGAAATACACCATCAACACTCGCTGATCGAGCAATCAGGGGGGTATGTCGAGAGTGGCGGCAAGACGGAAAAGATCCGCTACTCGATTTTGGGATCGTTGACACCCGGGGTATTCAATCTTGGCGGCCAACTCGATCTATTCAGAAGCCTCATCAGGCGTGGCGATAGTGATTCGCTGCGGCTTTATGCAAAAAAGTGTATCGACGTCATCGCCCAGCGTGTCTGCCACTTCAATGCGGATATCCCCACGATAACTCTGATCCAGGGCGATGCGCTCGGGGGCGGCTTCGAGGCTGCGCTGACCAGCGACGTGATCATCGCGGAACGTAGCAGCCTGATGGGTTTTCCGGAAATACTATTCAATCTATTTCCGGGCATGGGTGCCTACAGTTTGGTGGCGCGCAAGATTGGAATTCATCTTGCCGAAAAGATCATCCTCAGTGGCAAGATGTACAAGGCGGAAGAATTGTTTGAAATGGGCTTGGTCAATGTGCTGGCCGAGGACGGCAAAGGCGAGCAGGCGGTGCAGGACTACCTGAGGAAGCAGGAACGCCGCAGCAATGGATTCCAGGCGATTCAGCGGGTGCGCCAACTTTACAATCCGGTGACCTACCAGGAGTTGAGCGATGTCACCGATATCTGGGTCGAGTCCGCGTTGAAGCTGACCGAGAAGGACCTGAAGGTGATGGACAGACTGGTACGCTCTCAGGAACGGAATTTCACCCAGCCTTTGGAAGAATCCCGCCAGCTCAACGCTGCCTGATTTCTACATGGACAGCCGGTTGCTATCTCCCAGATGCTGGATAAGCAACGTCCGGGTCGATTTGAAGCTGGTTCTTGCCTGATCCAGCAGCGTCGAGGCGTTGGCCTGAAGTTCAGTGTGGTTGCTGGACATGATGGTGCCGCACACATGGTACAAGGCTTCGGCGCCAACATTACCGGCACTGCCTTTGACCATATGTGCCAATCCCTTGAACGTGGCATATTCGCGGTTGGCCAATGCGGTCTGCATTGCTTCCAGCAGTTTTTCGGTTTCGGAGATAAAACCGTGGATGACCAATGGCAGGAAGTTATTTTGCCCTTGCCCGAGCAGGGCCAGTTGATGCAGGGTTTTCTCGTTCAGGATGGTCGCATCTGAAGCTCCTTCATTCTCTTCTGTCTGCCCGGTCTGTTGCGCAAGTTCCATCACGTCAACATTGCGTTTGGTTGCGGTCAATCTGGCAATGGTGTCGAGCATGACCAGAGTATCCATGGGCTTGGTCAGATAGGCATCCACCCCGGCATCCTCGCACTCACGCATCGCCTCGGTTGTCGCATCGGCGGTCAGAATGATGGCGGGCACGGGGGCGGTGCGCAGGCAAGTGGCACGATGGATCTTGATGACTTCCAGTCCGCCCATATCCGGCATGTTCATGTCGAGGATCATCAGGTCGAAACGTCCCTGTTCCAGCTTGTCCAGTGCCTGTTCGCCATTCTCCACCAGCTCGACCGTATGTCCGCCATGTTCGAGCAGGCGCGCGATGATTTTGCGATTGGTGCCATTGTCATCGGCAACCAGGATACGCACGCCGTGCCGCTCGCGGATGTTGCGTTCATAGTGTTCCCGGAACGAGATCACGCCGGATGCCGGGCGCGGTGTTATCACACCGTGCAGGGCATTGAATAGCAGCGCCTTATCCAGTGGGGAGTGCAGGACGCAGGCATAACCGATGCCGAGATAATCCTCGCTGTTGTCCGATTGCGTTTCGGTGTTGAGCAGCATCAGCGAGACATCGTTCGCGCTGCCGAGCGCAGTGCGGGCAAATTCAACGGCGCTCATGCCTGAAAGGTTGGCTGAATACATCACCACGGTGGATTTTTGCCGGGTTGGAGGCAGACTGTGCAGGCGCGCAAGGAGATGCTGCATCGAATGCTCATGCTCGAAGCGGATGCGCCAGCCAGCCAGCGTGTTGGCGAGCGCGTTCCTTTCCGACTGGGCGAGACCGAAACCGATCACGCGCAACTGTTCCAGGTGGGTGGGAGTGGTGGCATGAGAATCGACAGTCTGATTTTGCAGGGGAAGTTCAAAGCTGAACACGCTGCCGATCCCCGGTTCACTGTGCACACCGATCTGTCCACCCATGAGTCTGACCAGATCGCGCGAGATCGTGGTGCCGAGTCCGGTGCCACCGTATTTGCGGGCAATGGAAGAATCAGCCTGATGGAATCGTTCAAAGATGGTTCGTTGTGCTTTGGGCGTGATGCCGATTCCGGTGTCGATGATTTCGAATCTGACGCGCGCTTCCGCAACAGACCGCTGCACGGTGCTGATGCGCAATTCCACGCTGCCTTTTTCGGTGAACTTGATGGCGTTGCCGAGCAGATTGATCAGCACCTGCACCAGATGCAAGGCGTCGCCATGCAGTGCATAGGGTGTATCCGGGGTGAAACGCACATGCAGATGCAGCCCCTTGGCGTTGGCTTGCGGCAAAAACATCTCGACCGCATTGTTGGCCAGTTCGTGCAAATCGAAATCCATCTTTTCCGAGACCAGCTTACCGCTCTCGATCTTGGAGATATCCAGCACGTTGTCGATCAGCTGGCGCAGGATGCCGGAGGATTTTTTCAGGGTATTGACCAGATCGCGTTGTTCGCTGTTAAGCGGAGTGGCCGTCAGCAGATCGGCCACCCCAACCAAGCCGTTCAGCGGCGTGCGCATCTCGTGGCTCATGTGGGCAAGGAACTGGCTTTTGGCTTTATTCGCCTCTTTCGCATTTTCCATAGCCTGGTTGAGTTGATTGCGCAATTTGAGGATATAGAGCGGAACCAACAACAGTGTCAGCATCAGTCCCAAAGCTAACTGGCGATGGGTCAACCAGTATTCGCTGTTTGAGATGACGATTGAAAAACCGATCAGACTGGCCAAATAGGAGGTAATCAGCAGTTGTTTTCCGTAGCGGATTCCGTTGCCAACGATCACCCACAGATATATTCCCCAAAACAGGGCACCTGTCTCGCCAGTGACCAGCATTTCATAACTGAGTGCGCCGATATCCGCCACCATGACGACCGTTTGCCTGATGAGCGAAGGCTGCGGCCAAAGGACAATTATGAGAACAGTCGCAATGGAGAAGGTGAGAAATGCGTAAGCGAATATCAATGGTGCGCCAGCGAGCGGTGTATCGGTGAAAAGAGCAAGATACAGCAGGATGGACGAGGTGATTGCCAGCCGCAGAACCGATTGCTCATGCTCACCGTTACGCCGACGGAGTTGGACCCAAAAATTACGGATTGTGCGTTTCATTTGAACACCTGCATGACGGGAGAGCGTGTTTCGTCCCGCAGCTGTTGTTGTATCAGCGAGACTTTGCTGAATTGCAGCAAGAAAGCTTCAACACAAACCGGGTCGAAGTGCACATCCTGGTTGGCGATCAGGTACCCGAGTGCCTGATCGTTTGTCCAGGCCTGCTTATAAGGCCGGATCGACGTCAAAGCATCGTAAACGTCGGCAACAGCCACGATGCGCGATTCAAGCGGGATATCTTTTCCGGAAAGCCGGTTTGGGTATCCGCGACCATCGAATTTCTCGTGATGTCCCAGGGAAATCTCTGCGGCCAGCGCGATGAATTTGGAGCGGCTGTTATGCAGCATCTTGTACCCGATCAACGGGTGGGTCTGCATGACAACGAACTCGTCAGGAGTGAGCTTCCCCGGCTTGAGCAAAATATTATCCGGGATGCCGATCTTGCCGATGTCGTGCATGGGGGCGGCGATCTCGATCAGCTCGCAGCGTTCCCGTGTCAGCCCCAGACTTTCCGCAATCAGCCGTGCATATTTCGCCATGCGCAGCACATGGTTGCCGGTGTCGGAATCGCGATACTCACCGGCCCTGGCCAGCCTGAACAGTGTTTCTTGCTCGCGATCACGTATCTGTTGGGTCGCCTCGACCACGGCCTGTTGCAGGGATTGCGCCCGGCTGTGCACGATCTTCTGATGCAGGCGCATGGAAAGCAGATTGCGGCAGCGCACCCGGCATTCGTAGGGATCGATCGGTTTGTTGATGAAGTCGGTCGCTCCCGCATCCAGCACCCGGTAGCGAATGTTCTTATCGTCCGCCACGGTGACCATCACGACGGGGATATCTTCCAGATGGGGCATCGTTCGAATCTTGATGACCACTTCAAGACCCGACATGCCCGTCATCAGATAATCGACCAGAATCAGATCGGGCTGATTCTTGCCGAGCCATAGGATTGCCGAGGCGGGGTCGGCAAACTTGCTGACGACAATTTCGCCATGGATATTCTTCACGATCCTTTCCAGAATCATTCTGCTGGTGAATTCATCATCAATGATCAAGACGGAAGGGGGATCGGAGTCTGGAAAGTGTTGACCCATGAGTTCAAAAGGCATTGTGCAGTCTCCATAAAGTGCGTTCGTCGGGCAGCGTGAAGTGCCGCAGCCCGGCTGGGGTATTGCCGATATATTTGTTGAAAACGCCGTACTCATATGATTGTTCGGCCATTGCGGGTTTTGGAGTAGAACCCATCCGGCAATTGGCAGTCAAGTAGCTGAAATCGGACATATGCGTTCTCCCCCGTGTTTTCGGCATTCCGGGTGATTACTTTAGGGTGCATCGACACCTGATCGGCTATCAGGTGCAAGTGTATAATGCGCGCCCATTTCGATTTACGCATTAGGCAAGGCGCATGGCAAATATGGTCAATCCCGAAACTCCAAAGATCGGTTTTGTCTCGCTCGGTTGCCCCAAGGCGACCGTCGATTCCGAACACATTCTCACCCGCATGCGCGCCGAAGGCTACGAGATCACGCCGAGTTATCAGGAGGCCGACTTGGTGGTGGTCAACACTTGCGGCTTCATCGACAGCGCGGTGGCGGAATCGCTGGACGCCATCGGCGAAGCGCTGCAGGAGAACGGCAAAGTGATTGTCACCGGTTGTCTCGGGGCCAAGGGCGACATCGTGCAGCAGACGCATCCCAAGGTGCTGGCTGTTACCGGTCCGCACGAGACCGAGGCGGTGATGAACGCGGTGCATCAACACCTGCCCAGGCTGCACGATCCTTACACCGATCTGGTGCCGCCGCAGGGCGTGCGCCTCACCCCGCGGCATTTCGCCTATTTGAAGATCTCCGAAGGCTGCAACCATCGCTGCACTTTCTGCATCATTCCCGCGCTGCGCGGCGATCTGGTCAGCCGCCCGATTCACGACGTGATGGGCGAGGCGGAGAAACTGGTCGAGTCCGGCGTGAAGGAATTGCTGGTCATCTCGCAGGACACCTCGGCCTACGGCGTGGACCTGAAATACCGCACCGGCTTCTGGAACGGCAAACCGCTGAAGACGCGCATGA
>Ga0210009_1001388_pt1 | contig 21079 bp, 17 predicted proteins | sample CryGeyCG2114_065_FD_185457 | JGI IMG/M metagenome (GOLD analysis project Ga0210009, IMG submission 185457) | Groundwater microbial communities from aquifer - Crystal Geyser CG12_big_fil_rev_8/21/14_0.65 (SPAdes) (version 2) | ecosystem: Environmental > Aquatic > Deep subsurface > Groundwater ... | reverse complement strand
GATACACCCTCTGAAGAACTTGCTATCTCAACACGTATTGTTACTAAAAAAGCAACAGAAAGAATTTTCAAAGCAGCTTTTGAATTCGCAAAAGAATTCGGATATAAAAATGTTACCGTCTGTGAAAAGCCGAACGTACTTCGAGAAACATCCGGGATGTATTTGAAAATTGCACGCCAAACTGCAGAAGAATATCCCGACATTAAGTTATTAGATACAAACATTGATGCACAGATGATGTGGCTAACTAAGAATCCTGAAGATTACGGTATTATAGTAGCTGAAAATATGTTTGGAGACATTATAAGCGACGGATTTGCCGGGCTTATTGGCGGACTTGGTTTTGCCTGCAGCGCTAATATCGGCAAAGAAGTAGCAGTCTTTGAGCCGACTCACGGGTCAGCGCCAAAATACCAGATGTTAAATCCTTCAATCGTTAATCCGATTGCGATGATCTTAAGCGCGTGCATGATGCTTGACCATATTGGTGAGAAAGAGAAAGCCGATAAAGTAAGGATCGCGATAGCTGCTGTTGTTGAAGAAGGAAAGGTTCGTACTTACGATATGATGAAATTAAGAGGCGGCGCGGATGTCTTCTCCAAAGGCGCATGCACGACTCAAGAAATGACCGATGCGATAATTGCGAAGTTATAATTTCATTAAATCACTAAATGTCAAACCAAAGATATAGTTTGACCTTTTTCTGCCAGTTACAATTATAATTTGCACTTAATAAAAAATTAAATAATCAAAACAGTAAAAAGATGAATGAAAAAGTTTTAGAAATCTGGCCAGAAATAAACTGGATTGAAAATAGCAGTCTTCGTGAAATGGTTCTTAATGCATGGATATACGCAATAGAAAACAGTGTGCTTACGATTGAAGATTTACAAACTATTCCATTTTCTTTGCTGCTTAAAGACTGTAACATTACTTTTATGAACCATAAACGTACGGCAGTTCAGTTGTCTGTTGATATTGCAAAAAGAATGAAAGAAAACTTTGGTGATGAAATTCAAATTGATATGGATATTTTAATTGCAGGCGCAATCTTAATTGACATCGGAAAATTATTCGAGTATGATAAAGTTGACGGTAAGTTAACGGTAAGTAAAGCGGGCAAACTTCTACGCCACCCATTCAGCGGTGTAGCTATTGCTGATCGTTTTAATCTTCCACCGGAAGTTTTGCATTGCATCGCTTACCACTCAAAAGAAGGAGACTTGGGAACACGAAGCGTTGAAGCTATTATTATTCACCATGCAGATTTTGTAAGCTTTGAGCCGTTTAAAGCGTAATTCATTAAAAATGGAAATATGTGATTAAAGATGCTAAATGTTTATTGAAAGCTTAATTGATGAGCAAACAGTTTCTTTTTTACATTTATCTTCTTTCAGTTCGCTTCGATGCATTAAACGAAGATAAGTGTTTGGGAAATGCTGAGTCGAACTCGATAAATAATTTGAAATAAAACGAGAATTAAAAAATTAGACAAGAATTTGATGAAGAGTTAAATGAATTATTCGTGAAACTGTCACACTTCATAGTTCGATCAAGAAATTCTTTAACCACTGACGTTTGACTCTCTAAAAAACTAAGGAATTATTATGCCCCAAACACTAATAGAAAAAATCGTACAAAAGTATGCAGTTGGTTTAGATGCTTCTCAAGAAGTTCACGCTGGAGATTATTTATCCATTCGTCCTGCTTATGTGATGACGCACGATAACACCGGCGCTGTTATTTCGAAATTCAAAAGTATTGGTGCAGCTAAACTTGCAAACCCGCGGCAGGTTGTTCATACTCTCGATCATAACGTTCAAGATAAAAGTGAAAAAAATATTGAGAAATATCAAAAGATAGAGGCTTTCTCAAAATCAATGGGCGCCGATTTTTATCCTGCGGGACGCGGTATCGGGCATCAAATAATGTGTGAAGAGGGCTATGCTTTTCCCGGCACAATGGCAGTTGCTTCCGACAGTCATTCTAACATGTATGGCGGACTCGGTTGTCTCGGCACACCGATAGTGCGTACAGATGCCGCAGCTATTTGGGCAACAGGGCGAACATGGTGGCAGGTTCCGCCAATTGCAAAAGTTGTCTTGAATGGTGAGCTTCAAACCGGCGTTACCGGCAAAGATGTGATAATAGCGCTCTGTGGAATTTTTAATAACGATGAAGTTTTAAACCATGCAATTGAATTTAGCGGAGACGGCATCAATCATCTTTCTGTTGATGAAAGACTTACTATCGCAAACATGACAACCGAATGGGGCGCGCTTGCCGGAGTTTTTCCGATTGATGAAATAACAATTAACTGGCTTAAAGCGAGAGATAAATTTATCATTAAACGCGGACTCGAAGGCGTACCATCAGACAAGGATAGAAATGGTAAACACCCAAGAATTAATGAAGATACAATTAAAAAACTTACCGCAAATATTTCCAGGGCTGACGAGGATGCTTTTTATGTTAAAGAGTTAACGATTGATTTATCATCTATTCAGCCATTTGTTTCGGGACCAAACACCGTTAAAATTATAAATCCAGTTTCACAATTAAATGATGTGAAAATTAATAAAGCATATCTTGTTTCATGCGTTAACAGCCGTGTTGATGATATCGCTGAAGCAGCTAAGATTGTTAAAGGTAAAAAAGTTGCCGATGGTGTTGAGTTTTATATTGCAGCCGCTTCAAGTGAGGTGCAGGATGAATCTGAAAAACGGCGCGACTGGCAAACATTATTGGAAGCCGGAGCAATTCCCCTCCCACCCGGCTGCGGACCATGTATTGGTCTTGGAACTGGATTGCTCGAAGATGGCGAAGTCGGCATTTCTGCGACGAATAGAAATTTTAAAGGAAGAATGGGTTCGCGTGAAGCATCCGCATATCTTGCTTCCCCTGCTGTTGTTGCGGCTTCAGCTATCGAAGGTAAAATTAAGTCACCTTTTAATATTAAAGATTCTAAAGTTATCCATGAAATAAAAACAAATGAAAAAATTGAAACCTTCGAAGTAAAAGTAAAAATTATCGATGGCTTTCAGGAGAAAATAGAAGGTGAATTAATCTTCTGCTATCAGGACAATTTAAACACTGATGGAATTTATCCGGGCAAATACACATACATTGATGATTTTACGCCAGCACAACAGGCGGAAGTTGTGATGGAAAACTACGACAATGAATTTACCAATCTCGTTAAAGAAGGCGACATACTTGCAGGCGGTTTTAATTTTGGAACCGGAAGCTCGCGCGAACAAGCCGCCACAGCGCTCAAATATAGAGGCATCCGTTTAGTCGTTGCCGGGTCGTTCAGTGAGACGTTCAAACGAAATGCATTGAACAACGGTTATCTCACAATTGAATGCCCTAAACTCATCATCAAACTAAAAGAAAAATATGGCAAATATAAATTAACAGTTAAAACAGGGAAAAATATTTTAATAAACTTTGCTAATTCCTTTATTATTTTTGAAAATGAAAAATATAAAATTGACCCGGTAGGCGAAGCTGCGCAGGAATTAATTGTGGTTGAAGGATTGGAAAGCTGGGTGAAGAAGAATTTGTGAAAATTAATTCTATATTTTCTATCGCGTTAATCATTATCTTCAATAAAATAAAATTTAAATAGGCAATACTTTTATGAAAAAATCAATATCAAGACAAATTTCTGAATTTGCAGTTAATCTAAAATATTCCGATTTACCGATCGAAGTTGTTCATGAAGTGAAAAGATACTTGTATGATTCGGTTGGGTGCGCCTTCGGCGGATATCATACAAAAGATGTTAACATTCTCCGTGATATTTACATTAGTATGGGAGGTAAAAAAGAAGCAACATTGTTTGGTTTCGGCGATAAGATTCCGGCAGTTAATGCAACACTTATAAATTCACTGATGATTCGAGCGCTCGATTTTAATGACATTTATTGGAAAGAAGATCCATCCCATCCATCTGATATTATCCCTGCCGCTCTTTCTGTTGGTGAAATGGTTGGCGCTTCAATGGAAGATGTAATAGTTGCGATTGTGCTTGCATACGAATTTGAACAACGTTTATGCGAGTTTGCAGTGCCGGGCGTACGCGAACGCAAATGGCATCACGCAACTTTAACCCAGTTTGTATCTCCGATCGCCGCCGGTAAAATATTAAATTTAACTGTTGACCAGATGGTAAATGCAATTGGTATTTCCGGAAGTCATAATCACACAATCGGCTGCCCTACTGCGGGCAAACTTACGATGATGAAAAATACGGTTGACCCGATGGCTGTGCAGGCTGGTGTATTTGCTGCATTGATGGCACAAAAAGGATATACCGGCACCGAAGCCGTATTTGAAGGGAAAGAAGGTTTTATGGATTGCTTCTTCGGTTGGGATGTAAAAACGCAGCAAGTTAGTCCGGCGCCTATGCGGGGAAGAGAATCTATTGCTGAATGGGAATGGGATTTATCTAAACTTATTGGCAATCTTGGAAAGAGTTTTAAAATTCTTGAGTGTTCGATGAAAGCCTTTCCTACAGAGGCGTTGACTCACACACACATAAGCGCTGCTCTAAAAGTTGTTACCGAAAATAAAATAAGTTATGATCAAATTGAACAGGTAACGGTTACAACAATTGCGCGTGCCTGCGATATTTTGTTTGATCCGCATAAGTATCGTCCCGAATCGAGAGAAACAGCAGATCATTCGCTTCCATATTGTATCGCCGCTGCGTTGGTCGATCATAAAATAACTACTGCTTCATTCTCTGAGGAAAAATTAAAAGATCCCAGAATATGGGAAGTGATTGATAAAATTAAAGGCGTTGCTTCGGAAGAATTTGAGAAGATGTTCCCTGCAAAGCAGCCGTCAAAGGTCGTAGTGCGGACAAAAAATGGAAAAGAGTTTTCCGAATATCTCGAATATCCGAAAGGCGATCCGAGAGAGCCGATGACGATGGAAGATTTGGAAAATAAATTTGAAGGATTATCTTCTCAATTATTTGTTGCAAGCAGAACGAAAGAAATTAAAGATGCTATCTTTAAAGCAGAACTTATGACTGCTAGAGAGTTTATGAAAAAGCTTATTGCTTAATTGCTAATAATTTTAAGAAATAATGACATTCTTTTCATCTTGGAAATTACAATTTATCAATCAGTACAATTGCTTTAATTTTTTAAAAAGACTATTATTGTGTCATTATAATGACATTTTTAAAAGGAAAAGAAATGCAAGCGATCATATACACGGAAGCCCGAAATAAGCTGAACAAGCTTATAGACAAAGTTCACGAAAACAGTGAACCTTATTTAATTGTTGGTACAAAAGGAAGAAAAGACGCTATTTTAATTTCAAAGGAGGAGTATGATAATCTTATCGAAAATCTTTATATCCTTAGTAATCCTAAATGGGTAAAAAGTATTGAACAAGGTCTAGATGATTTTAAACGCGGTAAAACGAAAAAGTTAACAATCAAAGAAGCATTAGGTATTTAATTGCAAAGTCAATTCGTTTTTGAATGGACTGATGAAGCATTTCAACAACTTGATTCAATTAAAAAAAATATATCTCAAACAGATAGAAATTATTTACTAAAACTTGCCAATCTTTTAGAATCAATGCAAATAAATCCTTTTAAAGGAATTGGGAAACCTGAACCTTTAAAACATGATTATCCGTCTTGCTGGTCGAGACGCATAACACGCAAAGATAGAATTATCTATAGAGTAGAAAGAAAAAGTATTATCATCATTTCAATTTTAGGACATTATAATGATTAAAAAATTAAATAAAACATCAGCCGGTAATTGTGGCTCAGATGTGCGCTCCGATTGCTATATTGAAATAGAATTTAAAAAATCTGGCGGAATAAAAATCGACCTTAAAAGCAAAGTGGATGTAATGTATGGAGATTCAATCCGCCGACAAATTATTGAAATGTGCGGGTTCTTCGAAATAAAAGATGCGTCCATTTTAATAGAAGATTACGGTGCGCTTCCCTTTGTAATTGCAGCCAGATTTGAAGCAGCAATGAGAAGATTTAATCCTTCTCTATCTAAACAATTCCTTCTCCCATTTAGCACAAAAAACAAATACAAAACGACAAAAGAGAAACTCCGCCGAAGCCGCTTATATTTACCCGGCAATGAACCGAAGTTTTTTCTGAACGCAGGATTGCACATGCCGGATGGAGTAATCCTCGATCTCGAGGACAGTGTTTCACTTGCAGAAAAAGATGCGGCACGGCTTCTTGTGAGAAATGCGTTACGTACTGTTAACTTTTACGGCTGCGAAAGAATGGTAAGAATTAATCAACTCCCACTCGGACTTGAAGATTTAAAGTACATCGTGCCTCACAATGTGCATGTTATTTTAATTCCGAAGTGCGAATCTGCCGATCAAATTAATCAGCTTGAAGTTGAAGTTAACCGGTTAGTGAAAGAATATAAAATTAAAAACGAAATTTATTTTATGCCCATCATCGAATCAGCGCTTGGCGTAATTAGGGCTTTTGAAATTGCAACCGCTTCAAAGCAAAATTGTGCGCTTGCTATCGGGCTAGAAGATTATACCGCTGACATCGGGACGCAGCGAACGAACGAAGGCAAGGAAAGTATATTTGCTCGTTCAATGTTGATCAATGCCGCAAAAGCTGCAGGGATTCAGGCAATAGACACTGTCTTCTCGGATATAAACGATATGGATGCTTTACGTGCAAGCGTTATTGAAGCAAAATCTCTCGGCTTTGAGGGCAAAGGTTGTATTCATCCGCGTCAAATACCGGTTGTGCATGAAGCATTCGCATCAAAAAATGAAGAAATTGAGAAAGCAAAAAAAATAGTCCTCGCTTTTGAAGAAGCTGAGAAAAAAGGACTCGGTGTGGTTTCGCTCGGAAGTAAAATGATTGATGCACCGGTAGTAAAACGTGCATTAAAAACAATTGACCTGGCAATATTGAATAATCAGTTAACCAAAAATTGGAAAGAAGAATAGAACTAAGATACCACAGATTTTTTACTCAGTGAAAATCTGCTTAGTATGAGTAATCTGCGTTCTATCGTGCCGATTACGCTGAGGAAACAGATAATTGAAAGATGATTAAAGGCAAAATATGAAATTAGTAAAAAACGCAGCCGGACGACTTGTTCCGGATGAAGTAAACGGACAAAAACAAATCCCATACATGGGCGTGAATAAACATAAACCGAATGGTAGTAAATATAAACCGCCTATAAGCACTTGCATAGACTATCCGCCCGACGGAAACAAAGTTGTTGAGAATTTAAAATCTGCACTAAAGAAATCCGGACTGAAAGACGGAATGACGATTTCTACTCATCATCATTTAAGAGACGGTGATGTTTTAACAAATATGCTTTTCGATACGATAAAGAGCATGGGCGTTAAAAATATTCGCTGGTTCCCAAGCGCTTCATTTCCCGTCCATTCACATTTAATTAAATATCTTGAAGACGGAACTATTCACCACATTGAAGGAAGTATGAATGGACCGCTGGGTAAGTTTACCACAGAAGGGAAAATGAAAGGAGTGGGCGTCTTGCGTTCGCACGGTGGGAGATATCAGTCAGTGCAGGATGGTGAAGTTCATATTGATATTGCAGTCATTGCTGCTCCAACAGCAGACCCATTTGGAAATGCAACAGGCGATCGCGGACCATCTGCCTGCGGATTAATTGGTTTTGCACTAGTAGATTCGGAGTATGCTGATAAAGTTATTATCGTTACAGATAACCTTATCCCCTTCCCCTGCGTGCCGTGGCAGATTCAGGGCAACAATGTTGATTTTGTTGTAAAAATAGATTCACTCGGCGACCCATCGAAAATTGTTTCCGGCACAACGCAAGTAACAAAATCACCGGATAGATTATTAATCGCAGAATATGTAGCCCGGTTTATTGACGAAGCAGGAATAATGAAAGATGGATTTTCACTTCAAGCAGGAGCGGGTGGAACTAATCTTGCTTTTCTTCTTTACTTAAAAGAGAAGATGAAACGAAAAGGAGTCAAAGCAAGGTTTATGCGCGGCGGCAGCACAAAATATCTTGTTGAAACTCTTGAAGAAGGCTTAACAGATTACATCCTTGACGGGCAAACATTCGATCTGGAAGGCGTAAGAAGCATGAGAGAAAATGTCAACCACGTTAATACTTCTCCATTCACGAGTTATAACTTTCATGGGAAAGGAAATTTTGCGTCAATTGTGGATGTAGCTGTACTTGGCGCAACCGAAGTTGATGTAAATTTTAATGCAAACGTTGTTACTCATTCAGATGGTTATTTACTTCATGGAATTGGCGGCTGGCAAAACTGTCTTTATTCAAAATGCACTATTCTCGCTATTCCAACTTTTCGAGATAGAATTCCCGTTATTATGGATGAAGTAACAACCCTCTGCGCACCGGGTGAATTAGTGGATGTGATAATCACAGAAAGAGGAATTGCGATAAATCCATTGAGAAAAGATTTGATAAAAGCAGTAAAAGGTTCTTCGCTTCCAATAAAAACAATACATGAGCTTAAAGATGAAGTTTATGAAATCTGCGGAGGCGCTCCCCAAAAACCTAAATTGAACAAAGAAAAAGTTATCGCAATAATTAAGTGGGTTGATGGTACTGTAATAGATTCTGTTTTTCAGGTTGTGAAATAAAAATAAACTTTAACAACATTAACAAAAAAAAAGCCGCCCCTCCGGCGGCTCTCAGTTCTACCCCGATTTGAAAATCTCACACCAATAATGCATAATTATTAGTTCAAACAATGTGCCGGTCAACAAATGCGATTTATATTCTCAAAATGCTCTTTGAGAAGTAATTATATGAGACGATGTATTAAATGGTTACATTTTTTCTCCTCATTTGAATCGTCAACAAAAATGCGTTTCTTGATTAATTCCCAAAGAACAGCGGTTCACTTTAAGAATCAATTTTCAAGTACACTTTGAAAACATCTTTGCTTATTTCATTTAGAGCTAAAGATAGAAGATTTGATTTCTTGAGTGTAATATCTATTTTCATTTTAATCATTTAATTAAATTTTTATTGTATGGATTTCAAACCTCCTAAAACTGAACTTGTACGTGGACTCGGCGTTACAGCAGCCATAATGATCGTCGCCGGTTCCATGATAGGTTCCGGTATTTTCAGAAAGCCAGCAACAATGGCGGGGCAGCTTCTCTCACCCGAACTTCTACTCATCGTATGGATTGCCGCCGGAATAATTACATTCATCGGTGCGCTTGCAAATGCCGAAGTTGCCGGAATGATTGATGAAACGGGTGGACAGTATATATACTTTAGGGAAATGTACGGGAAAACATTTGCTTACTTTTACGGCTGGTCAGGTTTTTCAGTTATTCATAGCGGAAGCCAGGCAGCAATTGCTTATGTGTTTGCCGAATATCTTGGTTACTTTTTTAAATATCCTTCTTTACCCGACTCAATAGCGCAACTTTCTATCTGGATGCCCTTCATTGGAAATATATTTCCCTTTGCACAATTCGGCACAAAGGCAGTTGCTATATTATGTCTGCTTTTTCTAACCGGAGTAAATTATGTCGGCGTTGTTTTCGGCGGTGTAGTTCAAACAATAATAACAATTATAAAAATTGCTTCCGTTGTTCTTTTGTCAATATTGTTGCTGACTATCGGTGATGGGAATTTCAATAATCTTTCTAACGGTTTTCAATTAGCTCCGGAAGTTACAAATAATCTTTTTGCAATTGTTGGTTTAGCGCTTGCCGGCGCATTCTGGGCTTACGATGGTTGGAATAATGTAACTTTCGTTGCCGGTGAAATTAAAAATCCCCAACGTAACGTTCCAAGAGCTTTAATATACGGAACCATTATTGTTATAGTTGTTTATGTTTTAATCAATGTAGCTTACCTGTATATCCTTCCGATAAGCGTGATGGCAGATTCGCCGTTAGTTGCCGCTACTGCTGCAGAAACAATTTTCGGAAAGCGCGGGGCTGAAATAATTTCTATCGGAGTAATTATTTCGGCGTTTGGCGCCTGCAACGGAAGTCTTCTCTCCACCGCCCGCATTCAGTACGCAATGGCAAAAGAAAAATCTTTTTTTAAATCATTCGGCAAAATTCATCCACGTTACGGCACTCCACATTTTTCTTTGGTGATGCTTGGTTTGTGGTCTTGCTTGCTCGTGCTAACCGGTTCATTCGATACTATTTCCGATTATGTTATTTTTGCATCGTGGTTGTTTTATATGATGGGTGCCTTTGGCGTCTTCATTCTCAGAAAAAAAATGCCTGATAAATATCGCCCTTACAAAGTTTGGGGTTATCCCTGGACGCCTGCATTATTTGTTATTTTCTCTTTTATATTTTTAGTTAACACTCTAATTTCCGATACCGAAAATGCAGCAATGGGACTCGCATTAATTTTGCTCGGTTTCCCATTCTACCTTTTCTGGAGGTATAAAGACAAAATTTATTCAAAGAAAAAATCTTAAGAAAAATGAAAGATAAAAAGTTTGTAATTATTGATGCTATGGCGCTTGCGTATAAAGCTTATTATGCTTTTATATCACGCCCGCTTATTTCTTCCAAAGGTGAACCAACTTCAGCCGTTTACGGTTTTATAAGTCAGATTTTAAAAATTTTAGAAGTTCACAAACCGGACTACATTGCTGTTGCATTTGATTCGCCCGATAAAACATTTCGACACGAGAAGTATGAGAATTATAAATCTTCCCGCCAGGAAATGCCGGATGATATGAAACCTCAAATAGACCGTATTAAGCAGGTCATCGAGATATTAAAAATTCCAATTTATATTTTATCAAGGTATGAAGCAGATGATATTATCGGCACTGCGGCAAAACACGCCGAGTCAGCCGGTTTGCTGACCTTCGTTGTAACGCCGGATAAAGACTTTAATCAAATGATTACAGATCGTGTGCGGATTGTTCGTCCGGGAAAAACTACTGATGAAATAATTATTTGGGATGCAAAAAAAGTATTTGATGAATTTGGTTTTAAACCAAAACAGATGATAGATTATCTTGCGCTTGTTGGAGATAAATCCGATGATATTCCCGGAGTGGCAGGAATAGGACCGGTTGGTGCAGTGCCGCTGATTCAAAAATACCATTCTGTCGAAGGTATTTATGAGCACATTAATGAGATAGAAAAAACCGGAATAAAAAATAAATTGATTGCTGGCAGAGAAGATGCTTTTATTTCAAAAGAACTTGCAACAATTTTTTGCGAAGTTCCAATTGATTTCGATTTCGAAAAAGCAAAGATTGAGAAACCCGATTTTGAAATGCTGCACAATGTTTTTATTGAACTTGAATTTAAGTCACTTTATACCCGGCTATTAAATTATTACGGCAATAAAGCTGTACATAGTGAAGCCCAATTATCTAACGAAACTGAACTTCGCATATATGACGAAACAAAAGTTGACTATAAACTTATAACTTCGGCAAATGAGGCGAAAAAACTTGCAGATAAATTATCCGTGGCAGAGCAGTTTGTTTTTGATACAGAGACAGATGGGCTTGACCAGTATATCCTCAAACTAGCGGGAGTATCCTTTTCAATAAAAACGGATGAAGCATTTTTCGTTGCCGTTGATCCGTTTGAAGCGAAAGATGATTTATTTGCAAAAGATTTATCACATAGGATTCATGTTAAAGAATTTGTTAAAATCTTTAAACCGGTTTTTGAAAATGATGCAAAAAAAATCTGCCAGAACGGCAAATATGATATTGCGGTTATGCGCACTCTTGGTATTGATGTAAAGAATTTTTATTTCGATACAATGCTTGCCGCTTATCTTATAGATCCCGATCAGAAACATGGAATGGATGAGCTTGCCAGAAAGTATTTAAACTACAACTGTATCCCGCTTTCCTCTTTAATTAGTGAGAAAAAAGATCCATCGAAAATATTTGATGCGGACTTAAATGCTCTTTCTATATACTCCTGCGAAGATGCAGATATAACTCTAAAACTTTATAATAAACTTTCCGAACTAATTGAAAAAGAAAAACTAATTGATCTTGCATTCAATATTGAATTCCCACTCGTAAAAGTTCTTGAAGATATGGAGCGTGAAGGGATACGTATAGACGAACATGCTCTAAATTTGTTTAGTAACGATTTACAGGTAATGTTGGTAGATTATACAAAAAGAATTTACGAAAGCTGCGGAACTGAATTTAATATTAACTCGCCAAAGCAGATGCAGGAAGTAATATTTGATAAACTTGGCTTGACGACCGGGAAAAAAACGAAAACCGGTTTTTCAACAGATGCACGTTCGCTTGAAGCTATCCGCGGAGAACATGAAGCAATAGATTTAATTTTAGAATACAGGCAAATGTCCAAACTAAAATCAACTTATGCAGACGCGCTGCCAAATCTCATTAAACCTCAGACAGGCAGAGTGCATACTTCATTTAATCAGACGGTTGCAGCCACCGGAAGATTATCCAGCAATGATCCTAATCTTCAGAATATTCCCATCCGCACCGAACTTGGAAAAGAGATTAGAAAAGCATTTGTGCCGCGAGATAAAAACCATTTGATCCTCAGTGCAGATTATAGTCAAATTGAACTTCGTATAATGGCTTCAATATGCGGTGATCCTGCGTTAATGAGCGCATTTAAAAACAATGAAGATATCCACCGAAGCACTGCGGCGCTTGTTTTCATGGTTCCCCCTGAAGAAGTTACCGCCGATATGAGACGAAAAGCTAAAGAAGTAAACTTCGGAATTCTATACGGCATCGGTCCATTCGGATTAAAAACACGGCTTGGAATTACTCAGCAGCATGCAAAGGAAATTATTGAAACATACTTCAATACTTTTAAGCGAGTAAAAAACTTTATGGATGATTCTGTTCTTAAAGCAAAAGGAAAAGGATTCGCCGAAACATTGGTTGGAAGAAGAAGATTCCTTCCGAATATAAACAGTAATAACAGAACTGTCCGTCAGTTTGAAGAAAGAGTTGCCATCAATATGCCAATACAGGGAACTGCCGCCGATATGATAAAAATTGCGATGGTAAATATTTACAACTACCTCACGAAAAATAAATTCCGTTCGAAGATGGTGCTTCAAGTTCATGACGAATTGGTTTTTGACGCACACAAAAATGAGATCGATGAAATTCGACCTGTAATAAAAGAATTGATGGAAACGGCACTACCTTTAAATGTACCGGTTTTGGTAGAATCAGGTGTGGGAGAAAACTGGCTTGATGCGCACTGATTTAGACAAAAATAATATAAAAAAAATACTCTGTATAAAACCGAGGGGCATTGGCGATATAGTATTATCAACAATTATTCTCGACAGCTTACTTTCTTATTTCAAAGATGTTAAAATAGATTACCTTGTCGAGAGTTTTGCTAAACAGGCGCTTGAGTTCAATCCAATTGTCAACAAAGTATTGACGATGGATAAAACAGAGTTCCCATTCAAAGTTGCGCTGCGAGTGCGCCGAGAAAAATACGATATGGTTATAGATTTGTGGAGTAACCCGCGAAGCGCACAAATAACTTTTTTTTCAGGTGTGAAGTATCGTGTTGGGTTTTCATACAGAGGGAGAAAATATGCTTACAACATTAAAGGTACGAAAAGCAAAGGCACGACTCATGCAGCGGAACATAATCTCGAATTAATAAAGGCGCTTGATATTCCCATAGTCTCAAAAAAAATTCATTACTATGTTTCTGAAAAAGATAAACAATTCGGTTTGGATTTTTTTCAACGGAATAATTTAAGTGATGAATTTGTGATAGGCATAATTCCCGCAGGGGGTTGGGAATCAAAAAGATGCGACGCCGTAAAATGGGTGGAAATCTGCGAGGCTATTTCGAAAACTTATGAAGTTAAATTTTTAATTCTTTGGGGTCCCGGCGATGAACAAGATGCAGATTATACAAAACTTCATTTAAAGGGAAAAGCTCTACTTGCGCCAAAAACAGAACTCGCCGCAATGACTGGGTTAATGTCTCATTGCAAATTAATAATTGCAAACGATTCAGGACCGATGCACCTTTCCGCTGCAATGGGAATTCCAACGCTTGGTATTTTCGGTCCAACAAATCCCATGGGGCATGGACCTTACTCCCAAAACTCCGGCTATGTTATTAAAGAAGATTTGTTTTGTATTGTCTGTAATAAGTTGGTCTGTCCCTACAAACATGAGTGTATGTTGGAACTTCCGGTAGAAAAAGTCTTAGAAAAGATTAAATATATATTACAAATAGAAAAAACGTAAAACGGTAAAAGCTTTGCAAAAATTCTTACAATTTTATTTCTTTTAAAAATTCGTCTAACCTATCCGCATAGTGGTTAATCAAAAATTCATCATAAACATCTTCATGCGCTTTTTCAGAAATTGATTTTTTCATCAATGAATTTTTGGCAAGCATTTCAATTTTATCCCTCAATTCTAATGGTTTGCTTATTTGAAAAATCAATCCATTCTTGCCATCAACTATAAATTCATTGTTTCCCGGAATATCGGATGCTATTATCGGCAAACCTGCTGCTGCGGCTTCTAAAAGCGCAAGTGAAAAACCTTCCGACCTGCTGGGCAAAAGAAAAATATCCATTGCTTTATAAAATTCCCAAATGTTATCAACATAACCCGGCATAACTAATCTTGAAGCATCAATGCAGAATTCTTTTGCATAATTAACAACTTCATCTTGCTGTTGATCGGGAATCCCGACAAGCAGCAAAATATATTTTTTATCAAGTTGAGAAAAGGCTCTGAATAAAATATCGAATCCTTTCCTTTCTTTGTGAAACCAGGCAGAAATTCCCAGAACAATTTTACCGCTTAAATTAAATTTTTCTTTTACATCAGCGCCAGAAATTTCATTCAGGTTTTTGGGCACTTCAATTCCGTTATAGATAGTTTTAACTTTCCTTTTAATTATACCCGATGCTGTTAAACTCTTTGCAACTCCTCCGCTACAGGCAATTAAGTAATCAAAAAATAGATTATATAAAACAGCCCCTATTACCGGAGCGCTTTTAGTCATGTTTTGTCTATAAGCAATGTTTATAAATTGTTTTTTATATTTTCTTTTTAGCTGCATACCGACTTTTCTATCTAATGAATGATAAGATATAACATAGTCCGGTTTTTCTTTTTCAAATAAGTGAGTTATATCTTCAAACAATAAATTAAATTTTTGAGAAGAGTTTAACGCGACCACTGATAAACTACCGCCGACTTCACTTCCCCTCTCTCTTTCTTTTCCTCTTTTTTCGGTCAACGAATTTTTCGATGCAAATAAAGTTACCTGGTAGCCATTTTGCATTAGCAATTCAGAACTTAAAATTGCCATTTTAGCGCTTCCTGCATACCCATCGCCAAAACTAAATTGAAATATCTTGATAGCCATTAATCTTGAAACCTACTTTCGATTTTTTTCTTTTATTATATTAGCGTTCAAAATTATAAAAACGATTTTAATATACCAATTACAGATAATAATGAAATAGGTGAAGATGAAGAAGCAAATTCCTTCTTGTAAAAATTTCTCCGGTTACAAACCATGTTTTAGCGACCACAACTGCTGGGAGAACGGATGTAAAGAGAATATCCCGATCGGCACTAAAATATTAATAATAAACCTGGATGCGATGGGTGATGTTTTGATGACAACTGCCCAACTTCCTGCTTTGAAGAGAAAATTTCCAGAATCTACTATTTATTGGGTTACTTTAAAAATTGCTTCAAAACTGCTTGAGAATAATCCATATGTAGATAAAGTTTTTAATTTCGATGCGGAGTCAATTTTAATACTTCAGCAGATGAAGTTTGATTATGTAATGAATGTTGATAAATCTGATCGTTCCTGCGCCTTGCTGAACGCAGTGAACTCACCAAATAAATTGGGATTCGGACTTAATGAAGATGGTAAAATTATTCCGGTTAATGAAGGAGCCTTCTACAATTATAATTTGGGAATGGATGATTACCTAAAATTCAAAATTAATAAAACCACCGGACAGGAATATCTTGCTGAAACGTTTGAGCTTGATTATCAACGGGATGATTATATTTTTCATTTTAGCGATGAAGAAATAAACTTCATAAAAAAATATAAAACTGAAGTTGGAATTAAGGACGATGATTTTGTTATAGGATTTAATACCGGATGCTCAAATCTCTATCCGAACAAAAAGATGACAATCGAACAGCATGTTTATCTTATAGCAAAATTCCTTAAAAAAAAGAAATATAAAATCATATTGCTAGGCGGACCCGAAGATACTGAACACAACAATAAAATTTATTCTCACTTTGAAGGGAAAATAATTAACACTCCTACGGAAGATGGAATAAGGCGCGGCGCGTGTTATGAAAACATTGCAAATGTAATTATCACAGGCGACTCTTTTGGTATGCACCTTGCAATTGCTTTGAAAAAATATGTAATAGTATGGTTCGGACTTAGCTGCTGGACTGAAATTGATTTATACGACAGAGGAATTAAATTATATCATGAAAACCTGGAGTGCTCGCCATGCTGGAAGAAAATCTGTCCGTTTGATTTGGAATGTATTAAAATGATTGACCTCGATAAAATGTTAGATACGGTTGATGAATATTATATTAAATCGAATTCAAAGAACAATGTCACTCCATAAAATTAATCCGTTTGAAATAGCAGCGAGAAAAAAACGTCCGCTTATTCTTGACGGCGCAATCGGAAGCGAGCTTCATAAATTGGGAGTTGATACTTCGACGCCGCTCTGGTCGTCTATCGCAAATTTAACTTCGCCAAATTTAGTTGCAAAACTTCATCAAGATTATATAAGCGCCGGAGCAGATATTATAACTACTAATACGTTCAGGACTAATCCTTCCGTAGTTAAATATTCCAAATTGTCTTCCTGTTCAAAATTAGTAATAGCCGCCGTCAAACTTGCTTTGGATGCATCAAGAGGAAAATCAGTATTCGTAGCAGGCTCAAACGCACCTTCAGAAGATTGCTATCAAAGTTTACGAAAATTAAGCGGCAAAGAATTAGAAAGTAATCACCAAAAACATATTGATTTACTTATAGATAACGGAGTGGATTTTGTGCTGAATGAAACTCAAAGTCATTTTGATGAGATCAAAATAATCTGCCGGCACTGCGCTCGAAATGATATTCCTTTCGTTGTAAGTTTGTATTCCGATAATTCCAAAACAATTCTTTCGGGTGAAAGTTTAAGCAATATTTTTAAGTATATCACGGCATTTGGTCCTTTAGCGATTGGTGTCAACTGCATTAATATGAAAAGTTTCAATTCAATTAAAACTTCACTGCCTTTATCTTTTCCGTGTGGATTTTATTTAAATCTTGGTTTGAAAAAATTTAATGACGGAGTTATTAAAAATTCAGCAGCGCCAAAAAGATATTCGGATTTCGTGAAGCAAAATATTTCTTTGTGTACGGCATTCGTCGGTTCATGCTGCGGCTCTTCCCCGGCGCATACAAAAATGTTAAAAAAAGTGATCAATGTTTCTTCATAAAATAAAAACACCGGCGAAAATAAATATCGGGTTGAATGTGATCCGTAAAAGAGAAGATGGTTTTCACGACCTCGAAACAATTTTTTACCCGATAAACCTGTTTGATGAAATAGAAATTGAAGAATCGGATTCTTTCAATTTTCAAACTAATAACAAACTACTTGCAGAAGAAAAAAATAATTTGATTGTAAAAGCCGTTCATCTTTTAGAAAAGGAAGTTGGAATTAAAATATATTTGAGTATAAAACTGCACAAATATATTCCCATTGGAGCCGGACTTGGCGGCGGCAGTTCCGATGCGGCTGCGGTGCTAACGTCGCTTAACAAAATATTTAATTTTAATTTATCACTTGATAAATTATTAGAACTTGCTTTAAGGCTTGGTTCGGATGTTCCTTTTTTTATCAATCCAATTCCTTCTTTTGCAGAGTCGAGAGGCGAAGTTTTGTATAAGAAGAAGTTTAAAATTAATAATCCGATTCTTATTATTAACTCCGGCATTCACGTTTCAACATCATGGGCTTTTGAAAATGTGAAACCACAAATCCCTGTAAAATCGTTATTCACATTGACTGAAACTGATTTTGAAAATATAGCCTCGCTAAAAAAAATAATTACAAACGACTTCGAGAAAACAGTGTTTGAGAAGTATCCTGAAATCCATTCAATAAAAAAAGACATCATTGAAACCGGCGCCGAATTTGCGCTTATGACCGGTACAGGTTCCACAGTTTTTGGCATCTACAAAAATTTAGATGATGCGAAGAAAGCATACAATTTATTTAATAAAAATTATTTTAGGTTTATACATTATGAAAAATAATATTTTTCTGCTTGCATTTTCTTTTATTCTATTCGGTTGTTCGACAACTGAAGAAATGAAAATCAATCCAAGAAGTTTATGGAATGCAGCAGAGCCAAAACCGTTTGAAAATCATATTCCCGAAAGAATAACTATTCATCACGAAGGTACACGATTTGAAAAAGGCGACGACGCTCCCAAACACATTAAAAATGTTCAAACATGGGGAATGGGAAAAGATCGTAATTGGGCTGATATTCCTTATCATTTTTTGATTGATCCCGATGGAAATATTTTTGAGGGAAGAAATGTTTTTACCACCGGCGAAACAGCAACAGAGTACGATCCAACCGGACATCTTTTAATTACGCTGATGGGAAATTTGGAAGAGCAGGAAGTTAGCGAGGAACAGCTTAATGCGTTGATAAATCTTACTGCCTATTGCTGTGAGAAATATAACATTTCCCCCGAAACAATAGCTTCGCACAGAGATCATTCTGCGCAAACGGTTTGTCCCGGTAAAAATTTGTATTTCAATTACATTAAGAACGGTTATTTGAAAGACAAAGTAAAAGAATTAATTAAATAACCGCTCCTTCATTGTAATCTACAGTTTCGTTCGAAGCGTTAACCTTAACATTGATGCCAAATGGAAGTGTCGCTTTTACCGGTATATGTCCATGCGGGAAGTTATAAACAACCGGAATATTTAAACTCCCGAAGTAGCTATCAATCACTTCGCCAAGGGATAAAGTTTTTTTCATCGGATCGTGCTCGTTACAGTCTACAAACGAACCAAGAATAACGCCGGAGGTTTCTTTTAATATCCCTGACAGTTTAATTTGACTTAGCATCCGATCAATACGGTAAGGGAGTTCACCAATATCTTCAAGAAAAAGTATAGCATCTTTAAATGACGGAAGATAGGGAGTTCCAATCAATCCGGTTATTAACGCAAGATTACCTCCTACTAATTTCCCTTTGCTGCTGCCTTTCGTAAGTTTATATAAATTTTCATTCTCCGGCAAATCAATTTTCCCAATTTTCTTTTCGGAGGTTAATATTCTCCAAAAAAACTCTTCGGCATAAGGATTTACATCATCATATAAATCAACTGCCAGCATAGGACCGGCAAACGTGACTAACCCTGCATGTTTTAAGAACGCCATTTGAAGCGCGGTTATGTCGCTGTATCCAACAAATATTTTCGGATTAGCTTTTATGAGTTTGTAATCTATTTTAGCGAGAATACGATTAGCGCCATAACCACCGCGTACACAAATGATAGCTTTCACATCTTTGTTCTTAAATAATTTATGAAGATCGCTAAGCCGCTCTTCATCGCTGCCGGCAAGGTATCCGTTGTATTTGCCGACATTTTCTCCAACTATCACCCTGTAACCAATTCTCTCAAGATATTTAACACCTTGTTCAACCCGCGAATAATCATCAGCACTGGATGCCGGGGAAACAATTCCTATTAAATCTCCCGGCTTAAGTTTCTTTGGTTTAACTACTTTCATATACAGACACAATTCATATAGTTAACAAATTTGAATTCGGAATTGAATTTAAGCAATTGATTTTATTCAGTCAACTAAAGTACGTAACGTTCGTAAAGCGTTGATGTTATAATATGCTGATTTATAGGTGGTTATAGTATAATTACTCAAAATTAGTTCGACAGGACTTATGACTGTTGGAAAAAGCTTTTCTTCTCGTTTACATAAGCGTACTTGTTTTTAATCCAAACTGCAGGTAGAAAAGCCAGCGAAAATTATAATGCAGAATTAAAGAATTGGATCAGTAGTCTTCCTCAAGAATATAGGCATCATAAATGAGTTTGTATTCTTGATGCCATTCGTTTTCTTTTTCTAATGAACCGGTTCTTCTGTGTAATTTCGGCGGTTCTATTTTCTTATTCATTGCACGCGGTATTTCATCCCTCTTCCGAATCTGAATTTCGCATAATTCTATAAAAATACTTTTTTCATTCTTCATATTTACTTCTTCTAAATTTATTTGAAAATATAAAATACTAATCGGTTATAAGTTAGAGTTAAAAAGCCGTTACAATTAAAATAGGAATTTGTACTCTCTCCATACATTCGTTCCGTTGGGTCAAAAATATTTTTCGCTGCCAAATTTTTTTCTTTGCAGATTAACTTAAAAATATTCCTGGCAATAAGTGTAAAAAATAAAAACGGAAGTAAACTATTGAGCCTACTTCCGCTTTTTTAGTCAATCTCATTTTAGTCGAAGAAAGAGATTGATGGAGAGAATAATTACTTTGTTAAAGACATCTTCTTAGTGAATGAACCTGCGGAAGTTTCTAATTTATAAAGGTAAACTCCACTTGTAAATTTTGAAGCATCCCAATTAATTTCGTAAGCGCCGATGTTTCTAAATCCGTTAACAAGCTCGGCTACCTGCTGCCCTAATATGTTGTAAACTATTAATCTAACGTTACCCGCCTCAGGAATGCTAAAATTAATTTTGGTTGCCGGATTGAAAGGATTAGGATAGTTTTGCCCAAGCGAATATTCTGAAGGAATATTACTTTCATCAGCATTTTTAACGTCGGTTAATAAACCGATGCTGTTCAAGTTAGTCCAGCCTGCTGCCCAATTCTCTGCGCCAAAAGCTCCATAAAAATCTGCGGATGAAAAGATGTTGTTTCCAGCCGGTAGTTGTTTCCTCGGCAGGGTAAATGCAGGGCTGCTCTGCATTGGGCGCGCATCTAATAAATTATTTCCGCTG
>Ga0210009_1001386_pt1 | contig 21107 bp, 9 predicted proteins | sample CryGeyCG2114_065_FD_185457 | JGI IMG/M metagenome (GOLD analysis project Ga0210009, IMG submission 185457) | Groundwater microbial communities from aquifer - Crystal Geyser CG12_big_fil_rev_8/21/14_0.65 (SPAdes) (version 2) | ecosystem: Environmental > Aquatic > Deep subsurface > Groundwater ... | reverse complement strand
CTTCTGCAAGCGGTTTGCCTTTTGCATTTACTTCGTCCCATCCTGTTAAGTTAATAGCGATAGAATTCATCTGCCTGATGCATCCGTGAGGATCTGTTGTGATGACGGCATCTCCGATGCTATACAAAGTTGTGCGGAAGTAATTCTCACTTTCCTTTAATTTTTCAATAAATAATTGATTTTCTTCCTGGTCAAGTAAAATTTTACCAATTATCAAAGTAACGAGAGGATAAATACCAATTACAGTAAGAGAGATCACTTTATATGTATTTATTATATCTTTTGATGGGAGAGCCAAAACTAAAAGCAACATTGCAGCGTGAACCAAAAGTCCAAACAGATAAATGTGTCTTTTGGAAATATTATTTTCGAATGTTTTTTTTCTTCGGTGATAGAAAAAAAACCCAATTAAAAAAGAAGAAGTAATTACCAAACTGCCCATCAAGGCGCCGCCTCCGCCAATTATATTTCTGTAAGTAAAAGCCAGAAGGGAGGCGATTATACCGGAAACTGGACCAAAAAACAACGTACACAAACTTATTACTATTGATCTTCCATCAAAAATAATTCCTTCGATTAATATAAAGGGATAGTTCATTCCTATGATTGCTGTAATTCCGAAGAGTAATCCCTGGAAGACTTGACCTGTTTTTGTAGTTCTCTTGAACCTCACATCAATAAAACCGGATAGTACGCTTAAAGCAACTAAAACCGAAAGATTATATATTAACTCGATGATGATCATGTATTGCTTCTAAATTATTAACTCACTTTACGCACGAAATAATTTTTTGCCACAAAGTCTCTAAGACACAAAGGAAAAACTCAAAATTTACCTGTTTATTCAAAACTTCTTAGTGCCTTGGTGTCTCTGTGGCAAAGTTTTCTGAATATCTGCGTAAGGTGATTTATTGATTCTCAGTTTTTCACTTCCGAATTAAAAGTAACTATAAAGCTGCTTCCTTTCCCTTTCTCAGATTCGATTCTGATTTCAGCCTTATTCATATCGCAATATTTTTTCACAAGCGCCAAACCGAGACCATTTCCTTCAAACCTTCTCGAATAACCCCGCTCTTCTTGCATAAACGGTTCAAATATATTTTTCTTGAACTCCTCGGAAATACCGATTCCGGTATCAGCTACAATTACTCGTATATTAGTATAGCTGTCACGGTCAACAATAATTTCAACTTTCCCTTCTTTAGTATATTTAATTGCGTTATCAACCAGGTTTACAAAAATTTGATTGAGGCTGTTATGATCTCCCAAAATGACAGCTTCTTCAACTTCTGTTCTGTAATTAAATTCCAATCCTTTTCGTTTTGCGAGGCTAACATACTCGAGTTGTATATTTTCAATTACATCAGCTATTAAATTCACATTCGACCATGTAGGTTCGTATGTGCCCATTTGTGCTTCAGACATATTTAATATCAAGTCCACAGTTCTTATCAGCCTTCTGCCGGAATTATCAATCGCCTTAAAGCAGTCAACCAGTTCGGATGTGAGAACTTCAGCTAACTCATCTTTAATTAAACTTGAAAAACTTAAAACTACATTCATCGGACTTCTAATTTCGTGCGACATTTGAGCGAGGAATTCTGTTTTTAACTTGTTTGCCTTTTCAGCTTTATCTTTTGCAGAAATTAATTCTTCTCTCTGTTTTTTCATATCAGTTATATCGGATGCAACTCCAATGAGGGCTAAAGGTTTACCGTCATTGTCCCTAACCACTGAAGTAGATAAGGAAACCGGGAATATTGTTCCGTCCTTTCTTTTATTCAGCACTTCGCCTCTCCACCCGCCATCCAATGTACTTGAGAGGATTTGTAGAATATTATCTTGCAAGCCTTCGTCAGGGCGAACGATGCTGATGTTCTGTCCGAATAATTCTTCTTTTGTGTAACCATAAGTTTTAACAAATGCTTCATTAACAAAAAGCAAATGATTTTCTGTGTCAGTGATAGAAACACACTCGCCTATACTTTCGAGTGAATGAGCTAATAACTGAATTTTCTGTTCAGCTTTTTTCTTTAAAGTAATATCTTCTTTCACTGCGAGAAAATTTATTATCTCTCCGTCTTTATCCTTTATCGCTTTTATTATCGCATCTTCCCAGTACAGTTCACCACTTTTCTTTTTATTTAAAAATTCACCCCGCCATTCTTTACCGGATAAAATGGTTTCCCAAAGTATTTGATATTCTTTTTTTGAGGTATTTCCGGATGATAAAAGCCTTGCATTTTTACCGGCAACTTCATCCAACCGATAGCCGGTAGTTTTCGAAAATGATTTATTAACATACTGTATGCTGCCGTCAATATTCGTAATAATTATTGATGCCGGGCTTTGTTCAACAGCTTCCGAAAGTTTTCTTAGTTCAATCTCGGATAATTTGCGCCGGGTAACATCCCTAAATATGCTTAGCATCATTGAAGGCTGATTTTCAATTTCAATGAAGGAATTAGTAACTTCAAACCAATATTTCTTGTTGTTCCAAAGCATTAACTCGCTTTCCAAATATGGCTTTAATTCTTTTGATGAGAAACATTTTTTATGACCATCAGAAATATGCTTTCGATTTTCAATTTTGTAAATGATATCAATTGATTTCCCCTCCAACTCCGATTTTTGCATATCAACAAGTTTGCAGAAGGCTTTGTTTACCAGCAATATTATACCGTCTGAATTTGTAAGCCTCATTCCATCTGCAGAGTTTTCCCAGACCGTACGAAATTGAAGTTCGGAGTTATACAATTTCTCTTCAGCAATTTTTCTATCGGTAATATCGTGATTTATTGAAAGGATAGCGGGCTTACCTTCAAATTCAATAAAGGATGCGTTAATTAGAAAACTTATTAACCTTCCATCACGATTGATTTGTTGAGTTTCAAAATTCTTATACCTCTTAAGATCTAAAGTCTGCTGAATTTGTTTTTCGCCGGCTACGACATTTATAGATAAAGTTTTTAAGCTTAATCCTACAAGTTCATTTTTTGAAAAGCCGTAAATTTCACAAGCACTTGGATTTGCTTCGAGAATTATTTCTGTGTCAGGTTCAAATATTATAATTGCATCGTTAGCGGTTTCAAAAAGATTGCGGTACTGGTATTCCGATCTTATTAATGCTTCTTCGGATTGTTTACGTTCAGAAATATCCTGTGCAACTCCGGTGAGACCAGCTATTTTTTCATCTTTGTAAAGTATATTAACTAAAAAGCTAAGCCAGCCAACATTACCCGTTGCGCTTACGTACCGAAAATCTAAATTTCGTGCCAGTTCATTATTTTTAAGTTGACTAAGAAAATAAGAATGAACCATTTTTCTATCATCCGGATGCACAAACGATAAATAAAATTTTCCCATAAGATCTTTATTCTCCACACCGAGCACACCGGATGCAGCTTGATTTGCGTATGTGAATTGCCCACGCGTATTTGTGTTGAAAAGAATTGCTTTTGTGCCCTCAACAATTGTACGGAATTTTTCTTCCGATTCACTGATAAATTTCTCGGAATATTTTCTTTCGGTAATGTCCTGTACCGCACCGTGGATGTATGAGATCCGTTCATTACTTTCATCCCAAATTGGTTGAGCATAAGTTCTGAGCCAAATAACGGATCCATTTTTACTATAGATTCGCACTTCGCTAATCACTTTTTCATTGTTCAAAAGTTTTTGAAAGTCATCAGCATCTTTTTTGCGGTCGTCCGGATGCAGCAACGCATACCAGCCGCCAATTGCTTTAAATTCTTCGAATGTGTAACCGGTTATTTTTTCAAAAGCTCCCATTATCCAATCAGGCTCAACTTTTCCATCACTGCATATCTTTGTTGAAAAAAGGTAATCGGAGGTTAGATTAGAGATAAGCCGGAATCGTTCTTCGCTTGCACGAATAGTGTCTTCAGCTTTTTTACGTTCGGAAATATCGCGTGCAACCGTCCTATATTCAATAATATTCCCTTTTTCATCACGAACAAAGCGGGTGTTTTGCTCAGCCCAAAAAATTACGCCGTCTTTTTTCTTTACTTTTAGTTCTATTCTCGTGTCGAGTATGCCGCTTCTTTCTGCACTAATATAATGTTCAACTACCCTTCTTTGATGAGCCGGAGCGACAACGCGCACAAAAGCATGCCCTAAAATTTCATGCGGAAGAAATCCAGTGAACAAAAAGAAATTTGGGCTGCAGTACTTCATTTTCCCCAGCGCATCTGCAATGTAAAATACATCGGTTATATTCTCAACAAGATTGCGGAAAAGTTCTTCGCTTTCTTTCAATTTTTGGTTTGCGTGCCTCTTTTCCGTAATGTCTTGGGCAACGGCAATAATAATTTCTTTTTCAAAATAGATTCCTTTATACACACGAACAGTCTTAGGGAATATTTCACCGTTTTTTCTTTTACCCCAGAATTCAAATTCTTGCGGTTTTCCTTCATACGCCAATGCTATTTTCTTTCCAACCATTTCAAGATCATTTTTCCCTTCGGCGGAAACTAAGAGAGGATTTTTCCCGATCAACTCTTCCCGTGTGTAGCCGTACATCTTTTCAGCGCCGTCATTCACATCAAGGAACGTCCCATCCTTATCCTGGATATAAATTGCTTCATTTATACTGTTAATAATTCCCCGGTATGTTTGTTCGCTAATCGTTAATTTTTCCTCCGTTTGTTTTTGACGAAGAATCATCCGTGAATTTTCAATTGCAATCGAAGTACTTGCGGCTAAATTTTGAAGAACCATTAAATCATGTTCATCAAAACCACCAGGTTTGTTGTGAAGTTCAAAACAACCAACTATTTCACCCTGTGCGTTTATAATCGGGGTATCTAAAAGATTATAAAAGGCTAAAGTTTGTCGAATTTCCTGAATGACGTGAGTATCGTTTTCGGCATCATTAGTTAAGTAAGAATTACCTGTCTCCCAAACCAAGCCCGGCACTCCATAACCTTTTTCAAAACTAAAATTGATCGGCAAGACATTGCCTTTTTGAATATACTCTTTGAAGACCATTTTCTCGTCCATCAACAAGCCGGCAGCGCCCTCTTCTGCGCCTGTTAGTTCAATTGCCGAAGAGACAAGCTGCCGCAATACAACCGGAAGCTCGAGGACTGTATGCAATTGACGGGTGGCTTTAGTGAGCATCTGCCAGCTTGCATTAAACCTCAATAATGCTTCTTCCGCTTTTTTGCGTTCTGTAATATCTCTAAAGAAAGATTGGAAAGTACCTTCGGGCATTTTTTTAGAATTCATTTCTATAAAAATTTCAGAGCCGTCTTTTCTCAGCAATTTTCTTTCGCTTCTAATAATTACGCCGGTTTTCAGGAGGTCGTATTTAAGCGGGTTTTTTTCAAGCTCGGCTGATGGAAAAAGATCTTTTATATTTAGTTTGAGAAGTTCTTCTTTGGGATAACCTGTAAGTTCGGTTGCTTTGCTGTTCACCATAACAAAATTACCATCAAAGTCGCCCTGGAAAAAAGCATCAACTGCAAGTTCAATAAGCAATCTATATTTTCCTTCACTCTCTTCGCTTGCTTTTTCTGCTCTCGATCTTTGAGAAGTTTCCGTTTCTAAGTTTTTTGTCCTCTCAACAACAACAGATTCTAAATGCTGTTGATATTTCTCCAACTCAATTTTGTTGAGTCTTAATTCTTCTTCTGCTTTCTCTCTTATTAGAATATTTTCGAGGAGAAGGAGGTTGTCCTTTCTTTTTCTTCTGTAGGAATAAAAAATAAAAAGAGAAACGATAATAAATAACACAGCAAGGGCTAACGCCAATTTAGTATAATTGGATTGATAGTCTTTTTCTTTGTTTAGAAGTTCAATTCTTTTTTCTTTTAGTTCAAGTTCCTTTTGAATTTCCAATTCGGCGATCATTTTTTTGTTATCGGCTGAGAAGATAGAATCCTGAAGTACACGTGCAGAGGAATAAGCGATTAAGGCATTTTGAAAATCATTATTTAACTTATATGCTTCCGAAAGCGAAAAGAGAAAATTTTTCTGTTCCTCTTTTACACCAAGCGCTTTGAATTTATCTACGGCTTTAGATAAATAATCAATTGATTCTTTTAAATTATTATTCTTCGCAATAGTGGAATTTGTTCGATTTTTATCTGCAGCAATTTTAAGTTTAAGTTTACCAAGGAATCCATATTGATATGCAATGCCATACTCGTCCTTAATCTGAACGGAAAAACTTAGTGATCGTTCTAAAAAATCTTGAGCTTTTGAGTAGTTGCCAATCTCCGTATACGCTAATCCCATGTTTCCAAGAAATAAAGAGAGGTTGTATAAGTCATCTAACTTTTTAAATATTTTTATCGCCTTCTCATAAAAACCAAGCGCCGTTTTGTACTCTTTCATATCGGAATGAGCTAAACCAATATTACCCAACTGAACGCCAAGGTTAGTGCTGTCTTTCAGTTCAGTAAATATTTTTATTGCCTTATTGAAATTTTCGATTGCATTCTTAAAATCTTTTATAGTGCTGTGTAGAATAGCCCTATAGCTGTATGCTTTTGCAATCCCACTTTTATATTTAATTTTTTCAGATATTTTTAATGAACGGTTAAAATAGTCCAAAGCTTTAGGGAAATCGGAGATAAGATAATAATCATTGCCGATGGAGGCGAATGTGTTAGCTATTCCTACTCTATCGTTTGTTTGTTTAAAAAGGGTTAAAGCATTTTGATAGTTTTCAAGAGAAATTTTAATGTCGCCTTTAAATCTGTATGCATCGCCCAAATTAGAGAGTGCTTCCGCCTGCCCCTTTTGCCAGCCAAGTTTTTCTGCAAGACTTAACGCGGAATCAGCAAACTGAATTGCTTTATCTGATTGAGAAGGGGAGTAGTGCCAGGCAATTTCATTTAATATTTTTACCTTTGAAGTGTCGATTGTTTCTTTTGATAGGGAGATTATTAGGCGTTCAATCGGTGAATCTAAAAGATTATTTTCTTCATTCGCCGAATTTGCAATCCGGGCATTTCCTAATAAAGGATATAAGAAGAGGCAAACACAAAGTGCAAGTTTTAAATTCATCAAGCCATTGATTATAAAAGTAATTTAAAAAACATTAATCTACCTGACTATCGAAAATATACGAATAAATATAAGCATAACACATCAAGTTGCAAGTAAAAAGTTTAAAGTAAACTCCCGGAACATTTCTAAAATTCTTTGTTGGCTAACGGATAATGACGCAAGAGAAGAGTCATTGCGATCCGTTAGCTAACGGATAATGACACAAGAGAAAAGTCATTGCGAGTGAGGCTTTGGGAGCGAAGCAATCTCAACAAATGCATCAGATTGCTTCACTTCCCGCATGCGGGATTCGCAATGACGCAAGAGAAGAGTCATTGCGAGTGAGGCTTTGGGAGCGAAGCAATCTCAACAAATGCATCAGATTGCTTTCCGTTAGCCAATCCGTTATCTAACGGACTAACGGACAATGATGATAAAGTCATTCTTTTGATAAACAAAGGCAATTGCAAAAAGTAAAAAGCTAAAGAACCTAAATAAACCAACCACTTTATCCGATAATAAAATTAAAAATGGAATTGAACGATGAGAATCTTAATTACCGTAATAATTGTTTTGGGAAGCATGATGCTGTTTAGCGCATGTTCAACAGTGATTAACACAACAACGCAGAGTATTGAGTTGAAAACAAATCCCGCCAATGCCAAAATTTTAATTGACGGGAAAAAGTTTGGTACTTCGCCTCAAGTGGTAAATATTGAGCGCGGCGCTAATCACGTAGTTAAATTTGAGCTTGACGGATACGACGTTTATGAAACACAACTAACGAGAAAAATATCTTACCTTTACTGGTTGAATGCTTTTAATGGATTCATACCCGGAATGGTGACCGATTGGTTCACAGGTTCAATGTACTCTCTAATTCCAAATGAAATTGAAATTGAGTTAACACCGGCAAAAGAAGAGGAAATAAAAAAGAAAAGGTAGAGATTAAAACTTCATCAGGTGTTTTTCACAGTCAATCTTTATGGCGTCTCTAAAAACCTAGTGCGGCAGGGCAAGTAAAAAGTTAAAAACATAAAAAATATCTTGGCATAAAAAACAATCCCGCATGCGGGATAAAAGTCAATACTATAGTGTCATTGCGAATGAGTCCTCGAATGAAGCAATCCCAAAGTAGAGTTTTGAGATTGCGTCGCTCGCAATGACAGTGAGGTCATTCTTTTGGCAATCAACATTTTTCTCTCACTTTTAATAGGATGCTCTTTATTTTAACAATAAATAACTCATGTTACGCAGATTGGCGGCTACCGGATGAAGTGATCTCAATTTTGAATTAAAAACAAAAGATTGCTTCACTCGAAGACTCGTTCGCAATGACTTTTTCAACTTTTAGGACAGCCCCAACAAAATTTGAATATCATATTTCGTAAGGTGAGTAATAATCAAGTTAGCGCGAAAGTTTAGCAGCCTTTTTATTTTACCAAATCGCTTATTTCGTTAAAATATTTATTCGATAATTCCTCAGCCATATTTTTGTTTTTTGCTTCTGTTATTATTCTTATAATAGGTTCCGTATTTGATTTTCGGAAGTGAACCCAGTGATCGCTAAAATCAATTCGCAGTCCGTCTTCGGAGTTAATATTTTCTTTCCGGTATCTTTCAGCTAATACATTTATTACATCATCCGGGTTTGCATTACCAAGTTCAATTTTCTTTTTTGCAATAAAATATTGAGGAAGAACTTTTTTCATTTCCGCCAGAGTGCCGCCAAATTCCAAAAGATGCTGAAGTGTTAACGCTATTCCGACAAGTGCATCCCGCCCGTAATGAAGAGCAGGAAAAATAACACCGCCGCTGCCTTCGCCGCCAATAACAGCGCCAGATTGCTGCATCTTCAAAACAACGTTTGCTTCTCCCACCGGCGAGCGTAGAACCTTACATCCAGCTTCTGCCGCTACATCTTCAACAGCGCGGGTGGTTGAGAGATTAACTGCGACATTTCCTCTTTCTTTAGAAAGTACAAAACGGACAGCTTGAGTAATCGTATTCTCTTCGCCGAACGGCTCACCTTCATTTGTGATGAGGACAAGACGATCAACGTCGGGATCAACAACTACACCAAGATCAGCATTATTATTTTTTACAGCCAATAATGTTTCGGTTAAATTTTCAGGCAGCGGTTCAGGCAGTCGTGGGAATATGCCGGTTTTTTCACAATTCATTTCTATTACTTCGCAGCCAAATTCTCTCAGAAGCTGCGGGATGCAATACACTCCCGCGCCGTTTACGCAATCAACTAATACTTTAAATTTTCTTTTTCGTATAGCGTCCCTGTCTATATATTTCATTTTCAGCACGTCATTCATGTGGCGCGAAAGCCCCTCTTTGAATTGCGTAAGCTTACCCACATGTTGCCAATTTTTAAATTCTGTTTTATCGGATTTTAATATTTCCAGCATCTGCAAATTTTCTTTAAGCGTCATAAATTCCCCTTTGCCATTTAGCAATTTTAGGGCATTCCACTCATTAGGATTGTGGCTTGCAGAAATCGCTATTCCTCCATTTGCTCTTAATGTTTTAACAGTGTATAGAACTGTTGGTGTGGGGCATATTCCAATATCTATTACATCGAAGCCTTTTGCCATTAATGTTCCGATAACAATATTGTTAACCATTTCACCTGTTATGCGGGCATCACGTCCGACAACGATTTTTCCGCCGCCAATAAAATCAGCGTACGCGGAAGTATATTTTACAAGTACATTTGGATCCAAGCCATCGCCGATGATTCCTCTAACTCCGGAAACGCTAACCATCAAAGTTGGCATACTTCCTCCTTTTTTTCTTTTAAGAATATTTTTAAGAAAAGTTTTTGTAAAAATAACATTTCAGCGGAGATAAAACTAAAATCGGGTTTTATTAATTCACCATACGCAAAACCATCGTCATTCTGAATCCATTAGTTAGCGGATACATATCAAGACTATAGAAATCCTAACAAAATATGAGATCGATTATAATGAAAATTATTTGTTTGAATGGATTGAATGAACAGACCGCTCCTACGGAGCTAGAATATTTTCTTTCTTATTCTTTCTACAAACAGAAAACTCCTACGGAGCTAATAAAATATGAGAATACAGCCGTTATACAAAACATTATTCATTTTCTAAATAATGAAATGTTTGTAGAAAAAATGACAATTACTAAAGCCAAGCCCCATCGGGGCGAACTGTTTGTAGAAATGAAACAGCCAATGAAATTGAGCTCCGTTGGAGCGATCTGTTTACAAATTAATATTTAATAACTAACCGCTCGCAAATTGGCGGCTGCCGGTAGAAGTGATTTCAATTTTGAATTAAAAACAAAAGATTGCTTCACTCGAAGACTCGATCGCAATGACTTTTTTAACTTTTGGGGCAGCCCCGACAAAATTTGAATATCATATTGCGTAAGGAGATTTATTCAAAAAAATAAAGTAAGTTTTTTTAAAATTAGTTTTATCATTAACAATAACTTCTTATTTTTGCCCAATTAAATTTCAGAGGGAATCTTGGCATCAATATTTTTTATTAATATAATGTCGTTTTAGTAACTAATAGACTAATATAGTCGCTTATCTTATAATTAATACATGAGGTTTTTGATGAGTAAGTTTCGCTTACTTTCGATCACGTTTTTAACCTTAATAGTTTTTAATACGCTTACTTTTTCTCAGACTACCGGGAAAATTAGCGGACAAATTACCGATAAATCTACCGGCGAAACTATCCCATTTGCAAATGTTTTTGTTGAAGGAACTAATCAAGGCGCCGCAGCAGATGTTGACGGTAATTATAGCATCCTCAACCTTAAACCGGGGCTATATACGGTTACTGCTTCAGTTGTGGGTTATCAAAAAGTGTCGGTTGAAAATGTTAGGGTGAATGTAGATTTTACAACAAGACTTGATTTTGTACTTTCAACCGGAGCTATCGATCTACCTGCTGTAATTGTTCAGGGAGAAAGAAATCCATTGATCCGTCAGGATTTAACAAATCCTACAGTAGCAATTACGCAGGAAACCTTAAAGGAATTGCCTGTTGATCAAATCTCCGATGTTATCCGTCTTCAAGCCGGCGTAGTACAGGGCAACGACGGACAGCTTCACGTTAGAGGCGGTTATGGAAATGAGATTGCATTTACGCTCAACGGAATTTCTGTTAATGATCCGTATGCAAATCAGAGAGCTATCGGTGTTGCTGTTAATGCAGTTCAAGAAGTTTCTGTTTCTACCGGCACATTCAGCGCGCAGTACGGTAATGCACTTAGCGGAGTTGTTAATTATGTAACGAAAGAAGGCGGGGAAAATTACTCGTTTAGTTTAAGAAGCTATGCAGGTGATTATCTTACAAGTCGTACAAATCTTTTTGAAAAAGCCGGAATTAAAGATTTAGATCCGCTTAATAAATCCCGCCTCGAAGCAACACTTGGCGGACCAATCCCGGCGATTAGCAACACAAGATTTTATTTGTCCGGTGTTTATGAAAATTTTAAAGGGACTTATTACGGTAGAAGATTATATAATCCTACCGATTCATATCTATCTCGAGAAAATTTCAAAAGTACAGATATAAGAAACGGAAAGAATTTAGATCCATATTATTTTAATCCATATTTCGATGACAACGATAGTCTTATTGGCTCACCCACGGGAGACAATGGATTGGTTGCGATGAATCCATCCGAAAGTTGGAATCTTCAAGGAAATATAAGTTTTAGGATTAGCCCGAGATTTAAATTAAAATATGAAGCTGTTTATGATAAAGGACAATCTCAAAGCTACAGCAATTCCTGGAAATATAATCCCGACGGAAGAGGCACTAACTATTCCGACGGGCTTATACAATCATTAGATATTACACACACACTTAGCGATAAAGTTTTTTATACCTTAAAAGGTTCTTATGGTTATAATAATGCTAATTATTATTTATACGATGATGTGAATGATAAGCGTTATTTGCCATCCAACGTTTTCGCACGCTCGGTGGGCAATACATTTTTCCTTTCAGGCGGTACTGATAATTATAGACAATTTAGAACTACAAAAACTATCGGCGTAAAGGGTGATATTGTTGCCCAGGCATTTACTTCACACGAACTTAAAGCCGGTTTTGAATTGCGACTCCACGATCTTGAATTTGAAGGTTACTCGGTTGAAATTCTAAAGAAAAATGATGATGGAACATTCGGCAACTTAAATTATTCCGATTATTTGTATGACAATAATTTAGAAGTTGTTCGCCGCAAACCATCTGATAATCCGGCTCTTTACACTTATTATAAAAAGAAACCAACTCAATTAGCCGCTTACTTTCAAGATAAGATAGAGCTGGCTTCAACATTTATTCTTAATGCCGGTATTCGTTACGAAATGTTTGACCCGGCATCGCAGTATAACCCTAACATCTCAAGAAATCTTGTTGATTCACTCGCCGGATTTATCACTGTGTATAACATCGATTCTAAAATTAAACATACAATCTCTCCCCGAATAAGCGTTTCATATCCTATTACTGATAGAGGAGTAATAAGATTCTCTTACGGGCATTTTTATCAAACCGGATCGCTCTCATCACTTTACAGTAATCCTTCTAATTATGTAACCAACTTTGGCGAAGTGCCTACATTCGGTAATCCAAATGTTGAACCTCAAAAATCTGTGCAGTATGAAATGGGATTGCAGCAGCAGTTAACAGAAGATTTTAAATTTGATTTGACTGGATTTTATAAAGATGTTTCAAACTATATTTATACTCAAACAATCTATACAAATACTGGGCGGGAATATAATTTATTAACCAATCTTGCCTATGCTAATACACGCGGTATTACTCTTTCGTTCTTAAAAAGAAGAACGCCGGGCAGCATCTTTTCAGCAAGCCTCGATTATACTTTCTCTATTGCTGAAGGTAACAGAACAGAACCTACAGATGAATTATTCTTTAGCGAAGCTGCAGGTAAACAAACTGAAACATTTCTTGTTCCTCTCAGTTTTGACAGAAGCCATGTTATTAACGGAACGGTTACGGTAAGTGAACCTGAAGATTGGGCAATCGGGCTTATATTTAACATCCAAACAGGTTCCCCTTATACTCCTCTGCTGCCTTCTGATTTAGTTGATATTAGATATGAGCAAAATTCGTCAATCCAAAATTTGCAGTGGAATGCTGATTTAAAACTCGAAAAATATTTTGCACTTGGTTCGTTGAAGTATTCTTTCTTTGTACAGGTTGAAAATTTATTCGACACTGCAAACGAACTTTTTGTTTATGCAAGTTCGGGAAGAGCTTTATCAAACATAGAACAGACACTTCAAGCAAATCAGTTTAATGAAATTAAGAACAGAATTAAGAACGGCGATCCCGGTTTATTTGGTATTGATCAAATAGAAAACTATTACTCAAACCGCCCGGAACGTCTTAACAGACCCCGACAAATTCGTTTGGGCTTTTCAATTTTGTTTAATTAGAAACAAGAATTAAGGAATTATAATGAATAAAAAAATTATTCTTTTTTTGATAGCCGCATTGCTTCTTTCAGTTGCTGCTTTAGCTCAAGAAAAGCCCACTGAAATTTGGAACACAAAAACTCTTTCGCAAGCTGACATGGAACGCATTTTCGGCGATCTGTATAGACCCGGAAGAATCTTTAAAGCACACGGCGATCAAACAGCAATTAAAGAAGTTATAATAAGCGGAAATAAAGTTAAGACCGTAGTTTATAATTACGGATCAATCTGTAAACCAAATGCCCTCGGCGGCGTTGGCGATCTTGTTTGGCAGGGATTAGGTTACGGTTATGAATTTGGACCGCTTGCTGCAGGTCAGGTTACTACGGTTAGGAACGATGGTTCGGTTGATACACTTAATATCGTAAGTGATTCTTACGTATTGCCATCTCAAGGTTCATATTCTCCCGACGGAAAAGATAAATGGGGCTGGCTGCCTAAGCCCGGTTTTAGCGATCCTAATTCGATTGCAATCGCAACACTTAATGCGCAAGATGCCAATGGAGATGGCAAGCCGGATTCGTGGCCCGAAAGATGGTACAATGCAAGCGTCGGTAAATATCTTTGGCCCGCATTCCTTGGCGACCAGGCTACTGCGCCCGATGAAGAAGTTTACTTTGTAATGGACGATTATACAAATATTGAATTCCCTTATTATCCTTTCCCGAGTGATTCGAGCAAACGAGGGCTTGGTATGGATGCTGAAGTGAGGATTCTTCAGTTTAATAATCCTTTAGCGGAAGATATTATCTTCCTAATTTATAACATGACTAACTCAAGCGAAAAAGACCTTCCTCTTTTATACTTTGGTATGCAGGGAGACCCTCACGTTGGCGGCGCAAACAACTACAGCGATGACCGCGCATTTTTTATACCGCCCGCAGGTGTTCTTGCCGATCCATATCCCCAAAGAGCAAGAAGTATGGTATACGCCTGGGATGAAGATATGACAGGCGACGGCGGCAGAAAAGCAGGATACTTCGGATGGAAATTCCTCGAATCTCCTACTAACAGCATCGACGCACGAGACAATGATGATGATGGTCTGCTGAACGAATCGCCCTATAACAGCGCCGGATATTTTATAGATGGAGTTTCATACCCGTTAAATACGAACATTTATAATTTAGCAAAGTTCACTGCTGTGTATGGTGAGCCAAGACCAAGATGGTCTGGCGATGAAGATGGCGATTGGGATCCTGAAAAAGACGATATTGGTATCGATGGTATTCCGCCGACTTCACCAAATTACCCCGGTCCCGATTATGGCGAAGGTGACGGTAAACCCTCACAAGCTTTTTATCTTGATGTAAATGATAATTTAAAGTACGAAGTTGGTGAACCACTTAACGACGAACGATTACCCGGTTATCTCTGGGCTGGTTCAGAACCAAACTTCGGACAAAGAGATGTTTCTGAATCTGATCAATTGGGCTTGACCTCATTTCATACAGTGTTATTCGGAAGCGCGTTTCCTAAAGATGTTCAGTTGATGTGGGATTGGTTATCTTCAGAAACTATCGATCCTAATCAGGAATATTTGCAGAATCCTGGTGATAATATTTTCAACTTCGGAACCGGTCCGCTTGGTTTAGAAAGAAAAGAAGCACAGCGTTTTTCGATGGCTATTCTTTTTGGTGATAACCTGGATGACCTTGTATTAAATGCAGAAACTTCAACACGCGTTCTCGAATCTGATTACCGCTTTGCTAAGCCGCCGGAAAAACCAATTGTTACCGCAGTGCCTGGCGATGGAAGAGTAACTTTATACTGGGATGCAGGTTCAGAAAATTCTTTCGATCCATTTACAAGAGCCTTCGATTTTCAGGGTTATAAAATTTATAGAAGCCGCGATTATACATTTTCGGATGTCTACACAATTACCGATGCTAATGGCGTTCCATTTCTTGGGCAACCTCTGTTCGATCAAAACACAGGCAGACGCGCTCAATTCGATCTTGTAGATTCTCTTTCAGGCTTTCATCCTGTAGAATATCTTGGGCGCGCGGTAAAATTTTATCTCGGCAGCAATACCGGGCTTGTGCACGAGTATATTGATTCAACTGTGTTAAACGGTATTACATATTACTATGCCGTTGTTGCTTATGATGGCGGTTCAATTAAGTTTGGCGTTCCTCCATCTGAAACGCAAGCCTCCATTTCGAGCGATGCCATTACAGGCGAGCTTCGGTTTGATGTTAACACTGTTGAAATTACTCCGAATCCGCTTGGAGTTGGTATTCAAAACGCTGAGGCGGGCGTTGGAGGAATTCCGCAGCAGATTACCGGTAACTCAACAGGCAGTGTGTTCGTAAAAGTTTTGGATGACTTAAAAGTGAGAAATAAAGAATATGTAATTTCATTCTCCGCTCCAGAAACTTATAGCGTTTTAGATTCGACCGGGATTGAAGAAACATTTATTTCAAAAGATACAGTCTTCGTTTCATTAACAAAGCAGAATATTCAAACTTCAAGTTTTGTGTTGTACGATGATGGCGGTAATCCGATTGATGCTTCAAAATATGTGTTAAATGATGAAGCTGGAAGAATCCGCGGCGCAAACATTGGCGCGCTGCCCGCAGGAAATAAATATAAAGTTACATATCGCTATTACCCTGTCTTTAAAAGTAATAGAGTACAAGGTGAAGATGGTAATGCCGCATTTGACGGTATGAGACTCTACATTCAGATGGATTCACTAAGAATAAATCACGAGGCATCTAAATTTATTATAAACAATTCCGGTACTAATCTAATTGATACAATTAAATTCCCACCTATTGCCGGCAGCCCTAAAGTTAGATACCGCGCTGATTGGGAAATTAGATGGACGGGATTTGATACTACCGCAACGGGCGAATGGTTAAACCCTGGCGACACATCTATTACTAACCTCGGATCCATAAAAATAGTAACGCCGTTTACTATCTGGAACCTGACCGATAATGTGAAGGCAAGTTATTTCGTATTTGTTCCAACAGGCACCAAAACGCTTTCGAAGTGGAAAACTACTATGCCTATAATCTTAAGACCGACAAATGCTGTCGGCGCAACAACTACTTATCAGGTAGAATTTAAATTGCCTGATTCAAGTATAACGCCGATCTATCCGCAGGATGGCGATGTCTATCTTATTAAAACTAAAAAACCTTTTCAAGCTGGAGATGTTTACCTTCTGCAGTCTAAGGAAGTTAAATTTGAGGCGGGAACTGCGGCGCAAAATCTTGGTGATATTTATGTAGTTCCTAACCCTTACGTGGCTTTCAGTCTTTCGGAAAATCCGGGGCGCACAGTTACACAAAGAGGCGACCGCGAGCTTCAGTTCCGTAATCTTCCGCCCAAATGCACAATTAGAATTTACACACTGCTTGGTGAATTAGTTCAAACCATTGAGAAGGATGATAATTCGAGTATCGCAGGCTGGGACTTATTAAGCAACGAGGGGCAGCGAATTGCTTACGGCGTGTATATCTATCACGTTGATGCGCCCGGTGTTGGTGAAAAAATTGGCAGGTTTGCTGTTATTAAATAATTTTGATTCGTCCCGGCTCAACATTGAGCCGGGGATGTTTGAAAAAATCGAACGAAGGAAAATTGAAATATGAAAAAATTTATTTTTACTATTATAACTTTTGCATTGTGCCTATCAGGTGTGAGTTACGCGCAGCTTGATAGAAGCACGTCAAAGGTTGGAACAACCGCAGCTCAGTTCTTAAAGATAGGCGCTGGCGCCCGCGCCATTGGAATGGGCGGCGCTTATACAGCGATGAGCAACGATATCTACTCGGTTTATTATAATCCGGCAGGTATCGCACATACTAAAGAAGGAGCGCAGGTAACGTTTAACCACGCCGAGTGGCTTGCAAGTATTAGTTATGACTTTGCCGCCGCTTCAATTAATCTTGAAGAATTCGGCGTGTTGTTTATGAGTTTAACTTCTCTCGGAGTTCCCGAAGATAAAGTTCGAACTTTTGAATTTCCCGAAGGTGATGGACGCGTTTGGGATGCATCTTCACTTGCGATAGGAATCGGTTTTGCTAAAAAGTTAACTGAAAATTTTGCGATAGGCTTCCAGGCAAAGTACATTCGCGAGGCAATTTGGAACACAAGCGCAAATGGATTCGCACTTGATATCGGAACTTATTATATAACTCCGTTTAATGATTTAGTAATAGGCGCAAGCGTATCAAACTTTGGTTCTAAAATGCAGCTTGATGGACGTGAACTTCTCTTCAACTACGATCCGAATGATGACCCGGATACAGGTCCTAATAATGTTGTGGCTCGTTATGAAAGCGGTAAGTTCGATATTCCTCTAACTTTCCGCATCGGTCTTGCTATGGATGTTATTCGTTCTCGATATATCCGCGTAACGGCTGCTGTTGATGCTACGCATCCAAATGACAATACCGAATATGTTAACTCCGGACTCGAAGTCGGTTACGATGAAATGATATTCCTCCGTGCAGGATATAAATCATTGTTCTTAAGAGACAGCGAGCAGGGATTAACTTTTGGCGGCGGTCTTAATTACAAATTTAGCGATCAGTTTGCTGTGTTTATAAACTACGGCTGGGCTGATTACGGTAGATTGGAAAATATTCAGTTTGTCGATATTGGAATGAAGTTTTAATTTATTTACTCGTCTTAAGCAATTTCTTTATAGAGTAAGGGGCTGTCTCCCAAAAGTTGAAAAAGTCATTGTCCGTTAGTCCGTTAGATAACGGATTGGCTAACGGAAAGCAATCCGATTCATTTGTTGAGATTGCTTCTCCCGCGAAGTGGGATCGCAATGACTTTTCGCTTGTGTCATTGCGAATCCCGCATGCGGGAAGTGAAGCAATCTTTTGTTTTTAATTCAAAATTGAATCACTTCATCCGGCAGCCGCCAATCTGCGTACGGTGAGTTATTTAGAAAGAATTAATAACGAGGTTGTTCTAATCAAAACAGCCTCTTTTTTGTTTATGAAGCAAACTAAGAAAAGAATTGAGAAGATAAACAAACTGCTGATCAGCCGGTTTGGAGTTCCGCTTAGGCAGGCTGTCCCGCCCAATCCGGTGGATATGCTTGTTGCAACTATTCTTTCTCAAAATACGAACGATAAAAATTCATACAAGGCTTTTACATCCTTAAAAAAGAAATATAAAAATTGGACAGAAGTTGCTCATCTTACCAAGGAAGAAATTGAAAAAGAAATTAGGGCTGCCGGGCTTGGCAAACAGAAATCTGCTGCTATAAAAAATTTTCTAAATTCACTTCTCGAAAAAAGAGGAGTAATTTCGCTCGATTTTCTAACCGCCGAATCTGATGAAAAAATTATAAGAGAACTTACAAGCTACAGCGGTGTAGGCGTTAAAACAGCGAGTTGTGTTTTACTTTTTGCTCTTCACCGAAACATCTGCCCCGTGGACACACATGTTCACCGCACGGTAAACCGATTAGGAATAGTTTGCGCTTCGACGCCCGATAAAACATTTTGGTTGTTGAAAGAAATAATGCCCGAAAAAATTGCACATCAATTTCATACGAATCTTATCAGGCTTGGCAGAGAGATATGTAAACCGGCTAAACCACTTTGTCTTGTTTGTCCCCTCTTGAAAGCATGCGCTTTTGAAAATAAAAATATGGTTGAACATACATCGTTCAAAACAAATGATTTTATGCTGCTCGATAATGTAAATTAACCTTTAGTATTATTTGCGTCATTAGACCCAATTGCCATCGCACAAAACTCGCTTGTTCAATTTACGGTCGCAGCCGGAAACAAAATATTAAGGATGAAATTGAATTGTGTTTTACAAAAACATGATTATCACTCAATCCTATGGTTAACAAATTTGCTGAGTAACGATTTAAACATATTCAAACAAATAATTTTCTCATTAAAAAAAAATAAAAACCCATATTGACATGTGTTCGTATATTATTTAATATTACGTATGATCTTCTAATATAATTTATAAAAACGAATTATGAACGAAATTGACGCCAAAATATTGAACATCCTTCAGGAGAACTCTAGATTATCGAACGCAGAAATAGCACGTCAAATTAACATGGCGCCGTCTGCGGTTCTCGAAAGAATCAGAAAACTTGAGGAACGTAAAATAATAAAAGCTTTTACAACGCAAATTAATCCGGTTGAAGTGGGGAGAGGGCTGCTGGCGTTTATTCAGGTTAAAGCAAACGGACCGGTTGTTGATCTGAAAGTTGCGAAAGAGATTGCGAAAATTCGGGAGGTGCAGGAAGTTCATATAGTTGCCGGCGAAGATAGTTATCTTGTTAAAGTTAGGGTTGAAAATCCGGAAGCATTGACGCAGCTTCTAAGAACAAAATTTGCGTCAATAAAATCAATAAGAACCACTAGCACTACAATAGTTCTTGAAACTATAAAAGAAACAAATGAACTTGTTTTCTGAATATTAAATAATAAATAATAAATCGGAGAAATTATGGCAAAGAAAATAATAAAAAGATCCTGGGCGGAACCATTCAAAATTAAAGTTGTCGAGCCTATAAGTATGACCACAAAGGAATACCGGGAAAAAACTGCTAAGCAAGCAGGTTACAATACTTTCCTTCTAAAGTCGAAAGATGTTTATATAGATCTGCTGACTGACAGCGGCACTAATGCGATGAGTGATTATCAGTGGGCAGGAATGATGTTAGGCGATGAAGCCTACGCAGGCAGCAAGAATTTTTATTACTTGTGGGATAATATAAAAAAATATTATGGTTATCCTTATTTCGTCCCCACGCATCAAGGGCGCGCGGCTGAACATTTGGTATCTAAAATACTCATCAAACCGGGCGATTATATACCGGGGAACATGTACTTTACAACTACAAGGCTTCATCAAGAAATTGCCGGAGGAACATTTGTAGATGTTATAATAGATGAAGCTCACGATCCCCAAAGCCTTCACCCATTTAAAGGCAATGTAGATATTAATAAACTTGATAAGTTAGTTAAAGAAGTTGGAGCGAAAAAAATTCCTTATATAAGCGTTGCAGGTCCGGTTAATATGGCTGGCGGTCAGCCGATCTCGATGGCGAATATTGTTGAGCTTAAAAGTTATGCAAAAAAGAATAGCATTAAAATGTGGTTAGATGCTACACGTTTAGTAGAGAATGCATATTTCATTAAGCAGCGCGAAAAAGGTTATGAAAATAAAACCATTACCCAAATTTTAAAAGAAATTTGTTCTCATTTCGAAGGCATCTGGGTTAGCGCCAAAAAAGATTTGCTTGTTAATATCGGCGGTTTTATCGCTACCAAAAACAAAAATGTTTATGAAGAAGCAAGAAATCTTGTAGTAGTTTACGAAGGGCTGCATACTTACGGCGGGCTTGCCGGAAGAGATATGGAAGCTATGGCACGCGGCATTGAGGAAATGGTGAATTATGATTATATAAGATCACGAATTGGTCAGGTTGAATATTTTGGCAATAAGCTGCTCGAATATAAAATTCCAATAGTACAGCCGATTGGAGGGCATGCTATATTCCTTGATGCAAAAAGATTTTTGCCGCACTTAAAACAAATAGAATTCCCTGCCCAAACATTAACTAATG
>Ga0210009_1001384_pt1 | contig 21151 bp, 19 predicted proteins | sample CryGeyCG2114_065_FD_185457 | JGI IMG/M metagenome (GOLD analysis project Ga0210009, IMG submission 185457) | Groundwater microbial communities from aquifer - Crystal Geyser CG12_big_fil_rev_8/21/14_0.65 (SPAdes) (version 2) | ecosystem: Environmental > Aquatic > Deep subsurface > Groundwater ... | reverse complement strand
ATTATCAAAAAACTCTTTTATACATTTTGATCACTTTGCTGAAAATTTTGGAAATGAAGAGTCCAAATCCCAAGTGTTTATGCGGTTTTCTCATTTGAGACATTATTTTTCACGCTTTTTTCAGGTATAATATTAGAAACATTCTAAAAAATGAAAAAATTGGGAATCGGAGTGATTGGATTAAATATGGGAGGAAGCCATCTGGTTGGTTATCGGAATAATCCTGCCACAAGAATAGTTGGGGTTTGTAACCTGGATGAGAAAAAGGCAAGAGAAAAAGCAAAGGAGTTTGGGGCAATTATTGCTACCAGCGACTATAAAGATTTGTTGAAAAGTAAAGATATTGATATAATCTCAGTGGCTACTCCCGATTATTTTCATTGTGAGCAGTCCGTTGCGGCAATGGAGGCCGGGAAAAATGTCCTCTGCGAAAAACCAATGGCGCCTACCCTGGAGGATTGTCGCAAAATGATTGAAACGGCAGAAAAGACCAAAAGGAAGTTTATGGTTGGTCAGGTCTGCAGATTTGCTCCGGGCTTTGTTAAGACCAAAGAGTTGATTGGTTCAGGAGAGATTGGAGAACTTTTCCTGGTGGAGAGTGAATATGCGCATAACTATTCTAAAGTCGGTGGAGTAGGAGGCTGGAGGAAAGACCCCATAAAACTCAGGGAGCCATTCTTAGGCGGTGGTTGCCATGTTGTGGATTTACTGCGCTGGATTGCCGGTGATGCGGAGGAGGCCTTTGCCTACAGCAACCATCGCTGTCTTCTTGATTGGCCGGTAGATGATGCTACGATGGCTGTCTTTAAATTCAAAAATGGTATCATTGGCAAGGTGATGGTCTCTATCGGCTGCCTTCGCCCCTATACAATGAGAAGCGTTTTTTACGGAACAAAAGGGACCATTATCTCGGATAATACCTCTCTCACAATATCAATATCTAAAGGAAAGGAGTTCACCTCTATTCCGGTTGATATTGCCTCCCATAATGTAGGAGCGGAGATAAATGAATTGGTCAATTGTATATTAGAAGATAAACCGGTAATCACCGATGCTAGGGAAGGAGCAAAAACTGTAGCAACCTGTCTGGCGGCCATTGAGTCAGCAAAGACAGGAAAACCGGAAAAAGTAGAAAAGATATAAGCTACACCCCCACCATTCCTCCCCCCTCTGAGGGGGAGGATGAAGGAGGGGGGAATATCTGTGGTTAAAAATTAGAGAGGAGGGCAATGGTTAATTGGGGTGTGATTGGGGCCGGTGGAATTGCCAGGAGAAGGACAATTCCAGAAGGGATTATTCCCGCAGAAAATAGCAAACTGGCAGCGGTAATGGATACTGATAAAAAAGCCGCCCAAGAGGTAGCGGAAAAGTATCAGGCAAAAGCCTATTTCAGAGAAAAGGATTTAGTCAGGGATAGCAATGTTGATGCAGTTTATATTGCTACTCCGGTCTATTTGCACGCCAAACAGACCATTATGGCTCTGGAAGCCGGTAAAAATGTTCTTTGCGAGAAGCCAATGGCATTAACAATTTCCGACTGCGAGAAAATGATTAAAACCGCAGAAAAATATAAGAAGAAATTAGGCATTGGCTATTTTATGCGTTTCCATGCCTATCATCAGAAATTTAAGGAGATGGTAAAGAAGGGAGACCTGGGAAAAATAGTTCTTCTCCGGGGACAACTTTCCTGCTGGTATCCAAAGATTGAGGGTGCCTGGAGGCAAAGCCCTAAATTGGGCGGAGGGGGCTCTTTGATTGATATGGGCAACCACTGCCTGGATACCCTGGAATGCATTCTTGACTCCAGGGTGAAAGAAGTAAGTTGCTTCACCGGAAGTTTGGTGCAGGACTATCCGGTGGAGGACAGCGCTCTTCTTTCGGTAAGGTTTGAAAATGGCGCTTTAGGAGTGGTGGATACATTTTTCTCCATTCCCGATAATTCCTCAAAAAATCGCCTGGAGATTTATGGTAGCCGGGGAAGCATTTTAGCGGAAGGAACTATTGGTCAGTTAGCTACCGGAGAAGCAATCGCCTACCTGGAAAAAGAAACAAAAACCTATGAAGCCGAGCAGAAAAGGGAGGAATCTGCTGCCGAGGAGATAAAACCCTTTTTGATAAATGGGTACAAGGCAGAAATAGAGGCATTTGCCGAAGCAATAGAAAAGGATACCGAACCACCGATTTCTGGTGAGGATGGTCTCTGGAGCCAGAAGATAGTTTTGGCGGCATACCAATCAGCAAGAACCGGAAAAAGAATAACAGTAAAATAGGACGCAGATAACATCAGGATAAAACAGGATTCTGATGAAGCGGATAATGAAAGTTTTTAATATTATAGTTTATTAGTCTTTATCTGCGTGTATCTGCGTTAATCTGCGTCCCAATTAAAGGAGAGAAAATGGAAGAAAAATTGGCAGTAGATGGAGGTTCTAAAACAGTAACTAACAAGCTGATTGGTTGGCCAAAATTTGATGAGAAGGCGATCAAGGCAGTGGAGGAAGTATTAAGATCAGGCAAAGTTAATTACTGGACTGGCTCCAGGGGGATGGAATTTGAGAAGAAATTTGCCGCGTGGCAAGGCAGTAAATATGCGATTAGCGTGGCAACCGGGACAGCGGGACTCCATGTGGCAATTAATGTATTAGGGATCGGCCCTGGTGATGAGGTAATCGTGCCTAGCTACACTTTTATTGCCAGCGGGTTTTCAGTAGTACAAGCGGGGGCTATACCTCGCTTTGCAGATGTGAATATCGATGACCATTGCATTAGCGTTGAATCAGCGGAAAAATTGGTCAACAAACGAACCAAGGCGATTATGCCTGTACATTTGTATGGCAATGTCTGCGATATGGATAAAATTATGGATTTTGCCAGGAAACATAATCTGTATGTTATTGAAGATAATGCCGAAGCATTCGGCGGTTCTTATAAAGGCAAAAAGACCGGTACTATTGGACATATAGCCGCGTGTAGTTTTTGCCAGAACAAAACTTTCACAACAGGCGGCGAAGGCGGGATGGTAACCACTGACAACGAAGAGGTAGCCTGGAATGCCCGTAGTTTCCGTGACCACGGTTATGACGTTAAAGAACGTTTAAGCTTACTTGAGTTAGAACAGAAGTTGCCATACATTCATAATATGCTCGGTTGGAACTATCGTATGACCGAAATGCAGTCGGTGATTGGTTTGGCGGAACTTGAACGCATGGATAATTGGAACATACCTACCCGCAAGCGCAACGCTCATATCATAATGGACAGACTGAAGAATCTACCGCAAATAAAATATATGCCTATCGATACCGAAGAGCGTCAGAACGGCTGGTTTGTTATGGCGTTTTCTCTGGATATTGAGAATATGACTTGTGATATAGAACAATTTGTCAGTGCAGTGGTGGCAGAGGGTGCTCCCTGTTGGAAGGTATTCTGGCCGCAGTGTCATACCGAGAGGGCCTATCGAGAATATAATTCTTTTGGCAAGAGCGGGTTCCCGTTCAAGTCCAGAGAATACACTGATCCTGAAAGCGTAGATTACAGTAAGGTTAAGGTTCCTAACGCGGTTTGGCATCAAAGCCATACATTTACCTGTTTTGCCTATCCGACATTTACCCAAGAGGATTGTGTGCAGATAAGTAATGCCTTAGTTAAAGTTATTAATGCTTACTCTAAGTGAGTGCACATCATTCTGGACAGAAAGTTGCCTCGGTCTATGCGAAGTGATATAATTTTAAAAAGGAGAGAAATGGAAAAATTTGATTATAGTTTGGCGAAGTTTTTACCATTTCAGGACGAAGCAGAGTGTGCCCGGGTAAGGAAAATTAAGAAAGAAGACCTCTGCAAACATCCCAACCCGGAGTTTAAGATTAGAATCATTGAGAAACCGGAAAATTTCTATCTGGAATTTGCCCTGGATATCGTAGAAAGACTTAAAAAAGCAAACCAGGATGAAAAAAAACTGGTGGCTATTTTCCCGGTTGGCCCAATGCCGCAATATCCGATTGCCGCTTCCCTGATTAACAAATTAAAAATCAGTTGCAAAAACCTCATCTCTTTTAATATGGATGAGTATGCTAATGAGAAAGGGGAAAGCGCTCCTGCTGGTTGGCCCGGCTCTTTTCAGAAAGCGATGCGGGAGGAATTTTTCTTAAGGATTGATAAGGATTTAAGACCTCCGGAGAATCAAATACATTTTCCTACTACGGAGATTCTTTCCTCTTACGGAAAGATGATTGAGGATGCCGGAGGGGCGGATATCGTCTACGGGGGCATTGGCTGGTGTGGCCACATTGCTTTCTGGGAAGCCCATCTGGGTAAAGAGTTCGGCGATGATTTAGATGCCTATAAAAAAGCTGGTCCCCGGTGCGTGGAACTTCATCCGATGACCATTATGCAAAATGCTCTCCATTCTTTCTCCGGGGATTGGTCCTGGGTTCCGCCCAAGGCTAATACCATTGGGCCGGCACAAATTATCGGTGCTAAATACAGAAGTTTTTGGCTTGACGGATATCTTGGCGGAGGCATTTCCTGGCAGAGATTCATTGCGCGCCTTGTTGCCCATGGTCGGGTTAATACCCTTGTTCCGGGTTCTCTTCTTCAGACCGCCCCGGGAACCTATACCATTTTAGGCGGTGTAGCGGAGAACGTAGAGATTAAGATGAAGTAGGCTCGGAAAGTTTCTTCGGCGGCACGTTAGTCAATCCCAGCGAGATTGACTGCACTCTGGTAAATCTGCTCGCTCGTCCCTATGGGACACCGTGCCCGCGAGCATCTTTAAAGGCACGCTTACAGGGAACGTTCCAAGCCTTTGAGGAAAAGGTAAATACTCAGTAAAGGACGTTGTCCCGGTCATTGCGAGCCGAAGTTCAGGCGAAGCAATCTGACACGAAGTGTCATTCCGAGTGAAACGAGGAATCTCTCTCTTCAGAGAAGTCAGGGATTGCCACGCCAGCCTTTGGCTGTCTCGCAATGACAGATACGGGGTTGACTGAATATTTACAGGAAAAGAGTTAAGGGAAAGTATTGTAATGGATTCAATTAAAGAGAAGAATTCGGGGTTTACTTTAAGGGCATTTATCACCGGAGCTATTTTTTGCTTCTTTGTTGCTATCGCCTGCCAGTATTCGGTTAATATCGTCCATGGCTCTTATCTTGCCATTGACCATATGCCGGCGGGAGGAATATTTATCTTCTTTATTTTTACTCTCCTGATTAATACTATCCTGCGCAAGTTTGGCATTGGTTTTTCCTCCTCGGAGCAACTCTTAATCTATACGATGTTGATTGTTTCTTCCTCAGTAGTAACAATGGGCCTTGGTTCTCAAATCTTGCCGATGCTGGCGGCTCCTTTCTATTATGCTACCCCGGAGAATAGATGGGCAGAAATTCTTCAACCCTATATCAAACCCTGGTTAGTTCCCCATGGAGCGGAAAATATCAGGACTTTCTTTGAAGGGCTTCCCAAAGGCACTTCTATTCCCTGGGGCACCTGGCTTAAACCTTTGGCGGCCTGGCTTCCCTTTATCCTTGCTCTTTATCTGGTAATGATTTGTATAATGGTTATTTTAAGGAAGCAATGGGTAGAAAAAGAAAGATTAATCTTTCCTCTGGTGCGGCTTCCCCTGGAGATAGTAAAAGAAGAAAAGGGTAAATCATCTGCTTTTGCTCCTTTTTATAAAAATAAACTAATGTGGTTTGGCTTTGGTATTCCTTTTCTTATTGGTAGTCTCAATGCTTTACATCATTACTTCCACTTTATTCCAATGATAAATCTGGTGCAATCCATCCCTATCTTCAGGCAGACGACCAGTATTGTTTTTCGTTTGAGTTTCCCGGTATTAGGTCTGGCCTACCTGGTTAATCTTGATGTGGCTTTTTCCCTTTGGTTCTTTAATCTTTTATCCACCGCTCTTAAAGGCATGTTTAATATTACCGGGGTAAGTAGTCCGGAGAATGTTGGTATCTATGGTTGTGGCGGAGACCCCATTTTTGCCCACTTAGGGACTGGAGCCTTTCTGGTCCTGGTTCTCTTTGGCCTCTGGATGGCCAGAGCTCATTTAAGAGATGTTTTTAGAAAAGCATTTAAAGGGGATAAAAAAATTGATGATTCAGAAGAGATGCTTTCCTACCGGGCCGCGGTAATCGGGCTTATCTTAGGAAGTATCTTTATGCTCGGTTGGCTGATTGCCTCAGGTATTTCTTTCTGGTATTCTCTTTTCTTCCTTCTTGGCGCTCTTCTTTTCTTTTTGGGTTTAACCCGGGTTGTGGCTGAGGGAGGAATCCCCACTCTGGTAGCGCCTTCCATCTCTTCCGCAGCCGTTGTTTCTGCGGCCGGTTCTTCTAATGTTGGAACCTCCGGGCTTGTTGGACTGGGTTTCACCTATGTTTATTCTTCAGATGTAAGAACCTTTCCGATGTGTCCGGCGGCTCATGGCTTAAAGATGAGCGAAGAAATAGGAAAGAAAAAAAGATTACTCTTCTGGGGAATGTTTCTGGCTCTCATCATTGGTATTTTTACCTCCCTCTGGCTGGTGTTAAAACTTTCCTATACTTACGGAGGGGCGAATCTTAACTCCTGGTATTTTGTCGGAGGACCAAAAGCACCCTGGCTATATACCGCAGATAAGATTCTCCATCCCAGTAGCCCTAATGGTCTGGGCTGGCTTTCTAAGGGTATTGGAGCGATAGTAATGTTTGGTCTGATGTTTATGCGCAATAGATTCCTGTGGTGGCCCTTGCACCCGATTGGCTTTGCTGTTGGTTCGGTCTGGTTGATGAGTAGCCTGTGGTTCTCTATCTTTTTAGCCTGGCTATTGAAAAGGATGATTCTGCGCTATGGAGGACCGAAGATATATAAAAATAGTATTCCCTTCTTCCTGGGTTTGATTTTGGGTCAGTATACCTGCGCCGGAGTCTGGTTTGTGATTGACTACTTTACCAAGATGACCGGAAATCAGGTTTTCTGGATTTAAAATATTGTCTTATTCTTCTTGATATTCAAGAGGATAGCAATACTAATTAAGAAGGCAAGCAGAGAAGAGCCCCCGTAACTTAGAAAAGGCAAAGGTATGCCCACCACCGGCAGAGTTCCCAAAGTCATCCCCAGATTGATAAAAATATGAGAGGCAAACATCACAGTAATCCCAGCAGTCACTAATCTGGCAAATGGCTCAGCGGTAGAACTCCCAATCCTGATGATGTTCTTTAAGAGCAGATAATAGAGAAAGAGAAGAATTCCCGCCCCGATAAATCCCCATTCCTCAGCTAAAACGCAGAAGATGAAGTCAGTGTGATATTCCGGCAGAAAGGCAAGACGGGTCTGGGTTCCGTGCAAGAAACCTTTGCCAATCAGGCCGCCGGAGCCAATCGCAATCTTAGACTGGAGAATATTATAACCGCTGCCGAGAGGGTCTGCGTTCGGATTGAAAAGGACTAAGAATCTTGTTTTTTGATAATCCTTCAGCGAAAGCCAGAGGATTGGGGAAGAAAGAATTCCCAGGATGACAAGAAAGGTGAGATGGCTCTTTTTTATGCCGGCTACCCATAACATTCCTAAAGAGATGGAGAAGAGAACCAAAGCCGTGCCTAAATTTGGTTGTTTCAAGATCAGAAGAAGAGGTATGGCGGCAATGACAAGATAGAAGATGAGAAAGGGAAGCCTGGCTATCTTTTCCTTGATATCAGTGAAATATCGAGCGGCAACCAGGATAAAGATTAATTTAGAAAATTCGGATGGTTGAAGGAAAAAATTGCCCACGGTTAACCAGCGGGAACTACCCGCGCGAGCTCTCCCAATCAGGAGAACCAACAAAAGAGTCAGCAGTGAAAAAAAATATAGGGGGTAACTGGCTTTCCTGAGGTTGCGGTAATCAAGAGTGGAAAAGAAAATGAAAAAAGGAATGCTAATAGCTACCCAGAGGATTTGCTTATTGGCTAAATTGGAAAGCCCGCTTTTAATGCCATGGCTTGCGCTATAGACCAGAGCAATTCCGATGAGCAGTAAAAAAATAGTTATAGAAAGTAGAGCCCGATCAACTGTTTTGTTCTTCATAATATTTTAACCACGACCCCGTATTATAATAACGGGGTAATCTAATTTAATAGTATAGGAATTTCCTTTTTTGGCGAACCTGAAAGGTTCGCACTACGTAGAACTAAGATGTAGTGCGAGGCTTTTAGCCTCGCTAATTTATTGTATGGAATTTCAAAGTTTCCCCTCACCTACGTTTCCTCTCCCCAAGGGGAGAGGATGGAGGTGAGGGGGCTAATTTAATAGTATAGGAATTTCCTTTTAAAACATTTACCACGAAATCACGAAATAAAGAAGACACGAAAGAAAAAATAAATATTCACCACAGAGTCACGGAGACACAAAGTTCACCAAGAATTATAAATAAATTTTTCTTGGTTATTCTTTGAGCCTTTGAGTCTTTGTGGTTAAAGATATTGTAGTTTTTCGTGTTCTTGTTGGTAATCTTTGTAATTTTTATTCGTGTTTATTCGTGGTTAGATTATTTTTTTCTGTACTCTCTGTGGTTAATTTTTCCTTAGCCGGGAAAAAAATATCCTGCAAAATTCTTCCGGCAATAATGGCTGCTTCTGCCGAATTGGCGCGATCAAGAAAAACGCAGAGAGCAATTACCGGGTTTTCCCGGGGAGCGTAGCAGACAAATGCTCCGTGAGTTGGCAGATCCAATTCTGATTTGGCAATTTGAGCAGTGCCGGTTTTTCCGCAAACTGATAGTCCGGGAACTTTGCTGTTTATGCCGGTGCCTTGCTCCACCACATTATAGAGTCCTTCCCTCAAGATGGCAAGGTTTTCTTCAGGAATAAAAATCGAGCGTTGCAGATGGGGAGGGAAAGAAAGAATCGTATTTCCCGCGGGGTCAAGAATTTGCTTGGTAACCTGCGGCTGCCAGAGATTACCTCCGTTGGCAATCGTAGCAATAAATCTTGCCAATTGAACCGGGGTAACCAAAAGCGCCCCCTGGCCGATGGAAAGATTTAATGCTCCTCCCGAGTACTCGGGAGGGGGGATATAACCTGTTTTTTCTCTGGGCAGGTCAATTCCCGTGAGCGTACCGAAACCAAACTTCTCCCCGCAGTCAAGGAGGTCTTTTGCTCCCACCATCAAGCCGATCTGGCCAAAAAAGATATTGCAGGATTGGGGCAGGGCGGTATTAATGTCAATCCAGCCGTGTTGTTTGTACTGGTCCGTCTTTCTATCTACCCAACAATGGAAGAGCCTGATTCGCTCCCCCTCGGCCACTTCCAGGATGCCTTTACATTCCAGTTTATCGGTGGGGGTAATTACTTTTTTCTCCAGAGCGGCCAGTTCAGTGCAAATCTTATAAATGGAGCCGGGTGCATAACAGCCTTGGAGTGCCCGGTTAAGAAAAGGTTTTCCGGGATGGCGGAGGGAAGATTGGATGTCATCAGGGTCAAAAGAAGGCTTGCTTACCAGCGCCAAAATCTCCCCATTCCTTGGGTCCATTGCGACCACGCTTCCCGGATAGTCCCCTAAATTTTTTGCGGCAGATTCCTGGATTGAGAGGTCAACGCTTAAGATAATATTATTTCCCGGGGAGGACTCCTTCTTTCCTAAAGTCCTGACCTTATGTCCCCAGGCGTCAACCTCAATACGAATGCCCCCCCTTTTTCCCTTCAGGACCGCGTCAAAGACTTTTTCTATTCCTTCTTTGCCAATAAGGTCTCCTGATTTTACGTCCTCTAATCTTTCCAGTTCTCCCGGACTTACTTCGCCGGTGTAGCCAAGAAGAAGAGAAGCGTCCCGGCCCAATTTATAATCACGCTTCAGCCCTACCTGGATGAAGAGGCCGGGGAGTTTCTCATTTTCCTCTTCCACAAAAGCAATTTCCTTCCCCCCAAGGTCCCTCTTGAGAAATTGCTGTTCAAAGGGATTGGAATATTTTTTTCTAAGGGTAGATTTAATCTTTTCTTGAAGGATGTTGAGCACGGGAGCCAGAATTTTGCTGGTCTTTTCACAATCTTTCAAATCAAAAGGGATAAAACAAAGGTTAAAACACGGTCGGTCGGCAACTAAAACTTCTCCCTTTCGGTCAAAAATTGTTCCCCGGGGAATGTCCAGGTCAATAATCCGCAGGCAATTGCGTTCAGAGAGTTTCTTGTAAGGAAAGTATCTAATAATTTGCAGATAAAAAATTCCGCAAAAAAGAGGAATGAAGAAAAGATAAATGAGGCGGGGAAGAACCTTGAGCCTATCCATAGATAATCCTTTTTGTTCCCGCCGAGAGGATAGAAAAGAGAAAAGAATTATAAAAAGAAAAGATGAAAATCTTCGGAATAAGCAGCTCTACCGTCCAGGGGGTTTGATAAAAGAAAGCCGAAAAAATAATGTAGAAGAAACTGCCGAAGAAAACAAAAATTATCTCGCTATAAAAACATTCCTTAACTTTTAGTTTATTCCTCAACCGGTCAACGAGATAGGCAATCAGACAGAACGAGAAACTATTGGCTCCCAGCATTCCCCGGAAGAGGATATCCTGCAAAAGTCCGGCAAAAAAGGCTAAAGAAAGCGCAAATATTCCGCCGGTATGCAGAGAGAAAAAAATAAGAAAGACGAGAATAAAGTCCGGGGCAATATTGTTGACGCGAAGATATTTTGCCCCGGTCCATTGAAAAATAAAAAAGAAAGCTAAGACCAGCAAGAGTTTAAGAAAATAAGGAGAGAATTTTTCTTTTGCAATCATTGAATAATCAAAACCTCTTCTAATTTTGCGAAGGAAACAGCCGGGTTAATCACTACTTCAAGAAAAAGAGAAGGACCTTTCTCTTTGACCTTAAGAACCTTGCCGATGGGAAGCCCATCAGGATAAAGAGTAGAAAGCCCTGAGGTAAGCATTAGATCTCCCTTTTGCGCTTTGCTTTCTTTGGCCAGGTATTTTAATTCCAAAACGCCGGAATGGCCTCCCTGCAAAATTCCTGCTTCTCTGGTATGTTGGACTAAACCACTGACCTTACTTTCCGGATGAAGAAGAGTCATCACCAGGGAGGTATTTTTATCTACTCTGGCTACCCTTCCTACCAGAGAGCCGTTTTGGTCAAGAACAGTCATTCCTTCTTCGATGGATTCTTCCTGACCCGAATCAATCAGAATTGTGGTTGGCCAACCTACGGGATCCATTCTGATCACTCTGGCCGCCCTTTTGAACTGATAGGGGTTTTTTTCTTTTAATTGAAGAATTTTTCGCAGCCGCTTATTCTCGATTAAGAGTTCGTCAATAAAGACTTTCTCCAATTTTAGTCGCTGATAATTCCGGGTAGACCGTAAATACCTAACCGGGTGGGAAATAGAGTTTTCCGGAGAAGAGAGAACCAGGGATTTTTTAATCCGGAAGATTTTTTGGGAATGGGAAAATTTTATTCCGACGAAAAGTGCTAACGCAAGAAAGAAAAGAAGCAAAATCTCTTTTCTGTATCTCCATAACATTTAAGCACCTTATTTACCTTTTTCTTTACTTACAAAGGCTTGGAATGTTCCCTGTAAGCGTGCCGCTGAAGGGAACTTCCAAGCCTCCCTTATTTCTCTTTTTTAAGGCTCTTGAAATAGGAAACTTCTTCAAGGATTTTACCGGTTCCCTTTACTACCGCTAAAAGAGGTTCTTGTGCGACGTTTACCGGAACCTTGGTTTCCCGGGAAAGGAGTTTATCGATACCCCGCAAGAGGGATCCTCCGCCGCTCATCGTTAAGCCTTGTTTGGCTAAATCGCTGGATAGTTCAGGCGGCGTTTGCTCCAAAAGGGCGTGAACTTCATTAACGATTAACCATAACGGCTCTTTAATTGCTTCTCTAATCTCTTCGGAATGGACGTTAATTGTTTTTGGCAATCCTTCAATCAAGTCCCTCCCATTAACTTCTACCGTTAGTTTTTCCTCTTCCAGGGGGATGGCGCTGCCAATACTGATTTTAATCTCCTCGGCGGTCCGTTCTCCAATTAAGAGATTATGTTTTTTTTTCAGATATTCAATAATGGCTTCGTCCATCTCATTGCCGGCGACTCTAATGCTTCTCTTTGCTACAATGCCTCCCAGGGAGATGACCGCCATCTCCGTGGTCCCCCCGCCGATATCAATAATGAAACTGCCGGTAGGTTCGCTTACGGGCAGCCCCACGCCAATAGCTGCCGCCATCGGCTCCTCTACCAGATAAACTGCTCTGGCCCCGGCTTTAAGAGCGGTATCCTGGACGGCTCTTTTCTCCACGTTGGTGATGCCGGAGGGGATGGCAATAATGATTCGGGGCGGAAGGATAAAACGGTGCCGGCGGGTGCGCACCTTATTGATGAAATAGCGCAGCATCATCTCGGTAGCTTCAAAATCAGCAATTACCCCATCCCGCAAGGGCTTCATTGCGATGATATTGGACGGGGTTCGCCCCAGCATTCGCTTGGCCTCCGTGCCCACGGCTAAAACCTCTTTGTTTTCTGCATTGAAGGCTACAATTGAAGGCTCGGAAAGAACAATCCCGGTTCCCCTGATGCAAACCACGGTGTTTGACGTTCCTAAATCTATCCCGATGTCATTGGAAAAAAATTGAAATGGATTTCGATTCCGCATTTTCCTCTCCTTTTTTACCACAGATTAACACAGATTTATTTTAAAGTCAAAAGATGCTATAATAAAGAAATTCCGACATAAGGAGAATTCCCCTTTTCTCACAAAAGGGGTGGCAACGAAGTTGACGGGGTATTTCCCCTTTTCTCACAAAAGGGGTGGCAACGAAGTTGACGGGGTATTTAATGCTACCTTATAACCCAAATCTAAAGGAAAAAGCAAGAGAATTAAGAAAAGCAGGAAATTTATCTGAAGTTTTACTCTGGAATAAATTAAAGAAAGGTCAAATGCTTGGTTTTGATTTTACCAGACAACAAATAATTGGTAATTATATTGTAGATTACCACTGTCCAAAACTAAATTTAGTGATTGAAATTGATGGAGAAAGTCATGATTTCAAAGGAAGAATACCCCGTCCCTCCAGGACACCCCTTTTAGAAAAAGGGGAATATGATGAAAAGAAAAATGAATTTTTAAAATCATTGGGGTTAGAAGTATTGCATTTTAAAGATATAGATGTAAAAAAATCCCTGGATAACATTGTAGAACAAATTGAATTTTGGATTAAGAAAATACCCTGTCCCTCCGGGACACCCCTTTTACAAAAGGGGAATTAAATACTTGTTTAATCCTTATGTCGGGATTTCAGATAATAAAAACATGCAATTGAATCGAGAGATTTTTCGGGAATACGATATCCGGGGCATTGCCGAAAGAGACCTTAGCGATGAGGTGGTCTCTTCAATCGCCCAGGGTTTTGGTACTTGCATACGGAGAATTTCTCCCGGGAAAGAGGTGGTGGTAGCCTGGGATAACCGCATCAGTTCCGCTCGCATATCCTCTCTGGTTACTGCCGGGCTTCTTTCTACCGGATGCGATGTGATAGAGATTGGAGAAGTCCCCACTCCTCTTTTCTACTTTGCTAATCACCATTATCAAAACGCAGCCGGAATAATGGTTACCGCAAGCCACAACCCCCCGGAATTCAATGGTTTCAAATTAGTTATCCAGAGAAAGAGCATCTACGGAAGCCAAATTCAGGATTTAAGAAAAGTTATTGAAAAAGGAGTTTTTGCCCAGGGAACCGCAAAATTAAGAAAAGACAATATTGCCGACCTCTACTTTAATGCCGTCAAAAAAAGAGTCAAACTGGAGAGAAGTATTCCGGTAGTTATTGATGCGGGAAATGGGGTGGCCGGCCCCTTTGCCTTGAAACTGCTGCAGGATTTAGGCTGTAAAGTGGTTGGCATCTATTGCGAGAGCGACGGTAATTTCCCCAATCACCCGCCCAACCCGGTAGTAGCGGAGAATTTGCGTGATTTGAGCAAAAAAGTAAAAGAAACGAAGTCCGAACTCGGCATCGCCTATGATGGCGATGGCGATAGAATCGGAGTTGTTGACGAGGAAGGCAGAATCATCTGGGGAGATAAACTGCTTATTATCCTGGTTAAGGAAATTCTGGAAAAATTACCCGGCTCGCCAATTATCTTTGACGTTAAATGTTCTAATGCCCTTGCCGAATCAATCAAAGAGAACGGGGGGACCCCGCTCATGTGGAAGACCGGGCATTCTTTAATTGAGGATAAATTAAGGAAGGAAAAATCTCCTCTGGCGGGAGAATTAAGCGGACACATCTATTTTGCCGATGATTGGTTTGGCTTTGACGATGCCCTTTATACCTCGGCCAGGCTCTTGCAAATTCTTTCCCGAGAGCCCGGGAAGAAATTCTCCCGGCATCTCTCCGGGATAAAGCAATATTATGCCAGCCCGGAGATTAGAGTTCCGGCTCCCGACGCTCGGAAATTCCTTATGGTAGAGGAAATCAAAAGATATTTTCAAAGCCGCTATGAAATCTCGGATATTGACGGGGTGAAGGTTTTCTTCAAAGAAGGCTGTAAGTCCGCCGAATCTTCACTGGAGGGCTGGGGTTTGGTGCGCGCCTCCAATACCGAGGCCTCTTTAGTCATCCGTTTTGAAGCCACCACACCCGAGAAGCTGGAGCAGATAAAAAAAATTATTATGGAGCAGGTGGAGAAAAGACGTGGCATAAATGCCACCGCTACGTAGCGGTGCGAGTTATCGCACTACAAATATATGAAAGTTCCTATTCTGGACTTAAACGCCCAGCATAAAAAGATAGAAGAAGAAATAAACCAGGCCATCAAGAGAGTCTGCGCAAGCGGACAGTTTATCCTCGGGGATGAGGTGGCTAAATTTGAAGAAGAAATAGCCTCCTATTGCAAAGTAGATTATGCCATTGGCGTCTCCTCAGGCACCGATAGCCTCCTGGTTTCCCTGATGGCTTTGGGAATAGCCCCGGGGGATGAGGTAATAACTTCGGCTTATTCCTTCTTTGCCACTGCCGGGGTGATTAGCCGGCTGTCGGCTAAGCCGGTATTTGTGGATATAGAGCCGGAGACCTTCAACATCAACCCTTTCCTGATTGAAGAGAAAATCACCGGGAAAACAAAAGCCCTTCTCCCGGTGCACCTCTTCGGCCAGGTCGCCGAGATGTCACCGGTTATGCAGCTTGCCGAAAAATATAATCTTGCGGTAATAGAAGATAGCGCGCAGGCGATTGGCGCGCAATATAAGGATGAGAGAATTGCTGGAACTATCGGGGATGCCGGGTGTCTTTCCTTCTTCCCGACCAAGAATTTAGGCGGATTCGGGGACGGGGGAATGGTTTTAACCAGAGACAAGAAATTCTCGGAGAAAATAAGGATTTTAAGGGTGCACGGGGCAAGACCGAAATATTACCATAAAGTGATTGGGGGAAATTTCCGATTAGACAGCCTGCAAGCGGCAATCTTAAGAGTAAAACTAAAATATCTTGATGAGTGGACCGAAAAGAGGCAGGAAAACGGCAGAAATTACCGGCAGATTTTTATAGAAAAGGGTTTGGAGGAATTAGTCCATTTGCCCAAAGCAATCTACCACCCCCATCTAACTCCTCCCCCCTTGAGGGGGAGGATTGAGGAGAGGGGGATAAGAAATTACCACATTTATAACCAGTTTGTCATCCGGGTCAAAAAAAGAGACCAACTGAAAGAATTTTTGGAAGAGAACGGGGTTGATACCGCCATCTATTATCCTATTTCCCTGCCTCTTCAGGAGTGTTTTAAGGGACTCGGATATAGAAGCGGGGATTTCCCACAGGCAGAGAGGGCGGCCAAGGAGACTCTGGCCTTGCCCATCTATCCGGAGATTACTCGCGAGATGCAGGAATACGTGGTAGAGAAGATAAAAGAATTCTACGGTTAAAACCCTTACCACGAAATCACGAAATAAAGAAGACACGAAAATGACAACCACAGATTAAAAAGATTCTCACCACAGAGTCACAAAGCCACAGAGAGGCACAGAGAAAAAACTAAAATAGCAACCACGAATTTCTCGAATTTTACGAATTAAAGATTAAGAATAAAAGAATAAGTCATTGCGAGCGAGGTCCCTCGCTGGTCATTGCGAGGCACGAAGTGCCGTGGCAATCTCGAGATTGCTTCTTCGTTTCACTCATCGCAATGACACTTCGTATCAGTTCTTAATTAGACTAATTCGTGTAATTCGTGGTTAGAGTGATTTATGTTTATTTCGTGCTTTTCCGCCACTACACATCGGCGGATTCGCTTAGATTCGCCAAAAATTCTGGGGCGAACAAGTTTTCCGTGTCTCCGTGGTAATCTTTGTAATTTAATTATGAAAATTGTTTTTCTTGATCGAGATGGGGTAATCAGCAAATATTACCCGAAGGACTGGACTAAAAAATGGGAAGAATTTTCCTTTTTGCCAACAGCAAAGGAAGCGTTGAGAAGATTAAACCAAGCAAACTACCGGGTTGTTATTATCTCCAACCAGGCTGGAGTAAGCAAAGGGTTTTTTACTTTGAAGACTTTAAGCTATATTACCAAAAGGATGAAGGAAGAGGTGAAAAAATCCGGAGGAAAAATCAAAAAGGTTTACTATTGTCCTCATCAGGAGCAGGATAATTGCCTCTGCCGCAAACCAAAGGTTGGATTATTTAAAAAAGCGGAAAGAGATTTCGGATACATTGACTTCGAGAAAACCTTCTTTGTCGGTGACAGCGAAGTAGACATCCTGACCGGGAAAAACATTGGAACCAAAACAATTCTTGTTCTCTCCGGAAAAACCAAATCAAAAGAGGAAGCAGAAAACTGGCAAAAGCAACCGGATTATATCGTAACCGACCTTCTTTCTGCCGCTGAAATTATTTTAAATCCCGCCGAGAATTAAGTATTGTGTCCCTATGATTTCCCAGAATGACTACGTCAATTTGACATCTGTTTTTTATTTTGTTATAATGTTCATAATCTGAACGAAATGATTGGAGAAAAAGAATTTAAGGTTATCAACGAAGTGCGCAGAGGTTCGGTCATCACCCAGAGGGAGATTTCTCAGAAAACAGGTTTTTCCCTGGGATTGACCAACATCCTCTTAAAAAAACTCATCCAGAAGGGTTACATCAAGATTACCAAACCGAACCGCAGGAGCCTGCAGTATTTCTTGACCCCGCGAGGAATTGCCGAGGTAGCCGAACGTTCCTATCAGTATTTCTTCCGCACCATTCGTTCCTTAAAGGAGATTAAAGGGAAGATTCAGTCTCTCCTCCTTTCCGAATACGAGAAAGGAAGAAGGAATTTTGTTGTCCTTGGCGACGGAGAATTAGCCGACCTCACCGAGATTGCTCTCCGTGACTTAGGCAAGAAGGATATCACCTATTCCAAGCACCCCCACCTACTACCTTCTTCCCCTCTCCCCCCAGGGGAGAGGATAAGAGGTGAGGGGATTGGGAAGGAGAGGGGGAAAGATGCTCTTTTCCTCCTCGCCGATAGCAAACAAAGAATAAAAGATAATAAAGTTTCTTCTCTGGATATCCTTAAGGAGATCGCCAACTTCCTTTAAAAAGATAAGGAGAAAAATGATTAAAGGAGTAAAGACTAAAAAGTTGAAAGTTGTTCCCGATGAACGGGGCAGATTAATGGAGATTTTTCGCAGTGATGATAATTTCTTCACTAAATTTGGACAGGTTTATTTAACGACAGCCTATCCGGGAACGGTTAAGGCCTGGCATTTTCATCAGAAACAGGATGATAATGTAGCTGTGGTAAAAGGAATGGCAAAGATTGCTCTTTACGACGCCAGAAAAAAGTCCTCTACTTACAAGGAAACTAATGAATTTTTTGTTGGCGAGCATAACCCCTTTCTCATCCATATCCCAAAAGGAGTTTATCACGGTTTTAAGTGTATCAGCGAAGAGGAAGTTCTGATAATAAATATACCGACAGAAACCTACAACTACCAAAAGCCGGATGAATTCAGGCTCCCTGCCCATACTAAAAGGATTCCTTATAACTGGGAGAGAGAAGATAAATGAAAATCTTAATCACCGGAGGCTGCGGCTTTATCGGAAGCAACTTTATCCATTATTTCCTTAAAAAGCATCCGGAAGATTCTCTGGTTAATCTGGATAATCTTTCCTATGCCGGAAATTTGGAGAACCTGAGAGATATAGAAAACAATCCAAATTATTGTTTCATCAAGGGTGACATCTGTGATAAGAAGGTTGTGGAAGAGGCGATGCGCAATTGCGAGGCTTTAATCAATTTTGCCGCAGAAAGCCATGTTGACCGCTCCATTAAAGAGGCTAAACCCTTTATTCAGACTAATGTGGTGGGGGTCTTTACCCTTCTGGAAGTCGCCAGGAAATCTGGCATCTCCCGTTTCATCCAGGTAGGAACGGATGAATCCTACGGAAGCATAAAAAGAGGTTCCTTTTCGGAAGAGTCGCCTTTACAGCCAAATTCTCCTTATGCAGCAACTAAAGCGGCTGCGGATTTACTTGTTCGCTCCTATTTTATCACTTATAGATTACCGGTTATGATTACACGGTCTTCCAATAATTTTGGCCCTTACCAATATCCGGAGAAACTAATCCCTCTATTTATTGCAAATCTTATGGAGAATAAAAAGGTTCCTCTCTATGGCCGCGGAAAAAATATCCGCGACTGGCTCTATGTAGAGGATAACTGCAAAGCGATTGACCTAATTCTGATAAAAGGAAAATTAGGAGAAATTTATAATATCAGTGGCGGAAATGAGAGAACAAACCTTACCATTACCGAGGCCATTTTAAAAAATATGCACCAAGGAAAGGAGATGATTGAATTGGTCAAGGATAGGCCGGGACACGATTTTCGTTATTCCTTAAATAACAGAAAAATCAGAAAACTTGGCTGGAAACCAGAGGTAAGTTTTAGGGAAGGATTGATAAAAACAATTCGCTGGTATCAAAAAAATGATGCCTGGTGGAGGAGGTTAAAATGAGTTTGAATGGAAAGGTTATTCTGATAACTGGCGGGACTGGCTCCTTTGGCAAAAAATTTACCGAGATTGTTCTAAAAAATTATCATCCCGAGAAACTTATCGTCTTCAGCCGGGATGAATTAAAACAGTCTGAAATGAGGCAGATTTACAGAGAAGATGATTATCCATCTCTGCGATACTTCATCGGAGATGTCCGGGATAAGGAACGACTTAACCGGGCAATGAATGAGGTTGATTATGTCGTTCATGCTGCCGCTTTAAAACAAGTGCCTTCCTGTGAATATAACCCTTTTGAAGCGGTAAAGACAAATATTATCGGGGCAGAGAATGTTATTAATACTGCGATAGACAATGGCGTGCAAAAGGTTATTGCGATTAGCACCGATAAGGCAGTAAACCCTGTTAACCTCTATGGAGCAACAAAACTAACCGCCGAGAAGATGTTTACACAGGGGAACTCTTATTCAGGAGAAGGAGGAACTAAATTTAGTTGTGCCCGCTATGGAAATGTGGTGGGGAGTAGAGGCAGCATCATTCCTCTTTTTAAGAAACAGAAGGAGAAAGGAATTTTAACCATTACCGATAAAAGAATGACCAGATTCTGGATTACCATAGAAGAAGGAGTGAAATTTGTCATTAAATGTATTGAAACGATGAAAGGAGGAGAAATTTTTGTCCCTAAGATTCCTTCCGTAAAACTCGTAGATATAGCCAGGTGTCTTGCTCCTGAAGCCAAACTTAAGTTTATTGGTATCCGTCCCGGAGAAAAAATAAATGAAGTCTTAGTTACCGAGGAAGAATCCCGTCACGCCTTAGAATTTAAGAATTTTTTTCTCATTGAACCAGAATTTTCCTGGTGGAAGAAGCCGGTTTACCAAGGAGCTAAAAAGTTGAAAGAAGGATTCCGTTACACCAGTGATACTAATGATTGGTGGTTGACCAAGGAAGAGATTAAAAGTATGCTTTCCCAATGAAAAACTATATCCCCTATGGTCATCAATGGATTGACGATGGCGATATAGAAGCAGTAATAAAAGTATTAAAATCCGATTGGATAACCCAGGGTCCTAAAATAAAAGAATTTGAAGAGAAAATCGCTTCTTATTGCGGAGCAAAGTATGCGGTGGCGGTGAGCAGTGGCACTGCTGCTTTGCATATTGCATCTCTATCCTGCGGAATTAAAAAAGGAGATGAAGCAATCACCACTCCCATCACCTTTGTTGCTTCCGCAAATTGCGTTTTGTATTGTGGAGGAAAGCCGATTTTCGCTGATATCCAGCCGGATACAATCAACATTGACCCGGAAAAAATAAAAAATAAAATTACCAAAAAAACCAAAGCAATTATCCCGGTAGATTTTGCAGGACATCCTTGCGACTTGAAGGAAATTTACAATCTTGCTCAAGAAAATAATCTAACTGTTATTGAGGATGCTTCCCATGCTTTAGGGGCAGAATACAGAGGTACGAAAATTGGTTCCTGCAAATATTCTGATATGACGGTATTCAGTTTCCATCCGGTAAAGATTATTACTACCGGAGAGGGAGGAATCGTTACCACCAATAATAAGGAATATTATGAAAAACTTTTACTTTTCCGTAACCATGGAATCACTAAAGATAGTTCAAAATTCAGTAATGGCAGAGCTTGCTCTGCTGGGGAAAAATGGTATTATGAGATGCAGGAATTGGGTTATAACTACAGAATAACCGATTTTCAATGTGCCTTAGGGGTAAGCCAGTTAAAAAAGATAGATAAATTTATCCAGAAAAGAAGAGAGATTGTTCAGAGATATAATGAAGCCTTCAAGGATATTGAGGAGGTAGTTACTCCCACAGAAAGACCAGAGGTGAAATCCGCGTGGCATCTTTACGTAATCAGAATAAAAAAAATAAACCGCAGAAAAATCTTTGAATCTCTGCGTCAAGAAAATATTGGTGTTCAGGTGCATTATATCCCGGTTTATTATCAACCGTATTACCAGAAATTTGGTTACAAAAAAGGGCTTTGCCCAAAAGCGGAAGAATATTACAAGGAAGCAATCTCTCTACCTCTATTTCCGAGAATGACCGATAAAGAAATAGATAGAGTAGTTAGGGTAGTTAGAAAGAATGTTTATTCTTAATAAAAGTTGACATATTAAGAGCTTGCTGTTATACTCTTTGGTATAACGCTAAATAGTATAAAATTATGGCTAATCCATTTAGATATGGGG
>Ga0210009_1001381_pt1 | contig 21163 bp, 20 predicted proteins | sample CryGeyCG2114_065_FD_185457 | JGI IMG/M metagenome (GOLD analysis project Ga0210009, IMG submission 185457) | Groundwater microbial communities from aquifer - Crystal Geyser CG12_big_fil_rev_8/21/14_0.65 (SPAdes) (version 2) | ecosystem: Environmental > Aquatic > Deep subsurface > Groundwater ... | reverse complement strand
ATTGCGGACGCCCGGTTACGGCTTCCGGAATGGCTGCACAGTCACCCGCCGCCCAGATATGCGGCTTGTTGGTGCGCATAGCCGACGTCACCCGGATGGCTCCCACATCGTCCCGTCTCAGGCCCAGCTGGGCCACCACATCTGCGCTCGGCCGGATGCCCGTAGCCACGATGACGGCACCGCACCCGATTCGTTCTCCATCATCGGTGATTACCGCCAACGGGCGGCCGTCCGGGGCTCTGTCGAGCCCCGTCGCGCGGGCGGCCCGGATCGTGATCCGGCCGCCCGCCGTGAGGCGCTCGGCCACGATACGTGACAGCGGCTCCGAGAGACCGCTTGGCAACAACCGGCCCTGCGGCGCCACCACACTGACGCGCGTATCCTGGCCGAGCGCCACGGCCGCCTCCAAACCCGTGTAGCCTGCCCCGATGACCACCACGTGGGCCGGCGGTTCGGTCGTGAACCGTTCACGAATGCGCCGGGCGTCACTGAGCGTGCGAAGCACGAACACGCCCGGTCCCAATCCCTCTTCCCACTCTGCGAAGGGAGGAATGATGGCGTGGGCGCCAACGGCCACGATGAGACGCTGCCAGGACACGCGACGCCCGTCGGCGAGGCGCGCCGTCCTGCCTCCCGGAGCAAAACCGACGACCTCGGCACCCGTCCATACATCCACTCCGAATGTGCCCGAGAACGTGTCGGGGGTGTAGCGCACTAGCGCCTCTTCGGCAGCAATCTGTCCACCGGCATACATCGGGAGTTCGCATGTGCTGTAGGCCACATCGTGCCCTTTGTCCACGAGCAGAATGCGCGCGCCGGGCGCCGCCCGGCGCGCCGCCACGGCCGCCGCCGTCCCGGCGGCCGTTCCCCCGACTATCAACAGATCCGTACCGAATGCGCGCTCCATATTCGTTCCCGTCACTGGGTGGATGTCTCCTGCGGCCCCAGCACATCGACCGGTTCAGGGCGCCGATCCTGATGCGCTTCATCGTGTTCAGCCGGTTCAAGGTGGGCCGTAATGACCACCTTGTCGCCGGGAAACAGCCGGTGCAAGGCATCTTCCACACGATGGCTGCGGTCGTGCGCTTCGTCCACAGTCAGGCCACCCCGGAAAAGCAGGTGGTACTCGATCCAGACCTCCTGATTGATGCGACGATGACGAAGTTGGTGGTACCCTTCCACGACCTGCTTGTCTACCGCCTCGTTGAGCAGTTCACAAATGCGCTCTGTTTCCTGCGGATCGGCCGCTTCCATGAGGCCGTGTACGGAATTCCTGACCAGGGAGAATGCCGTCCAGAGGATGTTCAGGGCCACCAGGATCGCCAGCACCGGATCGAGCCAGAGCCAACCAGTGAGCATGACCAGTCCCAACCCCACCAGTACACCGACGCTTGTCCAGACGTCGGTCAGGACATGGTGCCCGTTGGCCTGCAGCACGATACTCCTGTGTTTTTTGCCTGTCCTTACGAGCACCGTACCCAACGCCAGGTTGACGGCGGCCAGACCGCCGGTAATCCACAGCCCCACACCCAGTCGCTGGAGCTCCGGCCCCTGGATGAGGTCGATGATGGCCGTATACAGGATGGAAATGGCCGCAATCGCAATCAGGGCGCCCTCAAACCCCGACGAGAAATAGGCCACCTTCCCGTGACCATACGGGTGCTCTGCGTCGGCCGGCTGCTGTGACAGCCAGAGGCTGTATCCGGCGAATGCCGTCGCAAAAAAGTGGATCACCGATTCGAGAGCATCGGAAAAAATGGCTGCCGAACCCGTGATGGACCACGCCGTCAACTTGCCTACGAGCATCAATACGGCCACGAGCAGGCTGGCCAGCATGACCGGACGCTGAAAGTCTCTCTCCGTTAGAACAACATGCATGACATTTGAATTGGATAGGCGCCGGTAGGTGATGTACTCTTACCGGGCATAAACTACAGCCTTACGAACACAAACCATGCATCTTGATCACATTGGAGTAGCGAGCGCAGACGTCGAGGCCGACCTGGACCGCTACAGACGCCTTTTCGGCGCCGTCCCCTACAAGGTGGAGGACGTAGCCTCCGAGGGCGTGCGGACCTGGTTCCTCGATGCGGGAGGCACCAAAATAGAGCTTCTCGAAGCCACGACGCCGGACAGTGCCATAGCCCGCCATATCGAAAAGCGGGGTCCCGGACTGCACCATCTGGCCTTCGCGGTGGACAGTGCCGACGAGATGTTCGCCCGCGTACGGAACGAGGGCCTGCGCACACTCAACGACGCACCCAAGCTTGGCGCCGACGGGAAGCAGATCTTTTTCCTGCACCCGAAAGATGCCGGAGGCGTCCTTACGGAGTTCTGTTCTCCCGATCCCGGTGCCCCCCGGGTGCCCACATCCGACGGAACGCGTCCAGAAGCGGACTGAACTGGCCGTTGTCGTAGCCCATCAAAAATACGGCCACGCCCCCGAGACGCTCGCGTGCAATGAATTCCAGTTTCCGCGAGAGACTCTCCCGGTCTTCGAACCACCCCTGGTACACCCCGGCAGAGTCAGCGCGCGTGTAGAATGGACTTCCCGACACCGTATCGCGCAACACGGCCAGTTCGTCCAGACGCGCCTCCACCGACAGCCGAAGGTCGGGCAGACGCAGACTGTCCACACGGGCCCATGTCAAAATCCGGCCCTCTCCCGTAGTCGGGGCGCCGTACCCCGTATGGGCCACCGGCCATTCGTACCCGTAATAGGGCACCGTCATGACGATACGATCATCAGAAATGCCAGCCGCCCGGTAACGGGCTACAATGTCTTTCCAGGAACGCCCGCCCCACCCATCGAGCGGTGCCACGGGACCTGCTGTAGGCCCGGTCAGCCAGTGGAGGTCGTATCCCTGCACATAGAACACATCCACGTGCGGCGCAATGGCTTCGAGCTCATACATGAGACTCACGTCGAATGAGGGAGCGAACGCTGAAATTTCCTTCCCGGGAGGAAGGGCAGCCCGGAGAGCCTCAAGGAAGGCATGGAATCCGGCGATGGCCGCATCCGTGGCAGGCTCAAAGAGCTCCACATCCAGATGCAATCCCGGGCTCTCCGCTTCGGCTACCATATGCGTGATATCCTGCACGAGGCGCTGCCAGCGCACACTATCGGAAAATACCGGCAGAATGGTCTCGGGCTCCATCATGGCAACGGTCGGCACGAGCCGGGTACCCACACTGGCCGCCGCCGTTCGGAAATCTTCCCATGCTTCGGGCCAACCGTTCCGGGTCAGGATGAAACCGCTTGAATCGACCCGCGTGGTGAAGAACAGGATCCGGTCGTAGCGTCCAAGATCCATTTCGGTCCATGCGTCCCTCATCCACCAAGCGTAATAACCGGCCACGACGGAGCGACCCGGCGCCCCGTCGGTGGACTCCCGTTTGGCGGACTCCCGGTTGGCCTGCTGCTGCTCCAGTCCTTCCCCGACCTGGGCCCGTGCGGCCGTCGCCGGAAACACCGTGCCCGCCAGAACAAACGCCACCAGGCCGGCGACCGCCGCCTGGAAGAAAAAAACGCGAAGTGTATTCATGGCCACCTTGCTGCGCGGAGCGTGCTGTCAAGTGAACGATCGCCGTAGGAGAGCGGAAAAATGGCAACGCCAGCGAGTCCCTGCTCCCGTGTAAAATCATATTTCTCTCCGAGCGACGCCGCGTCCTCGAACCATCCCTGCCGCCATCCGGTAGAGTCCTCGATCAGATACCACGGAGAGCCCGATACCGAATCGCGCCTCAGGCCGTGTTCGAGGGCCCGTTCCCGTGCTGACGATACACCCGCCAATGCCGGTGCGAATGTTGTCAGAACGCCCTGGGCTGCGGTACGTGCTCCGGGCAGGGGTCCCTGCGTCGGCCACTCGTACCCGTAGTACGGAACCGCAAAAAGCATCTGTCTGCGATCAATGCCCAGCGCATCGTAGCGCGACAGGATCGTATCCCAGGATCGGCCAGCCCAGCCACGGATGGGCGACAGCGGACCCGCTGTATCGCCCGTGAGCCAGTGCATGTCGTATCCCTGCACAACAACAAAATCGCTTGCAGCCGCGAGTGCAGCCTCATCGTACGCATCGGACGTATCGAGCGCTGTAAGGAAGACGCTCAGTTTTACGTCCGGCCGCTGACTTCGCAGCCGTTCGCGCAGGCTCTGCACGAACCGGGTGTACGCGCCTCTGACTCCAGGCGTCATGGGTTCGAAGATTTCCACATCCAGGTGGATACCTCCCACGGATCCTGACGCTGCGATACCAGTGATCCCCGACAGGAGTTGCTCCACGTGGGCCGCCGACGAAAAAACGGAATGAAATACGTCTGCCTCCAGAATACTTATCGTAAGATGGATGGGCACGTCGTGGCTACGGGCCTCGGCAATCAGGTCAACCCACGCGTGTGGCCACCCCTGTGTGTCGGCCAGGCGGCCGTCCGGATCCACGGGCAGATCGAAAAAGAAGAGTACGTCGAGCAGGTCAAAATCATATTCCGTCCACGCCCTTTCCATCCAGGATACATGGTATCCGGCTACCTGCATGCGAAGCTGGGACAGGTCAGTTCCGGTCCCATCGTCGGTAGATCCGTCTTCCGGCGCCACGGAATCGCTGGCGGAGCACGCCTGAAGCAGGACGACGAGCAGGATGATGGGTAGCTGGCGCAGTCGCATGGGATGGGGCATGATAACAATAATGTGCAGGCGCCATGCGCCTGCACGCGGTGTACCTGATCGTTTTCGGCCATCTCTGCCCGATCTTAACCCACACGACGCAATGAATGTGCGTTGACGGGCGATCCGGCAGGCTCCGCTTAAATCGGCATGACCGACTGCCGATATCAGAGCCAGTACCTCCTGGCCCTGGAGAATGCGGCGCAGCGCTCGCCGGATCCTGTACCGAAGACGCTGCAACAGACGGCCCATTCCCCGCGGTTCCCGTACTGACCCACGGGTTCGTGTCAGTGGCCTGGTCAATGTGGCCGGGATGGCCTGTCCATCCCGGCCACACACTGTTTCGGACGTCCTGCGGTTTTGTTAAACCGTCACGGTCAGTATACTGCCCCCTCACCCGGCACAGCCTGACCATGCTCAATTACATCTGGGGCGGACTCATCATCTCGAGTCTGGTGTTCGCCCTCGTCTACGACACGCGTGACCTCATGCGCGACACGTACCGCAATGGGGCGGAAGTGACCCTTGAGGTGGATCTCGAAGGAGATTCCACCGGAAGACGGCAACCGGCACGCGTCCACATGCCACAGGAGCGCTACCAGGCGCTCTACAACGTGGACAACGCCCCGGGGACGACATTTGACGGCACCCTTGTCCGAACACGCGACGGCATGCAACTGCGGTTTGCGCAAGACGCAGCACTTCCCGAGCCGTGGAAGACAATCCGCGACATGACATCGCCCCGAGACAATGATTTGCGTGGAACGGTTACCCGACTTGACATGCACACGGACTCAACCGCCACGGCTGTAATCCGGTTTGCGGATGTGAAGTTCGTCAAAATGACAGCCATCGCACAGGCGGCCATCGACATGGCGGAGACGGCCGTGACGCTCGCTCTTGGCCTGATCGGCGTTATTGCGCTGTGGATGGGTCTGCTCAAAATTGCCGAGGCCGCTGGTCTCATCCATGCCGTCGTCCGCTTCACACAACCGGTCCTGGGGCCCCTGTTTCCGGAGATACCCAAAGGCCACCCGGCCCTGGGGATGATCGTGCTCAATCTGACTGCAAACATGCTTGGACTGGGCAACGCCGCCACGCCGCTCGGTATCAAGGCCATGGAAGAACTGCAGACATTGAACCCCGATCCGGACACGGCTACCAACTCCATGGTCATGCTGCTGGCCATGAATACGGCATCGGTGCAGCTCGTGCCACCCGTCATCCTGGTGGCGCTGATGGGATTGCAGATCAATCAACTCATTTTCGCCATCATCATAGTAACGATGATTTCGCTCATCGTGGCCATAACCGCCGCGAAGCTGCTTTCACGAATGAAGCGCTATCGCATCCCTCCCACAGGCGCCGGCGCAGCCATGACCGGACCGGAGGGTTGATATGGAATTTCTGCGCTCTTTCATCGAAACCGCCTCCGTGTTCGTACTGCCGCTGCTTATTGTCGGCTTTCCACTTTACGGGCTGCTGAAACGTGTTCCCGTGTACGAGGAATTCGTGGATGGCGCAAAGGACGGATTTCGCGTGGCCGTTACGATCATCCCCTACCTCGTAGCCATCCTGTTTGCCATCGGCATGTTCCGCGCGTCAGGTGCCATGGAGTTCGTCGTGGAAGGACTGCGCCCACTGCTGTCCCTGGTGGGCATTCCGCCGGAAGTGCTGCCCATGATGGTCATCCGTCCCCTGACGGGCTCCGGATCCGCGGCCATCGTACTGGACATGATCCAGCAGTTCGGAGAGGACTCCATCCTGGTCAAGATGGCCGCCACGATGTTCGGCTCCACCGAAACCACGTTCTATGTCATTGCAGTCTACTTCGGAGCCGTGAATGTGCGCAAGACGCGTCACGCCGTGCCGGCCGGACTGCTGGCAGATGTCGTTGCCATGATCGCCGCCGTCTACGTGGTCCGGTTGCTGTTCGGATAGGCCGTCATTGCTTCAATGACACGAAGATGGATGTCAACGGCCGCGCGAACCGGAACGGGTGCCAGTCCGAATTCCTGCCAGAGCGCGGCCATGTCCCAGCCTTTCTCCAGCCCCAGCCGGATTTCCGGAAGGCGTTCCCGGAATGCAAGATAAGACGTCGGTAATTCGGGATCTCGCGGCCCCTCGATCAGGAACAGGGGCAGTTCAGTGACCACGCACAGCGGGTCTCCACCGAGCGAGCGCACATATTCCATGGAGCTGTCCCTGAACAGTAGAGCCGACGGCTCATCTCCCCGGCTCCGGAACCAGGTCCGCATGGCCGCTCCTTCCGGAGTGGTCGTAAAACCTTGGGCAATACGGAAGAAGCCTTTCTCTCCCTTGCGATTATGATCATGGAGCTCCAGGCCATGCTCCGCCGCTGCGCGCACGAACACGTGCTGCAGATGTTCGGTCCTGTACCCCCAGTGCTTGTCTATCAGGAGCATGGCCCCGTCGGAAAAACCCATTCCGTGCAGGCTGGCGTGCCCATGAAACGGTCCGTTTGCTCGCAGGTACGCTGCAACAACCCTATTTTCCGGTCGCATGTCCGGATATCCGAATTCCACATCCCGCCCCGGTTTCTCCCGAATGACGCGCCGCAGATACGCTTCCACATTCGGCCAGGCGTCTCTCCACGCCGCATTCCGGGCTTCTCCGTCCGGATTCACGTGCGGAACAATGTGCAGTGTCCACTCCCTGAACAGCTCGCTGAACGCCCCGCTGCGGGTCAGGATGGCCGCCACCAGTGCACGCAGTGTGGTGGGCCCCGCCGGCTCGTCGGCATGCGCTCCGGCAATGAGTGACATCCGGCGGGGCCCGTTTCCGGCCGTCAGCGCGCGGATGGGCCGCCCCTCCTCCGACCGCCCGATTACGTCATACCTGATGGAGGTCTCCCCGCCCGGCAACGCCCGGGCAGACGCCGCTCCGTCGACGAGCGCGGCGTCTTCCTCCAGCCACGTTTCCGGCAGCGCTACATGGTCCCGTATCATTGATCTTCTCCCACGCAAGGTGTTGTCATCATGAATATCTGTTTCGTCACGAGTGAATGCGTTCCCTATGTCAAGACCGGTGGCCTCGCTGACGTCGCAGGCGCATTGCCCCCGGCGCTCTGCCGTGCATCTCCCGATGTCCACGTCAAGGTCTTCCTGCCGCTGTACGCCCGGATCCCCGTATTTGATCACGGCTTCGTGCATGCCGATGACCTGGGCGAGCTGTCCGCGCGGCTCGGGGACGAGGACATTCCCTACCACGTGTGGTACGGTCACCTGCCCGATTCAGAGGTGGAGATCTATCTCATTGACTGCCCCCGGTTCTTTCACCGGGGTATGCTCTATACGGACCATTTTGATGAAGCCCGGCGCTTCATCCTGCTCCAGAAGGCCGCCATTGAGGTCATGCAGCGTTACGCCTTCTCGCCCGACATTGTCCACGCCAACGACTGGCAGACGGCGCTCCTGCCCGCCATGCTCCGACACGCGTACGCGTGGGATGACCGCTTCGCGCGTACACGCAGCGTGCTCACCATCCACAACCTGGCCTACCAGGGCCTGACCAATCCCCACTATGCCTATGAGGCCGGACTGCCCGTCGAGCACGCCCTCTCCGGCGGCAACTATCACCACGACGGGGCCTTCTCGTGCCTGCGTGCCGGACTCGTCGAGGCCGACCAGATCACGACCGTATCGCCCACATATGCATCCGAAATCCAGCAACCTCATCTTGGTTGTGGACTGGATGGCGTTCTGAGCGCGCGCCGGAGCGCGTTGACGGGTATTCTGAATGGGGTCGATACGGCGCACTGGAATCCCGGCACCGACGTGCACCTCGCTGCCAACTACGACGCGACGGACCTGCACGGAAAGACCATCTGCCGCAATGCCCTGCTCAGCGAGTTCTCGCTCTCGGCACCACCTGATGTGCCCATTCTGGCTGTTGTTTCGCGACTCGCCGACCAGAAAGGATTTGACCTGCTCGTACCCGATCTGGAACAGGTGCTCCGCACCCGTGATTTCCGCCTCATCGTGCTCGGCAGCGGCACTCCGTGGCTGGAAGGATATTTCCGCGGCCTGTCGGGACTCTTTCCCGACAAGGTAGCCGCATTCATCGGATACGACGAGGGCCTTTCGCACCGCATTGAGGCCGGAGCCGATGCCTTCCTGATGCCGTCCCGCTACGAGCCGTGCGGATTGAACCAGATGTATTCCATGCTCTACGGAACGTTGCCCGTTGTGCATCACACGGGTGGCCTGGCCGATACCGTCACCGACCTGCACGAGTACCCCGCACAGGGGACCGGCTTCTCGTTCCACGATGCGCGGCCGGATGTCATGACAGCGACACTGCACCGCGCAATTGACACGTTCTCGCAGCAGGACATATGGCGCGCAGCCATGCGGCGTGGCATGCAGAAGGATTTTTCCTGGGATCGAGCGGCCGCGGCCTACCTCGATGTGTACAGGCGGGCGCTCGACGGCCGCTGAGGCGCGTTACCCCTCCGACATGATCCTGTCCATGAGGCGCTGCGCCCAGGAGGCGCTACCTTCACCTGGCCTGCGGTCAACAACGAGAACGTGGGCGCGGTGCGCGTACATCCAGCTTTCCAGGACGCGGCGGGCGTCCGCCTCCTCGCGCGCGGTGGGGTGGGCTGTCGGAACCGGATATTCCATCACCTCTTCCCATCTGGCATGGATGTGCTCCAGATTACCGGCTCCCACCGGCAACGGCAGTCGGGCCGTCCAGACGAGCAGACCATGGCGGACCAGTGCCGCCGTTGCATGCGCATCGTCCGGCCCGGCCAGCCACGCCGCCCGGTCCACACCTTCCATGGGAGCCGCGACGGCACCTCCACCTGCCAGGAGACTGTCGATCATGTGGAGCCAGTCCCTGATCCGGGCCGCTGTTTCAAAATCGAGCGCGGCAACGGCACGGGCCATATCAGCTTCGAGTTGTGCCACAACGTCTTCCACATCACCCTTGAGAAACGCCTCAACCCGGGATACCTCTACCGAATAGTCTTCAGCATCGGGCTGCTCACACGGCATCAGGCACCGTCCCATATCACCCCGCAGGCAGCGCCGACCCGCCTCCAGATCCTTCGCGGAGCAGTTTCTCACACGGAACACCCTCTCAATGATTTCCAACAGGCTGGCTGCCTGTTTCCTTGACTTGAGCGGGCCGAAATAGCGCGCTCCATCGCATCGCACCAGAACCTGCGCCGTAACACGGGAAAACGGTTCGTCTGGATGAATACGCAACCAGGGCCGCTGCGTCCATCTCGTCTGGGCGCGGTTATATGGGGGGTCCTCCTGCTTGATGCAACGCGATTCAACGATCAGGGCGTCGAGCTCGGTGGGAAGTACGTCCCAGTCCACCCGTCTGACGGCAGCAATCAGCTTGCGGATCCGCGCCGGGTGCGCTTCGACCGCATTGAAATAACTGCGAACACGCGACGAGAGGGACCGCGCCTTTCCGATGTAGAGCACTTTTCCCCGCCCGTCCTTCATGCGGTATACCCCGGGCTCATCGGGCAGGTCCGGCAATGTCTCACGGCGAATGCGCTCGACGTGGGCGGAGAGAGGGCGGACCGATGCATACGTGCGCGACTGAAGCGCGACGAGTTCATCCAGGTCGCCAATTCCATGTTCATCGATGGCGATCTGGAGCAGGCGCTCCAGAATAGCGGTCGTGATTTCGGCGTCACGCTGTGCACGATGCCTGCCGGAGGACTCCATCCGGAAAAACGTGGCCAGGCTGCCGAGGCTCTTTGATCGCAGGCCGGGCAGCAGACGACGCGCGAGTCGCAATGTGCACAGCCCCTGTCCTTGCAGGGGCTCCAGGCCGCAACGTATGAGTTCAGCCGACAGGAAGTTGCGATCAAAGGCCAGGTTGTGCGCTGTCAGCAGCCCGTCTCCAAGGAATTCCATGTACCGGGGCAACACGTCGCCGGATGACGGCTTGTCATGGAGTTGGCCCGTTGTAATACCAGTGATGCGCGTAATGCGGGACGGTATGGCGACACCCGGGTTGATGAGCTCGGAGAACACGGCACAGGGCGCGTCCGAACCTGTTCGGACAGCACCGATTTCCATGATACGGTCCAGGTTGGGACGCGTACCGGTTGTCTCCGTGTCGGTAACGACAAAGGACTGGCCAGGCTGCAGGAAGTCCTGGAATACCGATGAGCGTGTGGGGGCGTCCATGCTGGACGTACCCGTCTGCAGGTGAAGATGATTCAGGCTGCCAGATAGAGCGACGTTTCCCGCGGGAGGCGCAGCGGCCAGTGGGCAGAAAATCGGGTTCCTGCCAATACGGATGGCGTCAGGCGAACGTGTCCTCCGAGCATTTCGGAGAGCGCACGGGCACGCGCCAGATGAAACGTCTCCACGCGGCCGGACGCATAATCCGCCGTAAGAGTGATGGCGCATGTCGTCTCGCCGACCTGGACCTGCACCTCCAGGCCGCGCTCTCGCGAGGAGGCATGAACGTGCTCAAGGAGGGCATCGAGCAGGTCGCTGGCCAGATCCGGATCCGTCCACGCGCGATCCTCACCGGGTTCCATCCGAACCTGGAACGGGGTGTCCTCGAAGCGTGCCTGTTGCATATGCCAGTCGAGAACAGCCGCCATACGGGACGATACACTGAACGCCGACGGATGTGGGCTCAATGTGCCCGCCCTGATCTCGCTCCACTGCAAGAGGTGACCTGCCAGTCTCGAGAGGCGCTCGACATCACCGAGCGCATCGCGCACGAAGGGAATAGCCTCTTCGCTGGCGTGGTCACGCAGCGTTTGCAGACACACGCCAAGCGATGCCAAGGGCCCCCGCAGGGACTCCGACACGTGCTGCAGCGAAGGATTGCCGCTTGTGGAAGGGTCTGTCATGGTTCGAAAACGGTCGATGTCACATGGTGTATCGGTCCCGTTTCCGACTTCTCAAATCAGCGCCGGAGTTTTTTCGTTTCCGCTTCCAGGTCCGCATCCATCAGAGCAGACAGGATGCGGCCTACGTCCTGGTTGTCGAGCGAGCCGGTGAACGCGTCCGCGCCGGGCCCGCGTGCATAGAGCGGAACATCGACGGCGGTGTGGCCGGACGTGCTCCAGTGAACGGCGGCCCGCTGCGCCGTGCGGTCCCGCAGCAGGTCCTCGAGCCATGCGCCCAGACCATCCAGGTTCCGGGTTGCCAGAAAGCGGTCCATCCAGAACGTATCCGATTCGCCGAGTGTGAAGCCGAAATCTGCCTCCAGCGTGCCCGTGACGTTCATCCGCACGGTTTCAGGTGACGCGATCCATTCGCGATACTGCCTGGAAAAGCGCTCAATCGAAGACTGCGCACCCAGGATGGGCGCCGGATCGTACCGGTAACCCGAACCGCCCCCCTCCCATTCACCACCGAGCGTGAGACCGCCCGTTTCATGATCGGATGTGGCCAGCAGCAGGATGTCGTCACGGCTGGATGCGAACGCGGCCGCCGCCCGGTAGGCATCGTCGTAGGCCAGCATGTCGGCCAGGTGGGCCACGATGTCGCGGTTGTGCCCCGCGTGGTCAATGCGCCCGGCTTCAATCATGATGAAAAAGGGCTCACCGGCGGCCTCGAGCCGCTCAAGTGCCCATGACGTCATCTCGGCAATGGATGGCTCCTGCGTGTGCCGCCGGTCGACCTCGTAGGCCATATGCTCATTCGAGAAAAGACCCAATACCGGAAACCGGGTCGCTGCGAGAAGATCATCGCGCGTCGAAACCAGGTGGTAACCGCTGCCCTCGACGACGTTCGTGCTGTCGCCGCGACGACCGCCTTCTTCGGGGCCGAAAAAGAAAGACCGACCACCACCGAGCAGAATTTCAATTCCCTTGCCGAGTTGCTGGCGCGCAACGTCTTCTTCCTGCGCGCGAAGGGGCACATGGGCGGAAAACGCGGCGGGGGTGGCGTGCGTAATGCGGGCGGTCGATATGAGCGCCGTGTTCCATCCGTTGGTTTCCGCAGCCTCCAGGACAGTACCGATCGGGCGACGGTCCGGATTCATGCCGATGGCTCCATTGTATGTTTTGACACCGGTCGCATAAGCTGTGGCACTGGACGCCGAGTCGGTAATCCTTGAATCTACCGCATGGGTCATGACCGAGCCCTTCTGGTCTAAATCCATGGACAACGTCGTTCCCGGGCCGTTCTGACCGCGGAGATAGTCGCGGGCCACCGTATAGGTGGCAGGACCGGTGCCGTCCGCAATAAAGAAAATCACGCCCCGGGGGCGCTCCTTCAGTGCATCCTGGGCGGCCGTACCCTGCGGAAGCATGACAGCGAACATGAGTGCCAGAAGGACGGCAACACGCGGCAGTCTGCCTTGGAGCGTGGAATCAAAATGGTCGGTATTGTCTGGCATGATTTGGATGTTTTTCAGGGATGGCAGGCAGCTTTCGGCGTCAAACTAAGGCATGATCGGGACGTGCCCGTTATGAATTTGCAAAATATTGCCCGACCGGGCGCGATCCTGCCCTGATGCGCACGTGGTTTCGTTGTAGAATGGTACCGTTCATCATGTACCACTGAATCGGGTTGTAAGAATGAAAGTCACAGTCGTCGGAGCCGGAAACGTAGGAGCCACCGTTGCTGAATGTGTTGCACGCAAGGACATGGCCAGTGAGGTCGTCCTGATAGACATCGTGGAGGGGCTTCCGCAGGGCAAGGCGCTCGACATGCAGGAGTCCGCGCCCATCCACCTGTTCGATACGAAAGTCGTCGGAACGAACGACTACGCCGATACGGCCGGATCCGACATCTGTGTCATTACGGCGGGTCTGGCCCGCAAGCCGGGCATGAGCCGGGATGACCTGTTGGCAAAGAACGCTTCCATCGTGGGCTCGGTGACGGAGCAGTTCGTTGCGCACAGCCCGAATGCCATCATCATCGTGGTGTCGAACCCGCTCGATGTGATGACGAACGTGGCCTACATGAAGTCCGGATTCCCCAGCAAACGCGTTTTCGGCATGGCCGGGGTATTGGATACCGCGCGCTACCGGGCCTTCATTGCCGAGGAACTGGGCGTATCGGTGCGGGATATCCAGGCGCTGCTCATGGGAGGACACGGGGATACCATGGTTCCCCTGCCCCGCTACACGACCGTCGCCGGCATTCCGCTGCCCCAGCTGTTGTCTGACGACCGGATCGAGGCCATCGTGGAGCGCACCAAGTTCGGTGGTGGCGAAATCGTGAAGCTCATGGGGACTTCCGCCTGGTACGCTCCCGGAGCCGCTGCGGCCGAGATGGTGGAAGCCATCATCAAGGACTCGGGCCGCGTGCTTCCGTGTGCCGTATGGCTGACGGGACAATACGGTGTCAAGGACCAGTTCATCGGTGCGCCGTGCCGTCTCGGGCGGAATGGGCTTGAAGAGATCATCGAGGTGGACCTCTCGGACGATGAACAGGCGCTCATGGATCAGTCGTCGCAACACGTGAGCGAGAACCTGGCCAGTCTGAAGCGCCTGCAACGCGGCTGAAAGCGCCGGCGACACGGTCGATGGCGCTGGCCCGCGGGCAGTTTGGACGTCATGGCTCCGGCTCGGCATGGGGACGAATTTTTACCCTTTTTCCGCGTGGTTTTTCCCCAGTGGACGGTGAACATGTCGTGCGGGGTTGGCGTTCGCGTCGAATAACATGCCCACATGCCGTCCCGTACCCTGCATTATTCCCTGATACCAAGAATGATATCTGCAGCCGTGTTCGAACCTTTGTACCGGTCCCTCCCCGTATTTCTGCTCGTGCTCGCCGTGGGTTTCCTGTCGGCCTGTTCGTCGGATTCGAACGGGGGCGGCAACAGCGGACCTGCAGTAGAAATTACTGACATCGTGGAAGGTACGGGACGAGCCGTATTCTTCGGTCAGACACTCATTACCACGTTTGAGGGCCGACTTCCGGACGGCACCGTGTTCCACTCGTCCGAACTCAACGGAGAAGACCTGACGTTCACGCTGGGCGTGGGACAGGGTCTGCGTGGGTGGGACGAAGGACTGCAGGGCATGTTAGAGGGAGGCACGAGGCGCCTTGTCATTCCGCCGGAGAAGGGGTTCGGAGATGAGGAATTCTGTATTGCCGACGGGGGATGTGTTCCGCCCAACACGGTTGTGACCTATGATTTCACGGTCAAGGAGATCTTCGATACGGTCAAGATTACCCAGACCGAGCCGGGAGAAGGACGCACCGCTGAGTTCGGTGATATCGTGTTCATGGATTTCTTCGGATTCTGCACGAGCGGCGGACCTCCCCCGTTCTGCTCCGAAGGCGAACTCTTCGACGCGTCAAACCTCGCCGGTGGCGATTTCTTCTTCACCATCGGTGGCGGTACAGTGATTCCCGGATTCGAGCAGGGCGTACTCGGAATGCAGGTCGGCTCCTCCCGTTCGCTCCTGATTCCCCCGAACCTGGCCTATGGAGGCTCCGGCGTACGGAACCTTATTCCGCCGTGGCAGGTCATCCGCTTCGAGGTAACCCTCAAGGAGATAGTCAAACCCGGCGAATGACCGCCCTGCCGGTCGTGGTGGCCGCGATGAGTCAGGCCGTACGCCGTACGAAATCACTTTCAACCCATTGCACCGCATGTTGCATGAGCTCGGCAGCGCTGGCCAGATTCAGTTTGGTCTTGATGCGGGCGCGGTAGCTTTCTATCGTCTTGATGGACAGCCCAAGCCGCTCGGATATTTCCCGGGTCCCCTGACCGTGACCTGTCATCTCGAACACCTCGAGTTCCCGGTTGGAGAGCACATTCAGGGGTGAGCGGTTGAAGGCGTTCTGGCCGAGAGCCATGCTCTGCAGCAGCCGTTCGTTGATATCAGATGACACGTAGATACCCCCACCGAGTACACGGCGGACCGCCGTTACAACTTCCTCTCCTGCTGCCATCTTCATCAGGTACCCCCGGGCTCCCGCGCGGATGGCCCGTTCCGCATAGAGCGACTCGTCGTGGCGGGAGACGACCAGAATCTTTATTTCCGGATTGATCTCGTGGATTTGTGGGATAAGCTCGATCCCGCTCATGCCAGGCAACGATACATCGACAATGACCACGGCGGGGCGAGCCTCTTCGAGCGTTTCAAGCATACTTTCCGCTGTTTCCTTCTCGCAACAGACCCTGATGTCCGGCTCGGCCTCAAGAACCAGGCGGAGACCCTTTCTCATGAGTGGGTGATCGTCGACAATGCCGACGTGGATAATGTCGTATTCCTGCATGATATTGCACGGTATCCGGTGGACGCACTGGTGCTTTTCTGACGATACGCAGATTCCGGAGCGCCCCGTGACGGGTGGTGTACTTCGCGCAGTTAGTGGCCTCCCGCCACAGCCTGTCAGGGATTTACCCACGGAGCTGGTCCCGACGCGCCAGTGTAGGGGTACCCACTACGAGCCCGCACGGGTTTCCCGTGCCTGAACACACGCCCCGGACATGACTTGCCATGCGACCCTGAAAAAACATATAATGGGACTGCTACTGAACCCACCACACCATTCATGAAAACGACCCTTCCCAACGTGTACCGGGAAAGCCGCGGTGAACTCGTACACTTCGACGATGGCATTGTCCGTCTTTTTGTCTTGGCTACTGCCATCTGGGGCTTCGTAGGGATGCTGGTTGGCGCCCTGATTGCGCTGCAGATGCCGTTCTGGCAGGCCAACCTGGGACCTTATCTGACCTTCGGCCGTCTTCGACCGCTTCATACCAATGCCGTAATCTTTGCTTTTGCCGGGAATGCCATATTCGCGGCGGTCTATTATTCCACCCAACGGCTGGTAAAAGCACGCATGTTCAGCGACCTCATGAGTCGCATACACTTCTGGGGATGGCAGGCCATCATTGTATCGGCGGCCATCACCCTGCCGCTGGGTATTACGACAAGCAAAGAGTACGCTGAGCTCGAATGGCCCATTGACATCCTGATTACCGTCATATGGGTCGTCTTCGCCGTCAATTTTTTCTGGACGCTCAAGATCAGGCGCGAGAAGCATCTTTATGTGGCCATCTGGTTCTACATTGCCACGATCGTCACGGTCGCCGTGCTGCATATCGGCAACAGTCTCGCCATCCCCGCAGGGCTGTTCAAGAGCTATCCGATCTATGCCGGCGTCCAGGATGCCTTCATCCAGTGGTGGTACGGCCACAACGCCGTGGCTTTCTTCCTGACGACACCGTTTCTGGGCCTGATGTACTACTTCCTGCCCAAGGCGGCCGAGCGGCCAGTATTTTCCTACAGGCTGTCCATTGTTCATTTCTGGAGCCTCGTCTTCATATACATCTGGGCCGGTCCACACCACCTGAACTATACCTCCATTCCCGAGTGGGCTGCAACGCTCGGCATGGTGTTCTCCGTCATGCTCTGGATGCCGAGTTGGGGCGGCATGATCAACGGCCTTTTCACGCTTCGTGGGGCGTGGTACAAACTCAGGGACAGCGTGGTCCTGCGCATGTATGTCATTGGGATCACATTCTATGGCATGTCGACGTTCGAAGGGCCCATGCTGTCGGTCAAGACCGTCAACGCATTGAGTCACTACACCGACTGGACCATCGGGCACGTTCACGCAGGCGCATTGGGCTGGAATGGTTTCATGACGTTCGGAATGATCTATTGGCTGCTTCCACGCCTGTGGAAGACCAAGCTCTGGAGTCCGCGCCTGGCCAATGCCCACTTCTGGATAGGAACCATCGGCATGCTGCTCTATGTCATGGCCATGTACTCCGCAGGTGTGACCCAGGGGCTGATGTGGCGTGCATTTGACGATGCAGGACGCCTGCTCTATCCTGATTTCATGGAAACGGTCATCCAGATCGTGCCCATGTACTGGGTCCGCCTCATCGGTGGCCTCATGTACCTGACCGGCGTCATCCTCATGCTCGTCAATCTGTTCAAGACGATTTCGACCGCACCATCCACATTGGACGACGCATCCATCACCGTTTCCTCAGCCACTGAACTGTCATGAGTCCATTCATTGAAAAGGACGGCAAACACCGCAAGCTGGAAGGCTGGCCGTTCATGTTCACCCTGCTCACCACCATTGCCATCCTGGTTGGTGGCACGGTCGAGTTCCTGCCACTCGTACTTGTGGAGAGTAATGTACCGCGGATAGAAACTGTCCTTCCGTACACGCCACTGGAACTGGCCGGTCGGGATATCTACATCCGGGAGGGGTGCGTCGGCTGCCACTCGCAGCAGGTCCGCCCGTTCCGCGATGAAATTGAGCGCTATGGCGAATACTCGAAACCTGGTGAACACGTGTATGACCACCCGTTCCTGTGGGGATCGAAACGCACGGGTCCGGACCTCCACCGTGTGGGCGGCAAGTATCCAGACCTGTGGCATGTCCGCCACATGGAAAACCCACGTTCAACGAGTCCCCAGTCCCTGATGCCACCGTATGACTGGCTTCTGAAGGACAACCTGGACTACGAAGACATTCCAGCCCGTCTGCGTGCACTGCGCAAGGTCGGTGTTCCCTATACGGATGACGATATCGCGTCGGCCGTTCCCGATGCGCGCTCGCAGGCCTCGGGGATAGCAGAAGGTGTGGCTGCCGCAGGTGGACCTGAAAACCTGGACGACAAGGAAATTGTTGCCCTGGTGGCCTACCTCCAGCGTCTCGGGACCGATATCAACTGAAAACGCCCCAATTCTCCACAAACCATGTTCAAAGAAGTCGTCCGAGGACTTGAGACAGGCGATCTGGCTATCGTCGGCCTGCTGGCTTTCGTAGTTGCCTTCGTGCTGGTCACGCTTCGTGTCGTGCTCATGAAAAAATCCGAGCGCGAGCACCACAAGAACATTCCGCTCCACAACTCGGAGGATGCGCAAGAGGAATCAAAATGAGTAATGACAAACACGACGACGATCCGCTGATCCAGGGTCACAATTACGACGGTATTGAGGAGTATGACAATCCCATGCCCGGCTGGTGGGTGTGGCTTTTCTGGATATGTGTCGCATTTGCCCCCCTTTACGTGCTGGGAATGCATGTGTTCGACATCATTCCGACGTACGAAGAAAGATTGGAGGCGGAGCAGGCTGAACTGGCTGAACTCCGCACGGCCTGGGAAGCGCAAAACCCGACTTTTGAAATTTCCAACAGTGCCATAGCCGAGTTTGTAGGCATCGAAGAGGCCATTTTGGCGGGAGAGGCACTTTTCAGTGCCAATTGCGCCGTCTGCCACGGAAACAACGGTGAAGGACTTATTGGCCCGAATCTTACCGATTCCTATTGGATTCATGGCAATGAAAACGTGGACATCTTCAACGTCATCACCGACGGCGTACTCGACAAGGGAATGACCCCCTGGGGCAACGTCCTGTCCCCCGAAGAACGCTCCCAACTTGTCGCCTACATCCGGTCCATCAAGGGCAGCGACCCAGAAGGAGCCAAAGCGCCCCAGGGCACGTTGTACGAAGACGAAGAAAATGCGTCATAACACGAAATTATCATGGCCGATGGCCCTCAAATCCTCCAGTCTCCGGAAGAGGTTCTTTCCACGCTTGGACAGGACGGCAAGCGGAAATGGTTGTATCCCATAGAGAGCAAGGGCCGGTTCCTGATTTGGCGTCGCTGGGCAGGTTTTCTGCTGGTCGTCCTGTATCTGGCGCTACCCGTTGTACACATTGGTGGAAAGCCGGCCATCCTTCTCGATGTTGTACACCGCGAGTTTGCGCTCTTCGGAACCGTGTTCTACCCTACCGACACGCTGCTTCTCATGCTCATGTTGATCGCGGTCATGGTGGCCGTGGTTCTGTTCACGGCTCTTCTTGGTCGGGTCTGGTGCGGCTGGGCCTGCCCCCAGACCGTGTATCTGGAATTCGTCTTCCGTCCCATTGAGAGGCTCTTTGAGGGCCGGGAGCATGTCCGGAAGCGGCGGGATGAAGGCCCATGGTCATTCGACAAGTTCTGGCGAAAAGCCCTGAAGTGGGGTACGTACGCAGCGATCTCGCTCCTGCTCGCCAACACGTTTGTGGCCTACTTCGTAGGGTGGGAAGCACTTTTGACATGGATGCAGGCACCGCCGACAGAAAATTGGGGCTTTTTCCTGGTAATGAGTATTACCACGGGTCTCATCCTGTTCGATTTCGGCATTTTCCGCGAGCAGATGTGTACGATTACCTGCCCCTATGCTCGCATGCAGTCCATCATGCTCGATGAGGACTCCATGATCGTGTCCTACGATCCGGGACGTGGCGAGCCCCGATCCAAGCGGTCCAAAAAACAACTCCGAATGGAGCAAGAGGGGACCATCCCGCAGCAGGGCGACTGCATAGACTGTTTTGCGTGCGTACGGACATGTCCTACGGGCATAGATATCCGTGACGGGCTGCAGATGGAATGCGTCGCCTGTACCCAGTGCATCGATGCCTGTGACCATATCATGGACAATATCGGCAAACCCCGGGGCCTTATCCGGTATACGTCCGAGCGTGAACTGGAAGGCGGGAAAACGCGGCTCCTCCGCCCCCGTACCGTTGTCTACGCGGCCGCGCTGGTCTTCGTCCTGTCGGCCTTCTCTCTCGTCCTCTCGCAGCGGTCGGATTTCGACGTGAACATTGGCCGCGCCGTTGGCGAACCCTATGCTGAACTCGGAGACGGCCGTATTGCCAACCGCCTCCGGTTCCGCGTACGCAACCAGACGCCTCAACCGGCCTCGTTTTCCATCCGGACGGCCGAGGGTGCACCACTCGAACTGCGACCGGTCGGGGCGCTTCCCATGACGCTTACCGGTGGTGAGATGCGCCGCATCGAGGTATGGGTCATGGCCCCAGCGTCAGCATTCAACGGCGACACCATGCCAGCCACATTCCTGCTGGAATTCTCCGACGGGAACACCGTGGAACGCACTTTCACACTGCTCGGCCCTTCGGCCAGATGACCGTCATGAAGAAACACACGGCAGATTGGGTCTGGCCAGGCGCCGTCATTGGCCTCATCCTGCTCGGTATGACGATGACGTTCGGCATACTCTACGCGTCCCGCGTGGATGGTGGGCCTGAGGTCATTCCAGATTACTACGACAGGGCTGTAGTCTGGGACGATATGGCAGCCGAACGGGCGGCTAGTGAGGCGCTCGGATGGACAGCATCCATTGAGCGCCCTGACGAGGGACAACTCCGACTCACAGTCCGCAATGCTGATGGAGAACCCATTTCCGGAGTCCACGGGACCGTGACCCTCATGCGGCCACACCGGGCCGCCGCCGTCGAGGTCATTCCGTTCCGGGTAGATGCGTCGAACAGCGCAGTAGATATTCCCGTAACGGCCCACGGATCGGGGCTGTGGGATGTTCACATAGAAGCCCGGCGCGGGAAAGATCGCTACGTGGACATATTTCGGCGGGAATGGAGGCTACCGTGAGGAAAAGCAAGCACGTGGCTGCCGACGCAGACGTGACGTGCGCCCACTGCGGCCTTCCGGTGCCCGGGGCATTGCGCGCATCGGATCCCCCCTTCTGCTGCTCTTCCTGCCGAACGGTATATGGCATACTCCAGAAATCAGGTCTGGACGC
>Ga0210009_1001371_pt1 | contig 21225 bp, 15 predicted proteins | sample CryGeyCG2114_065_FD_185457 | JGI IMG/M metagenome (GOLD analysis project Ga0210009, IMG submission 185457) | Groundwater microbial communities from aquifer - Crystal Geyser CG12_big_fil_rev_8/21/14_0.65 (SPAdes) (version 2) | ecosystem: Environmental > Aquatic > Deep subsurface > Groundwater ... | reverse complement strand
GATGACCACCTTAGCTTCACCTTCAGCCCGTTCAGGTGGGTGTAGGGCAGCCGCCCTTCGTGCTGCAGGCGGCCCACGATGATTCCGGGTGCAATTCCGAGCTCCCTGGCCAATCCGGTGATGCTGTCCCTCGTGTACCGTGTCCACCGGGACAGCTCCTCGAACGCCGGCGGGGGGATCAGCAAGTCAGCTGCCCATTTATCCGCATCTCTTTCGAGCTCATCGTTTGACGTTCCATTTTCCAGGAATATCTGCCGCTTTCCATGAAGCAGGACGTGGGCTGCTTCGTGGAAAAACGTGAACCAGAGATGGTCGTTGGTCTTGTATCTGAGAGACAGTTGGATGAGCGCTTGATCCGGGCTCAACCACCGCGTCGCCCCACTCACCGCTGACTTCGGAAGTTGCGGCACGAAAGCCACGCCCACACCTGCGGCCGGGCATGAAGCCTTCAGTGCGGGTTGGAAGGCCTCCGGGGTTTCCGTGGTCAGCGAGCGTGCGGCCGTCAGGCAATCCTTGAACGCCTTCACGTCGTAATCGCCAAGTCGCATGGACTCGGCCTCCACCTGACCGGCACGCGGCCAAGCACTGAGCGCATGAGGGTTGGCTTGAACCGTGGCCGATTTGCGAAAGGCCACCTCGTATTTGTTGTTTACCTCCTCCCACTGTGCCGGGGAACTCACTCCAAAAAACTGCAGGAGACAACGCACCTCGTCTTCGGGTTCTTTGGCCTTGGGGATGAAGCCCAAATCAGTCATTTGCTTACGCAGGAATTTCCGTGCCCCGTCCCGGTGGGCGGCCAGTCCGGCCTGCTGCTCTGTCCGGGCAAGGAACTCCCGGTAGTGCGTTTCGCGCATATTCGAAAACTCGGCGGGCACGCCGAGCACCAACTCCAGTTGCAGCGCCGTTTCGTGGGTGATCGGCGCCTTCCCGTTCATGATCTAAGGCCTGTTAACACTACGCCTGAGCTGATGGTCTTCTTGGGGCGACCCTTGCGCAACGCCAGATCCGCTTGGCTGATATGACGCTCCTCAAGGATTTCAATCGCCTTAAAAGGCTGTTGAAAAACCAGCGTTTGACAGGGTGCGAGCGCCGCAAAGGGTGTGAAATGGGTCTTCAACAGCCTTCTAATGCACGTAACTCGCGGCGTTGATGTCGATCGTGCAACCGGTCGCGTGGTCGGCCAGTCCGCTTGCGAGCAGCACAATCGTGGGAGCTACATCGCTCGGCTGCGTCAAGGTCGGCAGCGCGAGTTCCGAGAGCACGGTCTCCTCGCCGCCCGCATCCATGAATTCCTTGGCCATATCGGTCATGACCCAGCCCGGCGCGATGTTGAACGCCTTCACGCCCTGCTTGCCGAAGGCGCGGGCAATGGAACGCGTCATGGCCACCACTCCTCCTTTCGATGCAGCGTAGGCAATGTAGTCCGCCGTATCTCCCCGGAATGCGGCCCGCGAGGCGATGTTGATGAGGCGCCCGCCGCTTGGCAAGCCGGCCTCGTGCCCGGCGAGCGTGTGCTCTATGAAATGCTTCGAGAGGATGCCGCTCGCCAGCAGATTGACGTTCATGGTGCGCTGCCAGGCGGCTGTCCACGTGGCCACGTCCTCATCAATGGACGAGAGAATACTCGTGCCCGCGTTGTTGACGAGGACATCGATGCGGCCGAGCGCATTGAGTGCGGCCTGCCAGACCCCGGTCACGGCCTCGGGATCTTCCAGGTTGCCCTGCACCAGGTGCACCCGCGCGCCGAGTTCATTTGCCAGCGCCTGGGCCTCGTCCCTGGACCGACCGTAGTGCAGGGCGAGCGTTGCGCCCGATGCATGGAGTTGACGAGCAATTTCAGCGCCAATACCGCGGCTGGCGCCGGTGAGCAGGATGTTCGAGCCGGAAAGGTCAATATGCATGGGATGTGCGATGGGTCAGGTGTTTGGACTACAGAGCGATACGCATCGCTCTGTCCAACCTACCATCGGCAGCGCCAAGCGGCAAGCCGACTTTAAATGTAACATTAATAGTTACATTTATTTGGCCACCATAAACGTCCTGGTTGACGTACTTCCGCCGTGCGACACACGCAGCAGGTAGATGCCCGGCGCGAGGTGGCTCGTCGGAATCTGCACGTCGGCGGCAGATGCGACGCGGCGGCCCGTGACATCGAAGATCTCAATCAGGACTTCGGCGCCGGGGGTTGGCCCGGCCGTGATGGAGACGTTGACGTAGTTGCGCGCCGGGTTCGGCCACACGTCGATTGCAGGTCCCGCCCGGCGCGCGTTCTCTGCCCCGCTTTCCTCTTCGACCCCGACGCTCGTCACCAGGTGCGCAAACAGGCCGCCACTGACGGTGCCCGCCCAGGCGTTGCCGGCCGAGTCGAACGCGATGGAGCGGACGCGCAGGTGGCTGCCGAGGCCGGTGCTGGCCGGTATCCAACGGCGAGTGAACGGGTTCAGTTGAAAAATGCCGCTGCCGAACGTGGCTATGAACGGGTTGCCGAACCGGTCGAACGCAATATCCTGTACGTCCTCCTGCCCGCCGAGTCCCGGCGCGGCCTGGCGCCATGTTGCTCCGCCATCGGTTGTTTCCAGCACGCCCGAGAACCGCGTGCCGGCCAGTACGCGGTTTCCGTCGACGGCCATGGTCTGGATGTCAAACCAGGGCAGTTCACTTGTGGATACGAGGCTCCAGGGCGCTACGACCGCGCCCTGTGACGATGAAGGTACCTGTGGGGCTGGCAGCCGCCACGAATCCCACGCCGCACCGGCAATCAGGGAGCCGTTCTCCATGACGCCGATTGCGCCGATGTCACGGAATGCCCCGTCGTCGCCCTGGATGGGCATGACCGTCCAGGACCCACCCGGAGTCATGTACTGGACCCCCGAATGGTACCCGATCCAGATCCGCCCATCGGGGCCCACGGTGAGGGCGCCGATGCGTAGACCGGAGGCCGGTCCCACAGACTCCCAGGTGGCGGAAAAAAGTTCAGCCGATGCGTTTTCGACCGGCTCGGACAATCGCCACACGCCCGACACGGTGCCGGCCAGAAGCCGGCCGTCGGTATCGACGGCGAGCGTGCGCGTGTCGATGAGCAGCGGGCTCTCGGGGCTGAAGCGTTGCCAGGATCGGCCCTGGTCGGAGGTGTAGAAAACACCACCTTCCGTCGCGGCTACCGCAAGGCTCGGCAGCACGAGCAGATCCCGGATGGGCGCAAAGAGCCCGTCCTGCGAGGGCTGCCATGTCGCTGTAGAGGGTGATAATTTGTACACTCCGGCTCCTGTGGTCCCCGCCAGGAGCGTTTCCGCGCCGTCTTCGCCGTATTGCGTGGCAAGGGCTCCGATCGTGGTCGGGGCCACGACGCGCGCCGACCACGTATCGCCCTCGTCAAGCGACGTGAATACATGGCGGAAGCCGCCAGCATGCACGCGCCCCGATGCATCCACCAGAAGGGAGGTTACCGAGACCGGGGCTGTCACGGGCTCTATGCACGTCCAGAGGTTGGCATTGCCACGCGACCGGTAGATGGTGCAGGCCCCACCGTCAACGCCCGCATAGACAATTCCAGCCGGCCCCGCGGCGAGCGCCGTAACATCGAATGTGGCCATGCCGAAGGAGGCAAAGTCCCAGGTCGCGCCCTCATCGGCCGAGCGGAAGACCCCTGCGTTCGTGGCCGCAAACACAAACGTGTCGCCCGAAACGACGCGGCGGGGCGTCGCCTGGATGCCGTCGAGCGAGGCCGCGAACCACGCCTGGCCATCGTCTGAGTAGCGGATGCCCGAGAGCGTGGCAACAAGCAGCCGGCCGGACGGGGCTTCGGCAAGAGACGTCGTGAACTGCGCAGCGAGGGCAAGGCGCCCCCAGGCCTCGCCGTTCCACTGGTAAATGCCGTCGCCGTGCGTCGCGGCAAGCAGCGTGCCGTCGGCGCGCACGTGCAGATCGCGCACATCGCTCGTCAGCAGCCCCGTCGATGCCTCCTCCCAGCGCGCACCCACGGCGCGGAAGATGCCGCCCGTCGTGGCTGCAAAAACCCCCTCACCCGGAACGTCGACCATGTCGCGTACGGTGGCGCCGCCATACGGCCCATCGACCGCAGCCCAAAAATCGGTCTGGGCCGCCGCATCCATCGGAAAAAGAAGGGCGAGTACCAGGCAGGCCGCGCCGAGAGCCGACGGGAAGGCAGCCTGCGGGGACGACGCGTACCGGGATATGGGGACATGGTGCTTCATGTCCTTTGTTATCGACTATCCGCGGATTTTCTTCAGGGCATCGACCTGGGCTTTTGTAAGCGTCGTGGGAATGGAGATGCGGACTTCGGCGATCAGGTCGCCGGGCGCGTCCTCGGCCTGGACGCCCTGGCCCCTGATGCGCAGCTTGTCGCCGTGCTGCGTTCCCGCCGGAATGGCCAGATCGAGCCGTTTTCCGCCCGGTGCTTCAAGTTCGTAGCGCGCCCCCACGATGGCATCGAGCGCATCGACGTCAATCGTTGTGAGGATGTTGTAACCGTCGCGCCGGTAGCGGCCTTCGTCAGATATGCGGAAGGTCACATAGAGATCTCCCTTGCGGCCGCCTTCCGTGCGTCCTTTCCCCTTGATGCGGACTTTGTAGCCGTCCCGGACGCCCGGTGGGAAGGGAACCTTGATGGTCTGGCCGGAGAGCGAAAAGCGGGCTTCGCCGCCTTTCATCATGCGCTCGAACGAGAGCCGGATGGTGCGATTCAGGTCCAGGTTTTTCGGCTGCTCGGGCTGTTGGGGCGGACGGTACTCGCGCGCGCCACCGAACGGGTCGGTGCCCCCCGGGCCGAAGGGGTCGCGGCCGCCCATTCCGCCTCCCATCGCGCTGCCGCCACCGAAAATCTGGTTGAAGAGGTCGCTCAGGTCGTGGGCGCTCGTGGCCGTGCGCGGGTCGAAACCACCGCCGCCGGGGCCCTGTCCGGCAAACGGATTTCGACGCATGCGGTCGTATGCCTTTCGCTTGGCATCGTCCGAGAGCACCTCGTAGGCACCCTGGATTTCCTTGAACTTCTCTTCCGCCTTCGGATTGTCGGGGTTTCGATCCGGATGGTGGGTACGCGCGAGCGTCCGGTAGGCCTTTTTAATGGCCTCCGGCGACGCATCTTCCGAGACGCCGAGAATCTTGTACAGGTTAGGTTGTTGTGACATGGATGCTGACTGAAACGTACCTTGTAGCGCCGTAAAAAACATGCCAAAATCATCCGCTCCGACGAAATGGCAGACTCAGGCTCCGCCTTATCCACCTCCCTGCGCCCCATAAGAAAGGTACTCATCGCCAATCGGGGTGAAATCGCGGTCCGCATTATACGCACCTGCCACGAACTCGGGATCGAAACCGTGGCGATTTTCAGCGACATCGACGCCCTCGCCCCACACGTGCGCATGGCGACCGAGGCCTGGTGCGTGGGCGGCGCGGCGAGCGCCGACTCCTACCTGCGCGCGGACCGCGTGCTCGAGGTGGCCCGGAAAACGGGCGCCGATGCGGTGCATCCAGGCTATGGTTTCCTGTCGGAAAACGCGGAGTTCGCCGAAGCGTGCCATGATGCCGGAATCGTGTTCATTGGCCCGCCGGCCGAAGCCATCCGGGCCATGGGAGACAAAACAGCCGCCCGAAAGCTCATGGAAAAGGCGGGCGTTCCCATGGCGCCGGGCACGGTCGATGCCATTGACGACGCGGACGAGGCCGGCGCCATTGCCCAGGAGATCGGCTTCCCCATCCTGATCAAGGCCGCTGCCGGCGGCGGCGGCAAGGGCATGCGCATTGTGCGCCGCGCCGAGGATTTCCGCGGCGCCATGGATGCCGCCCGCCGCGAGGCCACGTCCGCCTTCGGCGACGGCCGCGTCTTCATTGAGAAATACATTGACGAGCCGCGCCACATTGAATTCCAGATCATGGCCGACACGCACGGGGGCGTAGTGCACCTCTTCGAGCGCGAATGCTCCATCCAGCGGCGCCACCAGAAGGTCGTCGAAGAAGCCCCATCGGCCATATTGACACCCGAGCTACGCGCCGAGATGGGCGAGGCCGCCGTCAGCGCCGCGCGCTCGTGCGGCTACGTCGGCGCCGGTACCGTCGAATTCCTGGTCGATGCCGATCGCCGGTTCTATTTCATGGAAATGAACACGCGCCTGCAGGTCGAGCACCCCGTAACCGAGTGGATCACGGGCCTTGATCTGGTCGCCGAACAGATCCGCGTGGCATCGGGCGAGGCGCTCGGCTACACACAGGACGACTTCGCCATCCACGGCCACGCCGTCGAGTGCCGCGTCTATGCCGAAGATCCCCGCTCCGGATTCCTGCCCGATCCCGGCCCGCTCATGCGCCACGTGGCCCCGTCCGGGCCCGGGGTCCGGGTAGATGCGGGCGTCGAGGAAGGCGGCACCATCCCCATGGAATATGACCCCATGATATCGAAACTGACCACCTGGGGACCCACGCGTGACGCCGCCATCCGGCGGATGCGCCGCGCGCTTGACGAGTACGAGGTGGCGGGCGTGGCCACGACGATTCCGTTCTGCCGCTTCGTGATGGACCACGAGGCGTTCACGAGCGGCACGTTTTCGACGCACTTCGTGGAGCAGCACTTTTCGCCGGCCGCGCTCAAGCGCGGAGACGAGTTGCCGGACGAAGTGCTCGCCATGGCCGCCGCCATGTACGTGGACCAGTTCGGCAAAACGGACACCCCACTGGCAACCAACGGGCAGGGCGCGTTCAGCCCCTGGCGGCTGAGGCGGGGATAGCCCTCGCGATCGTCATGCGGATGCAGCAAAGCGGAGCGTGAACGACGTGCCCTCTCCTACCCGGCTTTCGACAGTTACCGTGCCGCCCATCTGCTCCATGTGTCGCTTGACCAGGTACAGTCCTACTCCTTTCGCGTCAGGGTGACTGTGAAACGTCTCGTTCAGCCTGAACAGACGGTCCCCGACCTCATCAAGGTCCAGTCCCTGCCCGTTGTCCGAAAAGACCAGCTGCCCCGGAGAACTCCCGATGGCTACGATCGGTGGCACCCCAGGGCGTGCGTACTTGACCGCATTCGTAATCAAATTCAGGAAAATGCTCTCCATGGATGATTTATGGAAGTACACCGTCTCAGCCCCTGAGAAATCCGCCCTGATCGCTGCACCCGATCGGTCCAGCAGATTCGCAATACTCTTTCGGACGAGCCCCAAACATTCATCCAGCACTACTTCTTCCATCGTCGGACTGGGCGCGGACGCATCGGACAGCATGTCCAGGTAGCGGGACAGGGAAACGTGGATGTTGTGCCCGGACTCCTTGAGCATGCTTATCAGATCTTTCGTTTCCCCATCGGGAAGTTCATTGACATCGATGAGGTCAAACGCCATGATCAGACTGGAAACCGGTGAGCGAAGGTCGTGCGATGCGACCAGACCGAGCTGTTTGAGATCCCTGTTGGCCTTCTGGAGTTCGGCCATAAGCGCCGTGCGTTCGAACTCGAGTTGTTTTCGATTCGTCACGTTTTTGGCAATGGCAAGCACGAGTTTTTCCGACTGGACCGCCTTGGCAGTCCAGGACAACCACACGATTTCGCCCTGCTTCGTGACGTAGCGGTTTTCGAAGTGGTAGAGGGTTTGCTTACTCCGTACGTGCTCGCGGGAACGCGCCGTGGCAGCTTGGTCACCCTCGAACACGAAGGTGTCTATTGGGCGGGAGTACAGCTCTTCCTCGGTGTATCCGAGTGTATCGCAGACGGCCCGATTCACCTTTCTGAAGTAGCCATTGAAACCCGCAATGAAACACAGATCTGCCGAGAGTTCGAAAAACTGCCGGAAATCCAAATCCAGTTCCTGTTCTACCATGAGGGGCGTGCCATCAGATTATCAGGACAAGATACCCACGACAGGCTCGCCGTGGACAACAACACATGACGCCGGCATCTGGCGTGGTGTGAACAGGCCCCAGTCCGTAGTCCTGACTGACGGCCCGAGCTGCAATCCTGCGTTCGAATGGAGTGAAGCCGACAAAAACATCTACGTCGTAGCCGTTCGGGGAGCATCCGAAAAACACGCGATGCGAATCCCAGAATGGCTTCGACTCATCATCCCGGAACGATAGGTGTCTCAGCAGGGCAGCCAGTACAGCACTCTCATTTCCGATTTCGCGATGGATGTCCAGATCAAGGTCCGATGTCTGTCTGGGTTCTCCCCAGTGTTGTTGTGCGACTCCGCCGATGAAACAGAAGGATAGGCCCTCTTCCGTCAGCGCTTTCTGGAGACGGGCAGCATCGTCGAACAGCGATGTCCCCGGCTTGCAAACCATGAACAGACCGTGGAGGCCGTGGAGCCATTTCTCATGCGTTCGCCCCTTCAATTCTTCCCGGCGAACCCGATTCTCGATCTCGAAGCCCTCCTTCGACATCCTGGCCGCCTTTTTAAGCAGTTCTGGGTCCATGACACCAATATAGACACATTCCGAAGCCTGACGAGAGGACGAACGCAGATACCATTCTCTGCCGGCCAGAACCAGCATCAGTGAGGCTCAACGATGTCTCCGGTTTCGCCATCGGTGTATGTTGAAATAATAGGCCTCTGATCTCTCCTTACCCGCAGCTCAAAAACATCAGGTCGAGCGTAATGGCCGGCCGTATCCAATTGCCACCTCGGTCCTACAAGTTGGTCCTGGTTTACGTCGGCATACAGAATCCCTTCCTTTTCCTCAAGCGGTCCCGCGACAATCTTGCCGTCAGGATCTGCAATCAGACTCAAGCCAGGGTTGATCCAGCCCTCGATGTCCTGCAGGTAGTCGGACTTGAAATCGAGATCCTCTGGTACATCGTCCCTGTGAAATGCCTGACATGCGCTGACGACGAAGCATCGTCCTTCCTTCGCCGTGTGACGCACGGTAGAAATCCACGGTTCTCCTCGATCCCATGTAGGAGCAACGTGTATCTGCTCACCCCAGGCCGTCAACGCATAGCGGGCTGTGGGCATGTAATTCTCCCAGCAGAGAAGCCCACTGATCCTGGCAAATGGAAGCGTGAATACATCCAGATCACATCCAGCCGCCTGCCCCCAGACCAGGCGTTCGCCCGCTGTCGGGATCATCTTTCTGTGCTTTCCCATGACTTCGCCGTTCGGACCCAGGTAGAGCAACGTGTTGTAGAGCGTCGAATTACTGGCTTCGGTGTTTTTTTCATTGACACCGATTGCCACGGCTACACCAAGCTCTCCAGCGGTCCGGGCCAGTCGGCTCACCTCGGGCCCTGGGATGGAAATCGAGTTCGCGTGGAGCCGTGTGTAGAGTGCTCTGAGCGGATGCGTCTTTCCAGGTGGTATGAACCAGACCCAGAGTGGATAGCCAGGTAGGAACGCCTCCGGAAACACGATCAGCTCCGCCCCTGCAGACGCAGCTTCCTCAATCAATCGACACGCTTTTGAGACGGAGGCGTCGAGGTCCAGGAAAACGGAGGCGGCCTGCACGGCCGCAATTCTGAACGTCTGTTTCAATGCGTCGGCCCACGAGTATGATAGGAAATGACAGGCCAACAGCGCATCTGACCCGTACGAATGAATATATGAAACAGCGGTAAAGGGAGCCTGATCATCAAAGAAGCTCCTGTCGAACGACGAGCTTCAACCCGGACCAGATATCGTTGACGGCGCAGACCTTGACATCAACAAGCCCCATGGGCAGGGCTGTTTCCAGAAGTACTCGACAGCCTGCCATGACTGTCGTAGACTGTCTCATCTCCAGTATATGCGGAGAGGACGCGCCCCGCCAGCCACGAAATCGCGGCCCGTCTGCTGAAGAAACAGGTCTTCGTGCTACGGAACGATATCGATGCTTACTGCTCTGTCGTCGGGGTAAAATCAAAGAGCTCGTCAGCGTGAAGGTAGGGCCAGTCAACACTACGTCAGATCCACGTATCCTGGACCGCCAGGCCCTGCCCCTCGAGCCAGAGCGTGACCGCACGGACGGCTTCGCGGACACCGGGCGTCGAGAGAGGCTCGCCAAAACCCTGCAAACTGACGTGGACCGCGTCTTCTTCGCGCTGCCAGGCCTGAATGAGGAGCTCCTGCCTCAGATCCGGCTCCTCGGTTACGACCTTGAAGAGCAGACTGTCCTGCGTGTCAATGGCGCGAAAGGCTTCGAGCAGGATCACATGGCCCCCGCTGAAGGCGTGGACCTGTTTTTCAAACGATGGATGCGCCGGTAGGCGCCCGGAAAGAAGGGCGTGCTGCATGGGTGTTTTCTGGATGAGGGGAGCATCGTAGCGTGCGGGGGTGTCTGGCGGCACAGCCGGTGCCGCGCCCGTAGAGGCGTCGACTGCAGGACTGGACGTCTCGTCCGGAAGGAATCGGGCGTGAAAGATGGGTTTTCCCTGGTCGAGCCACTTGCGTGCGTATTTAGTCTCGAGTGCGGCCTCGGGGGGCGTGCCTTCCTCGGCCTTGAAACAGCCCGAGCGGGCGGCGGCCTCGAGCGCATACTCGAAGTAGCCCGGGTGATCCGTGGTCAGCTCGAGGCGGCCGCCCGGTGCGAGGCGGCTGTGGAGAATGCGGAAGAACTCCGGTTGCAGGAGGCGGTTTTTCCACTGTTTCTTGCGCGGCCAGGGGTCCGGGAAGTTCACGTAGATACGCTCGAGCGCGCCGGGCGCGATAACGTCGCGCACGATGAAGCCGGCGTTGCCCTTGTAGAGGCGCACGTTGTCAACACCATCGCGCTTTATGCGCCTGTAGGCCCGCCAGACCGATCCGAGCGAGATTTCGGCGCCCAGCAGGTTCCATTCCGGGTGTGTCTGCCCCAGATGGGACAGGAAACGACCATCCCCGAACCCCACCTCAAGTACGAGGGGCGCGGCGCGGCCGAACAGGCCCGCCGCGCCCGTCAGGTCGGTGGGTGTATTGAAATGTCCGTTTTTTACGATCACGTGGCGGGGTTGTGGGTTGTGGCCGGGGGGGGCGCGTCTTGCCAGGGCTGCGGGCTGAGCGACGGGTTCAGCCGCGCCCGAAGTGCGCGCGTGTGCGCGCTTCAAACATCACGAGCGCCGGTACGAGCACGAGCAGGATGAAGGTTGCGAACAAAATACCGAATCCGAGGCTCGCCGCAATGGGAATCAGGAACTGGGCCTGCAGGCTGCGCTCGAGTATGAGGGGAAGTACGCCGAGGAATGTCGTGAGCGAGGTCAGCAGTATGGGGCGGAAGCGGGCGCGGCCTGCCGATATAATGGCTTCTTCAACGGTCAGGCCGCGCCCGCGCTCAGCGTTGATATAGTCAATGAGGACCAGGGAATCGTTCACGACCACCCCCGAGAGCCCCACAATGCCGAACAGGCTCAGAATTCCCACATCCAGCCCCATGATCATGTGGCCTCCGAGCGCGCCAATAATCCCGAACGGAATGGCCGACATGATGATGAGCGGCTGCGTGTAGGATCCGAATGGAATGGCCAGCAGGGCGTAGATCACGAAGAGCGCAATCAGGAAGCCGCGCTGGATGGCTTTTACGGCATCGGCCTGCTCGCGCTGCTCGCCCTCGAACGATGCCGAGAATCCCGGATAGGTCTGCGCAAGGCGCGGTATGACTTCGGTTTCAAGGGCCGTGATGACGTCCTGTGCGGGCACGACATCCTCGTTCACGTCGGCCGTCACGGTCACCACGCGGCGGCGGTCGCGGCGGTTGATGACCGAGCTGCCAAGCCCCATGGTGACGCTGGCCACCTCGGCAAACGGGACTTCTGCGCCCGTGGCCGTACGGATGCGCAGGTTCTCAATATCGGAAACCGCATCGCGTTCCTCGCGCGGCAGGCGGACCATGACCTTGATGTCGTCGCGGCCGCGCTGCACGCGCAGCGCCTCAAGGCCGAAGAAGGCGCCGCGCACCTGCCGCGCGAGGTCGCCAAGCGTCAAGCCAAGCGCCCGCGCCTCGGGCTTGAGGGTGAGCTGGAGTTCCTGTTTGCCGCGCGCACGGTCGTCCTGGATTTCGAAGGTGCCTGCAAAGGATGCAATTTCGCTTTTCAGATCGTCGACCGCCGCATCTACCAGATCCGGATCGGCGGCGGACACTTCGACCTGGATGGCCTTTCCGAGCGTAAAGAGCGAGGACTGGAACTGGACGCTCTTGACGCCCGCGATGGTGCCAGCCGCATCGCGCCACGCATTTTCGAATCCTTTGGCCGAGAACTCGCGCTTTTCCGATTCGAGCAGTTCGAAATTGACCTCCGCGACGGTCGGATCGACGAGGTTCACGCCGCCGTCTCCGCCGGGCTGGTTGGCAATGGAAGGCTGCTGCCCGACGACCGAGAAGACGTGTTTGACGGCGGGAGGGTGGTCTTCCGGGAGCAACCGTTGAAGCGAATCGGCGACGGCCAGGCCGACGGCCTCCAGGTGTGCCGCCACGTCGCGCGTCTGGGCGGCCTGTGTGCCTTCCTTCATTTCAATGCGGGCCAGCACGTTTTCTCCCTCGATGTCGGGAAAAAAGGAAAACGAGATGAGGCCTCCGGCCACCACGCCCACGCTCAGCATGATGAACGAAATGCCGGTAACGATGACGAGACCCCAGTTCTGTGTAGCAAAGCGGAGCGTAGGTGTGAGCAGATGCGTGGTGTTCCAGTCGACCCACGTCGATACGCGTTCCTGGACGCGATCGAGCCCGGCGGCAACCGGATTCCGGCTTCGACCGCGCTTGCCGCTCACGTGCGAGAGGTGGGCGGGCAGGATGAAAAGCGATTCAACGAGCGAGAGTCCGAGCACGGTAATGATCACGATCGGAAGCTGCTGCATGAACTTGCCGATTACGCCCGGTACGAAGAGAAGCGGCGAGAAAGCGGCCATCGTCGTGAGCACGGCAAAAATGACCGGTCGCGCCAGGCGCGTAGCACCCACGACGGCGGCACGGGTCGGCTCCAGCCCCAGTTCCTGCTGGGCGAAGATGTTCTCGCCGATCACGATCGCGTCATCGACCACGATGCCGAGTGCCAGGATGAACCCGACGAGCGATATCAGGTTGATCGACGCCCCGATGGCCACCATGACGGCGAACGTGCCGAGAAACGAAATAAAAATGCCGGCCGATACCCAGAAGGCGAGGCGCGTGTTCATGAAGAGGCCGAGCGCCAGGATGACCAGGATGAGACCCATGGCCCCGTTTTTGAGCATGAGTTCATAGCGGCTCTTGAGCAGCTTCGCTTCGTCCTGCCAGACGGACATGGTAACGCCCTCCGGAAGGGCAACCGTTTCTACGTACCCGTAGACGCGCTCGACGATATCGAGCACGCGTTCGTCGGACGTGCGGAACACCTGAAGGAGCGCGGCGGGCTCTCCGTTGAAGCGCGTAATGAGGTCCGACTCCTCGAAGCCGTCGCGTACGGTAGCCACGTCGGCGAGATGGATGAGCGTGCCGTCGGGCAAAGCCCGGACCACGATGTTCTCAAAATCGCGCTTTGTATAGTTCTGGCCGAGCGTTCGGACCAGGATTTCCTCGTTCTCGGTATCGATGGCGCCCCCCGGCAGATCCATGCTGCCCTCGGCCACGGCCTGCGCCACCTGGGCGAGCGACAGGTTGTAGGCGCGTAGCATTTCCTCGGAGGCCTCGATGGCAATTTCATAGTTGCGCACCCCCGCGATTTCAATGAGGGAGATCCCGACAGAGGCCGAAAGATCGTCTTTGAGCCGGTTGGCGAGCTCCTTGAGCGTCCGCTCGGGCACGTTTCCGTGGAGGGCAAGCTGGATGGCGCCGCGTTTGGAGGTCACTTCGCTCAGTTCGGGCCGCTCGACTTCGGCGGGGAAGGTGCGTATGCGGTCCACTTCCGCCTTCAGCTCGTCGAGCACATCGAGCACGTCTTCGCCCAGCTGGACTTCGACGTTGACCACGCCCAGGTTCTCGGCGGCAACGGACGTAATGCGCTTGATGCCCTCGGTCCCCTCGATCTGCTCTTCAATGCGCCGCACGACGGCTTCCTCGACCTCCTCCGGGGAAGCCCCGGGGTACTCCACCCGGATCTGAACCATGTCGAGACTGGCCTCGGGAAAGACCTCCTGCACGATCGATGTCGCGCTCACGAGTCCCAGCAGAACCAGGAAGAACATGAGCAGGTTGGCCGCCACGCTGTTTCGGGCCATCCAGGCAATGGGGCCGCGGTGCTCCGCGCGAGGAGTGTTCCCGTTCGATATGTCCCCGTTCATTGCTGCCCTCCGAGGCGGACCTGCATGCTGTCCGAGACAACGACGAGGCCCGTCGTGATGACGGCGTCGCCATCGGAAAGCCCCTCCGTGATGATTGCCGTGCCGTTCTGGATGGTCAACACATTCACGGGGCGCATGCGCAGACGATCGCCCTCAAGCACCCACACGGTATCACCGTCCCGTATGCGGTCCTCACGCAGACGGACGTGCGGACCAAGTTGCTGCGCGGCAATGGATACATTCACGAACGTTCCAACCCGCAGGGGAGGCGTCTGGTCATAGGGAGATGCGACGCGTACAATGGCCGTAAGCGTGCGGCTCTCGCTGCTGAGCGCGCCCGCGCTGCGGTGCAGTAGGCCGTCCCACGCGCCGCCGCGCCCGTTCGTGACGCGTACCGGAATGCGCCCCCATGCGGCCGCGCCGCTTTCAAGCGCGGGGACGAGACCCACCTGGGCCTGCGTCAGGGGAACGGTGATTTCAGCCATGTCGGTATCGAAAACCTCGGCGAGCACCATGCCGGGCGTGGCGTACGTGCCAACGTCGACCCGCTTTGTGCGGACCTGGCCGTCGAAGGGCGCCCTGATGCGCGTGCGCTCAAGGCGCGCCTCGGCGTCGCGAAACGCGGCGCGAGCGGCAGCGAGCGCCGCCTCTGCAAGGCGCAGTTGCGGCTCGCGGAAAAGGAGCGATCCGAGGTCTGTTGTATCGGGCTCGAGGCCGGCCGCGGCGGCGCCCGGCCTCGCAGTATTGCCCGAGAGGCGTTCCTGCATGCGCCTGAATTCGTCCCGTGCGGCGGCCACCTCCTCGCGCGCCACGATCACATCGAATTGGCGCTGCGTCACCTGGGCGCGCGCCGCCGTCACGGCGTTCACGTAGTCGGTCGAGTCGAGCTTGACGAGGATATCACCCTTGCGGAAGCGGCCCCCATCCACGAATACCGGGCTTGTGCGCATAATGCGTCCGGCAACCTCGGAGGACAGGTTGACTTCGCGCAGGGCGCGCGCGCTGCCCGTTGCTTCGACTAAGAGCGGTCCTGCTTCAAGGCGGACCCGCTCCACCTCCACGGCGGGCGCGAACACCTCCGGCCTCTCCTTGGGTGGCTCGGGCCGCGTCACGATGAAGAGCACCAGGCCAACAAGGCCAACGAGCAGTATGGCAATACCCCGGACGACGGGATGCGAAAGGAAAGATGACATCATGCGTGTTCGGATGGATGATGGCCTGCGGCACGGTACAGCCCGACGCGGGCCAGGAAGAGGTCGCGCCCTGCGGCCGAGAGCGCGATTTCAGCGCGGACTTCACCAAGCCGCGCATCGACAAATGCGGTGTAGGAGCCTATGCCCCGAAGGTAGCGGCGCTCCTGGTCCTCGCTGAGCGCCCGGGCCGCCTCGAAGGCCTCCAGACTGGCCTCATACCGGGCGCTTTCGGCGGCGAGTGTTTCGAGCGCCAGACCCACGTCGCGGAAAGCGCTGAGCACGGCCTTCTGGTATGCGAGGGCGGCCTGTTCATAACGGTTCCATGTGGCGCGCGCCGCGGCGTGGCGCGCGCCGCTCGAAAAGACGGGAGCCGTGAGCGAACCGCCAAACAGCCAAAAGCGCTGATCGATATCCACGAGCGATGAAATATCGTTCGCCTGCGTGCCGAAGGTGCCCGTCAGCGAGAACGAAGGAAACTGTTCGGCGCGCGCGGCACCGACGGCGTGCCGGGCAGACTCCATCAGCGCGCGCGCCTCCAGGACGTCGGGGCGGCTGAGCACAACCTCGGATGGCAGCGCATCGGGGAGGGCGCCGGGCAGGTCGTGCGTGGCCGGGTGTCCGGCTTGGTCACCTTCCCCCTCCCCGGCCAGAATCGCCTCGGCGGTCGCCGCCGTGCCGCCCATGATGAGGCCGAGTCGCGAGAGCGATTCGTAGCGGGCGCGGGCCAGGAGCGGCGCCGCCGCACGGGCATCGTCGCGGGCCTGCTGCAGCTGGTAGAGCTCAAAGGATGACGTAATGCCGCGCTCGTAGCGCTCGCGCGCCAGCTCCGTTCGCTCGGCGAGCAGATCGACCTGTTCGCGCGTCAGCGCACGCTGCCGCTCGATTTGCCTGAGCGCCGCCCAGGCCCCCAGCGCTTCGGCCTCCACCGCCAGCCGCACGGCACGCTCGCCGGCGAGCTGAGCCACGTACTGCTCGCGCGCCGCGCGGGAGGCCGCGCGGAGCCGCCCCCAGATATCCAATTCCCAGCCGAACCCGAGACTTGCGGAGTAGCTGGTGATGTCGAACCGGTCCGGGAAGCCCGGAATGTTGGCCGAGAAGCTCCCCGTGTTGCCGCTGTTCGTGGGCGTCACCTGCCGCGTTCCATCACCGGAGAACTGGACGCTCGGAGCGCGGGGTGCCCACTGTATCCGATACTGGTTCTGCAGCTCCAGGACACGCTCGGCGGCGATGGCCAAATCCAGATTGTTGGCACCCACGGTGTCCATGACCGCATTGAGCGGATCGCTGCCAAGCTCCCGCCACCACGCCGCCTGGCGCAACCCGGCCAGGACCAGCGAATCGGGGCGCGGCGCATCGGCTGCCTGCGCCGACATATCGATGCGCTCCGGAATCTCGGGCGCGCCCTTCTGGGCAGGCGTCAGCGAGCACCCCGCAACGAGCGTGACAAGGACCAGCACGACCCGATGCGCTCTTCCGCGGCACCGTCTGGTCGGATCAAGGCTTAAGGCCATGGTAAAACAGGGTGTGAAGGTGGTCGACGCGGGCGCGGATTTCCTCCTCACCGCCGCGCGCCAGCTCCGGACGGAACGTGGAGAACATGGGCATGCCAATCATGTAGATCACGACCGAGCCCAGGAACGTGATCATGAACTGCAGGGGATCGACCGGGCGAATGTGCCCCTCGCGCACCGCATCCTCAATCCAGCAGAGCAGGCGACGCGGGCCACGGGCCCCGCGTTCGGGGCCAAGCAGCCGCCGCGCCACCGGAGCGCCATTCAGATTCTCGTTCACCCACAGCCCCACCACTTCCGGCCGTGACATGTGCGCGCGCAAATACGCATCGAGCAGCGCCCTGAGCTGTGCGGAGAACGTGTCCTCGCTGTCAAGAGCCGCCTCGATGGACGTCATGAATGACTCCACGACCCGCGTCAGGACTTCCTCATAGAGCTTGTCCTTCGAGCGGAAATAGTAATGGAGCATGGCCTTGTTGATACCTGCCCGGTCGGCGATATCCTGCATGCGTGCGCCGGGCAGACCGGCGCGGCCGAACTCCGTGAGCGCGGCGTCCAGAATGGCTTTCTCCGCGTCCGAGAGGCTGGTATATGACGGATGGTCCGTGAGCATGCCGCCCCGCAACCCTGCCGCTAACCATATGTTTCAACCATATGGTTAAAGTTTTCTGAAGATGCTCCGGCCGGCCGTGTCAGTCAGCGCCCCTCGCGCGCGCCGAGTTCGCGATCGATCATGAGGAGACCCTGGCCCGAATCGCCGGCCATGCGAAGGCTGTCAATGATGGCCTCGGCCGCTTCTTCCTCTTCGACCTGCTCGTCGATGAACCAATGCAGCAGCGTCTGCAGCGGGTAGTCGTGCTCGGCGACGGCCAGCTCATAAAGGTCGTGGATCAGCGCCGTGACGCGTTTTTCCTGTTCGAGCACTTTCTCAAAGGCTTCGATCGCTGTGTCGAACGTGACGCTCGGCGCCTTGATTTCGTGGAGCGTCGGGCACTGGCCGCGTCGCACAAGGTGATCGAAGAACTTCATGGCGTGCGCCGTTTCCTCCTGCCACTGCGCACGCATCCAGCTGGCTGCGCCCGGGTATTTAAGGTCTTCGAACCGGGAGGACATGGCCAGGTAGTCGTAGGCCGACTGGAATTCGGACTGGATCTGCTTGTTGACGGCTTTCAAAATGGATTTTTTCATAACGGGTGGTTTTCAGGGCTTTGATGTGGAGGATGTACTGTCGTAGTTCTTGCGTTGAACCGAACTCGGCCCGTCATGTTTTCCGGCGCGTGTGGGAATGGCATGAACAATTTGCAACACGAGCGGGTACATACGCACAATCACGATCATTCGCGCACCGTCACGCCCCATTCCGCGAGACGCTGTGCGCCGCATCTCCCATCAATTTTCCTTCGTCTGCCTACCTGCGCGACTGCTACCGTACCCTGTACTGCTCAACAAATCAGTCAACCATGGCACGCACTTCCCGTATTCTCTGGGCCGACGATGAAATCGATATCCTCAAGCCCCACATCCTGTTCCTCGAATCGAAGGGGTATCACGTCACCAGTGTCACGAACGGCGCCGATGCCATTGACGCGGCGCGCGATACGGCCTTCGATGTGATTCTGCTCGATGAGCAGATGCCGGGCCGCGGGGGGCTCGATGCGCTCGACGATATCAAGCGGATTTCGCCCGACAGCCAGGTCGTGATGGTGACAAAGAGTGAGGAGGAGCGCATCATGGAAGAAGCGCTCGGTGGCAAGATTGCCGACTACCTCACGAAGCCGGTGAACCCATCGCAGGTGCTCTTGACGTGCAAGCGGCTGCTCGAGCGCTCGCGGCTGCAGCATGAACGCGCCTCGCAGTCCTACTTGAGCTCGTTCGGCGAAATCACGGCCGCGCTCATGAATCCGATGACGCCCAATGAGTGGACGGCGCTCTACCAGAAACTGCTCGAATACGATCTGGAGCTCGATGACGAAGAGGGTGTGCGCCAGGTGCTCAGCGATCAGTATGCCGAGGCGAACCGGGAGTTTTCGCGTTTCGTCGAAGGGGCTTACCCCGACTGGATTGCGGGGACGGATGCGGACCGGCCCGTGCTTTCACACGAGGTCATTCCCGAATTCGTGCTTCCTGAAATGACCGGAAAGCGGCCGGTCGTGTTTTTTGTCATCGACTGCATGCGCTACGACCAGTGGCTCGAGTTCGAGCGCCTGCTCACACCGCTTTTCAGCGTGGACCGAAAATTCCATTACAGCCTGCTTCCAACCTCGACTCCCTACTCGCGTAACGCCATTTTCTCGGGACTCCTGCCGGTCGATCTCGCCAAGCGCTACCCGCAGATCTGGGCCTCGGGTGAGGACGATGAGCACAGCCGCAACCGCAACGAGGACGAATTCCTGCAGGACCTCATGACGCGGCACCACCGGAAGGACCGAATATCCTACCAGAAGCTGGTCCGCTCGCAGGATGGGCGCGATTTCCAGCAGTCGGTGCACGACGTGCTGCAGTCGGATCTGAGCGCTGTCGTCGTGAACTTTGTTGACATCCTCGCCCACAGCCGCTCTGACTCGGCCGTCCTCAAGGAGCTGGCCCCCGACGAGCGCGCCTACCGCGCCCTGACGCGCACCTGGTTCGAGCACTCCTGGCTGTTTTCAGCCTTCCAGCAGCTGGCCGATACCGACTGCACCATTGTTGTCACCTCCGATCACGGCGCCGTGCGCAGCCTGCACCCGACAAAGGTGATTGGCGACCGCCATACATCGACCGCCCTCCGCTACAAGTACGGTCGCAACCTGAAATGCGATGAGCGGCACGCCATCTTCGTACGCCATCCCGAGGAGTGGGGCCTTCCCTCCGACGGGCCGAATACGAACTTCATCCTGGCCAAGGAAGACTACTATTTTGTCTACCCGACCAACTACAACCAGTACGTAAACAAGTACCGGGACACCATGCAGCACGGCGGCGCGTCGATGGAGGAGGTCATTCTTCCGGTCCTCACGCTGCGGCCGAAGGGGTAGAGGCAGGCGCCGCGCGCGTCATAGTCATACCTTTCCCGCTCCGCGCGACCCGGGTTCCACGTCTTCACCCTCCCCGATTCTTCCGATTCTTCCGATTCTTCCGATGGATGCGCCGCTTCTGCCCGCCACCACCGTTTCGCCCGAAGGAACGCGCGCTCTGGGTCGCCGTCTCGCCGCTTTTTTTGCCCCCGGCGATGTCATTGCGCTCCGCGGTGATCTGGGCGCCGGCAAGACGTGCTTCGTGCAGGGCGTCGTGGAGGGGCTTGGGGGCCAGGCCTCCGACGTCTCAAGTCCCACGTTCACCATTGCGCACGAGTACGCGGCCCGCATCCCGGTCTATCACATGGACCTCTACCGGCTCTCCTCGCTGGACGAGGCCCGCACCGCCGGCCTTCTGGAGTATGTGGAGCGCGGAGACGGCGTGTGCCTTGTGGAGTGGCCCACGCGCGTAGCCGGTCTGCTGCCGCCGGGCACCGACATGCTCCACTTTGCCCATGCGCCCGGCGGCCGCCGCACCATTTCGCGGGGTGTGCTGTGAGGCGCCAAGGCGAAGAAAGAGCGAACCGTCCCGGCAAGCAAGGTGTGGCCGGGCAGGGCGCAGCCGGGCAGGGCGGGGGCACGGCCCCTGCGCTCGAGCGCCTCTTCGCCCTCCCGCGCTACGCCACGAGCGGAAACGCCGCCATGAAACCAGGCCTCGGCCGCATCAAGGCGCTTCTCGCGGCCATGGGCGGCCCCGAGCGAACGTTCGACACCGTGCTCGTTGCCGGCACCAACGGAAAGGGCACGACCGCCGCCATGACGGCATCGCTGCTTGGCGCAACCGGCATGCGGGTCGGGCTCCATACATCGCCCCACCTGGTCCGCGTAACCGAGCGCATGCGCGTCAACGGCCGCGAGGCGCCGGACGAATGGTTGGGTGCAGCCACAGAAAAATTCTGGCCGCTCTTCCTTTCGGTTGACGCCAGTTTCTTCGAGGCCACACTCGCGCTGTCGGTGCTCTATTTTGCCGAGCAGGAGGTGGATGTAGCCGTCGTTGAAGTGGGTCTGGGAGGCCGGCTCGATGCCACGAACGCACTCCCCGCCCGGGTCAGCGTCATCACACACATCGGTCTGGACCACATGGAGCTGCTCGGCGGAACGCTCGAAGCCATCGCAATCGAAAAGGCGGGCATCGCAAAACGCGGCCAGCCGCTCGTGGTGGGTGCGCTCGCGGACAAAGCCCTGGCGGCCGCAGGCGACGTCGCCCGCCGCACACGCGCCGTGCTCGTGCGCGCGCAGGACGTCCTGCTGCCCTCACCCCCGGCGTTACCCTTCGCCGGATCCCACATGCAGCAGAATGCCCGCACGGCGCTGGCCACGAGCCAGG
>Ga0210009_1001370_pt1 | contig 21229 bp, 17 predicted proteins | sample CryGeyCG2114_065_FD_185457 | JGI IMG/M metagenome (GOLD analysis project Ga0210009, IMG submission 185457) | Groundwater microbial communities from aquifer - Crystal Geyser CG12_big_fil_rev_8/21/14_0.65 (SPAdes) (version 2) | ecosystem: Environmental > Aquatic > Deep subsurface > Groundwater ... | reverse complement strand
ACCAACTCCAATTACAATCAGGCCAATGGGTTTTCACCACTGGGTGACCCGGACCTGAAACCGGCGAAAACAGTGCTTTGGGAAGTGAGTTGTCGGGGTGAAATCGCTCAATCAACCATGGTGGATGTGACCCTCTTTAAAAAAGAGGCTTCGAATCTGGTGGATGCGAATACCTTCAAAAATACCACGACGAATGACATTTATCGCAGCAGTGGTTACACCCGTTTTGTGAATCTTTCCATGGTCAACATCCAGGGACTTGAAGTATATGTTAAGCGCGATTACAGCCAGAATATTTCTGGGAAAATCAGCTACACCTACATGATCGGGACGGGCACGGGATCAAGTTCCTTTGAAAAATTCAATTGGTTACAGCAGGGCTACCGGGTACCGAATGATCAATATTATCTTAGTTGGGATCAGCGCCACACATTCGTCTTCAATCTTGACCTTAAATCACCACGCTGGGGCGGCGTGAATCTCCTCTGGCGGTTCAACAGTGCATTTCCTTACACGCTGGACCTGGGGGTCATCACCAGCCCAAACAATGCCCGCATGGAGCCTACCACCACGTTGGATGTCCGCTTACATAAGTCATTCAACCTCGGCAAACGCACCGATACTTACGTGTTTGCTGAAGGGTTGAACCTTTTCAATCACCAAAATATTTTGTGGGTAGATGACACGGGGCATCCGGGAGGATTATTGGATGATCCCGGCGCATTCGACTACCAACGCCGGGTTCGCGTCGGACTCGGATTGAACTTTTAACTGTCAGGAATCAATTGATATGAAACGCTCTATCTATCTAACCCTCAGTGGTTTATCAGTTTTACTTATTTTGGTTTATGTCAATCATCAGGATTCAATTCATGAGCCGCTGAACCCCAAACAACGCTATGATCTAAAGACTGCTGCAGGCTTGAAAGCGTATCAGTTTGATCAAAAAGTTGAACGCCGGGCCAAAGGCGATCATAAAAATAATCGTTATGATAGTCCCGACCTGGCGATGGAGCTGGAAGTCGAATTGAGATCGGAAATGGGGCAACCATTCTCCTACTCCGGGAGTTATCGTTTCAGCGCGCAACGAGCAGCCTATGCCAATAATCAGACGGCATCACGAACTCGCGAGATATTACCCTGGGTTGAACGCGGTCCTGGCAATGTCGGCGGTCGCACCCGCGCTCTGCTCATCCATCCGGACTCAAATGATGTTTGGATCGCCGGCGCTGTTGGTGGTGGGATCTGGAAAACTGAGAATGCAGGATTGAGTTGGCGCGCTGTTGCGGACGATCTACCAATTCTATCAGTGACTGCCCTGGCCATGTGTGATTCACAGCCGAATGTCATGTATGCCGGTACGGGTGAAGGATTTTACAATTTCGATGCCATTATCGGTGACGGTCTCTTCAAATCTGTGGATGGGGGTGAATCCTGGGAACAGGTCTTAAGTACTGTGAATCAACCAGAGTTCAAATATGTTAATCGGATCATCGTCTCTCCCACCGACCCCGATCTGGTTCTGGTTGCCACCAATACAGGGATTGAGCGCTCAGATGATGGCGGCGCATCCTGGACTGAAGTCTATCAGCCGTCAGGACGCACTCAACAAATCATTGCAAATCCACAAAACTTTCTCACGCAATACGCAACCGTAAACGGTGTTGGAGTTGTTAAATCAATTGATGCCGGCTTGAACTGGTCACCAACCGGATCGGTGACCGCCGGATTTGCGAGAATTGAAATGGCGATAGCCCCCAGCGACACAGCGATTCTCTATGCCTCCTTCGTGGGATCCGGAAGTTCGCTCTATGGATTTTATCGGTCGGATGATGCCGGCGCTTCCTGGTCAAACCTGGGAAATTCTCCTAATTGGCTCGGCAGCCAGGGTTGGTACGACAATACGCTGGTCGTTTCACCATTTGATGCGAATGAGATCATTGTCGGAGGACTGGATTTGTACCGTATCATCGTCAACTCACACACCATGAGCGCAACAAAATTAACGAATTGGTATGCAGGTGCGGGTTACCCCTATGTTCATGCTGATCAACACATGCTGCTAACCATCCCCGGAACCGGTGGTAATTACAGTCTTTTGGCTGGTAACGATGGTGGCGTGTTTTTCTCAAATGATAATGGTGTGACCTGGTCTCAGCGTGACGATGGCTATAATGTCACCCAGTTTTATGATGCTGATAAACATCCAGCGATTCAGGAGTTCATTGGCGGTACCCAGGACAATGGCACCAACCTTTCACCCAACAACGCTACTTCATCAAGCGCCTGGGACGAAGCCATTGGTGGCGATGGCTTTGAATGTTCCTGGAATAAACACGATGGCAATATTGTCTACGGATCACTCTACTATTCGAGACTCTATAAAAGTACCGACGGCGGTAATAGCTTCCAGAGCGTTGGTAATGGGTTACCCCAAAGTAATGTGTTTTACACCAGTATCGGCATGGACCCGCGGGATTCTGATGTTCTGTTGGTTGTGGGTGATAACAATACGCTCAATCGAACAGCGGATGGTGGCGCTACCTGGGAGATTATTTCCGGTGATTTTGCCAACACTTCACGCAAAATATTCCAGTTTTCCAGTGTGAATTCGAATATCGTCTGGGCAGCTTCGACATCATTTGGCATCAATGTCTCCACCGATCATGGTCGTCACTTTCAACTTGTTAATCCACCGGCAACAGCGCCTGGCGGGTATGTCCTGGGAATTGCCACCCACCCGGATTTGGAAAATTCGGCGTTCATAACATTTGGTGTGAGTGGAGGACCTAAAATCTTCCGGACGGACGATTTGGGGCAATCCTGGACCGATATTACCGGTAATCTGCCTAATGTCCCGGTACACACGCTCATCGTTCTGCCATTTGATACATCACGTTTCTGGATCGGGACGGACATCGGGCTGTTTGAATCACCGGATAATGGGGCAACATGGGCTTATGCGAACAGCGGGATTCCTGCAGTTGCCATTAAGAAACTAAAAATTGTGGGTCAGGAGATTGTTGCCGCGACCCATGGGCGGGGAATTTGGAGTGTCCATTTGGATGAATTACCTCCGCTGGAAGTGCCAATTTTATCACCGATTCTGGCGCAACTCCCACCGCCGCCGCCGAATTATCCCCTCGTGCGGATAAATTTCAGCACCCGTAGCGCTCATGATTCCATTCAGGTTATCGCCAATGATTCCGTCATCGCCCGATTCGGACCGACCCCAGCCTATTCTGATCGAATGGCATCCTTTACTGGTACCTATGGCAATGAGGTCGGCGTGACTGTCATTGGATTTTCTGCCGGAGTTGCCTACACCAGCGATGGAAGCAGTTTGCCAATTTTTGCACCACGAACCGCCTATGTAGAATCATTCGATAGTCTGGGTGTACAGATGACCGGTGATCTGATGGTTGGGTCCGACCCGAATTTCAGCACCAATGTACTTCAAACCCTTCACCCCTACTCCTCAGGCCAGAATTATTATGCGTACATCGGTCCACCCATCTTGATTGACCAAACTTCATCCATGACCTACCGCGATGTGGCGCTGGTGGAGCCTGGTGATCCCGGGACAAGTTATCCGGATCTGGCAATGTGGGATTTTGTGACGGTTGAGGGGTCATTAAACGGAACTGACTGGCAGATATTGATCGAACCCTACGATAGTCGGTACGATGGTGACTGGACCCAGTATTATAATGCCAATTCGGATGCCACAGAGGCATTACTTCGTGACCATTCGATCAATCTTGGCGATTTTTATGCGACCGGCGATACAGTGAGCTTGCGGTTCCGCCTTTTTGCGGATGAATATGTCACTGGCTGGGGTTGGGCAATTGATGACCTCGAAATTTCCTCTTCAACAGCTACAACCAATTTTGTCGCTCTGCCGACCCAATATGCTTTGTTGCCTAATTATCCAAATCCGTTTAATGCAAGTACAACGATCCGGTTTACCCTTGGACATTCCGGCAAAATTGATCTGGCTATCTATGATTTATTGGGTCGGAAAGTGACGAAACTGCTTGTTGGCGAACGCATGCAAGCTGGCCCGACCTACTCCCTCAAATGGAACGGAACGGATGGCCGTGGTCAAAATGTCGCTTCTGGGCTGTATTATCTGCGATTGAGTTATGACGGCGGTGAGGTTGTCAGAAAGTTGACATTGCTCAAATAAACTTGAAGTCAGATATGGAGATTATCTTGACCACATTCACGACATTTAAAGAGGTAGATTGGATTTTCTGCACTGCAATGAGGACATTTCCACTTGCTATCGTCCTGTAACAATGCAAGCGGATCCTTGGGTGGTGGCAGGCTTTTCTCCTGGTTTTGTTTCGCCGATCCATTTTCAAGGGGTATTGATTCCATGGCCTTTTGAACCTCACCCGGGACAGGATGCAAGGCTTTCAGGCTTTCAAGCATCTCTCGGCTCACCTCAACCAAATCAGGAAGCGCATCCAACTGTTTCAATTGGCGATTTTGAGGAACAACACTTCGAATCCGCACATCCATCAGCTCCAACTGTTCCATGACTTTGATCGCTTTATCATTTAGACTCACGGCAATCCGAAAAACTTGCATGGTGGTTCCAACGACCAAGCCGCTGATTCCCCCCAGACCGATTAGTGTCAAATCCAGAGCAGAGACAATGGTCCCCTGATCACTGGAGTATTTACCAATTCCCCATATGAAAAAGATCAAACCAGCCAGGAAAATCGCGTACCCAACTACCGAAACAAGTATGAGTAATCGGTTAAGCCAGGTGAATTCGTGTCGCATAGTCTATTCCTTGTCGTCGCTGTTCAAAATTTGTATAAACATAATTATTTTTCATTCACTCTGCCAGTACTGAGCTCTGACTTCTCACCAGTTGACCAAAAGAATCGCAATACATGCCAGACACCTGAGATTAATAGGAAAATCGAGAGTGCCAGCCTTACAAAAATATCCCAGGTTGGTCCCACATGCAGCCGTGCCTCCAGCATATTGTGAGGATTTACATGAATGATAACGGTATCACCCGGTGAATATGCCGCGACGAGCTTTTCCGCCTGATCCCGGCGATTTGATCTCACGCCAAAACCCGGTGCGAATAAATCAGTAGTGAATGTCCGGGAGAGGTCATCCACCTGATACCTGATCGTGATTTCCGGATGTACGGCCCGTTTCCCGACTACCTTTGACTGGACAACTATGCCTTGCAATTTCTCCCAATCCCGGGTCCCTATATTGAAACTGAGTCGTGTTGACTCATACCCCAGCCAGAAGAGTGCACCTGTCAGCAGGAGGCTACCTGTTAACAGAATACGCCATTTTTTATACAAATAGCGCTCTTTTTTCTTCTGTAAAAGCCAAAAAACGATTCCAGTCATAAGCACTGAAATGACCGCAAGTTTGAGTGTCAACATGATTTAATTCTCATTTATGGATTGAATTCAAGTCCGACTTGAATGTCTGCAAATGATGTCTGTTAAGTGAGCATTTTTTTATAATGCTCATACCGATTGAGGACCCCTTTGACGTAATTGAAGGGTTCAATGCCGCGACAATATCCGAACCTAACGATGGGGTCATTATAATATTTTTTCTTCGATTTTTTCAAAAGGAAAAGGGCTACATTGCCATCCCAGAGATCAGATGAATAACCATATTTCGTCGCTAGCCGTCGTGCATCCTGGATATGTCCCTGACCTGCATTATAGGACGCTAATACAAATTTGAGGCGTTCATTCGGATCAAGGATTTCCTTGCTCCAATATTCGTCCAGCCATTTTAAATAGCTCGCTCCGGCACGGATATTTTCCGCCGGATTACGCAGATTATTAGCGCCAAAGTCTTTCCCGGTTGTGGGTAATAGTTGCATCATTCCCACCGCACCCATGCGGGATTCCGTGTGGATGTCAAAATGCGATTCCTCAAAGGCCTGAGCCGCAATCAACCGCCAATCCCACCCAATGCGTGAGGCATTTATTCTAAACAAATCATCGTATTCTGAAATTTTATCGCCATTTTTTGAGGAATATGCGCTTGTCATGTGGCGTGCGAATGCCTGGTTGTTTTTATAATATTTTTTATAAATAACATTGAAGGTCGGATCATAAGTTGATTGGAGACTATTGAGCCACTTATTAACCTCGGACAATAAATGGGGTGCATCTTTCCGCACAGCCCAGGCAATACTTTGAGGCAGACTTAACACAGTCTCCACATCGAGATTGGAAAAATAGGCCTGGTTAAGTCGGGCAACATCTTCATCCGCTACGGTAAAATCAATTTTACCTTCGGCCACCAATTTGATCAATTCCTCCGTTTCAACATCTTCCGGAATGGGATCAATATTGATATTTCCACCAAGTTCACGGGACAATTCATCCAAGCTGGTGTAATAGGCTGAACTTTGGCGAACACTCACTGTCCGGCCGATCAGTGCAACGGGATCGCGAATTAAGCTGGCGTTCAGACCATGTGTGGTCATTTTGCGCCAACCATCGGGTTTCCGCTGAATGAGAACCTGGCGCGTAATTCGATAGGATTCTGTGAAGGCGAGTTTGGTAGCCCGTGATTCAGATACGATCAGGTTTGCTGCGATGATGTCCCCCTGGCCATTTTCCAGGGCATCGAACATGCCACTCCAATCGTCGGTGGCTACAATTTTTAAATCAACATCAAGATAATTGGCCAACAATTTGAGCATTTCATATTCATAGCCCATGGGCTGGCCTTTATAGATGAAATAGCTGCTGGTGTTGTAGCGGGTCAGAGCTACCAATTCGCCTCTTGCCTTAATCTGAGCAAGTACGGAATTCGTTGCAATGTTTGCTTCCCGGGCTCCAGCCACGCTTGACGAAAATATCATTCCGGATGAGGAAAAGTCTTTGTTGGTGCAATAGACTATCGTTCCTGCCAGGGTAACGACTAAAATGAGTCCGGTTAAACCGCGTGTGATTCTATGCCGCATCGTCAACCGTAAGTATTTGTACAAACCCGGATTCAACTTGATGTAATCTTAAGGAAGATGTCATTTTAGCGGTACGATGGAACTTCATTTTTTGGGATTGTGTCTTAATTTTGGGCAAATATATAAATATTTCAACATGCGATGGTGACAAATATCACCAGTTTGAGTTTTAGGGTTGAGATTGCATTGCTGCAAAAGAGAAGGGGAAATATCAAAGGGTGGTTTGACGACTCATCTTTTGTGTAAAAGTTTCAATTTGAAGCCACGCATTCCTGACAATTATATTCGGAGGCATGCAGTTGTTCAAGTGGTTAAATTGAAGTAAATGAATTTCACAGCAAAAAAACATATCCTGGGAATTTTAATATGAGATACAACGCGATGATAATCAGTTTCATTTTTTTAATCATTTGTTCTGGACCACTAATGGTTATGGGTCAAACGATCCCGGGAGATTCATCCCATTATGGTTCAGGTGACATATTTATTAATCCGTATGTGGATGAAGGAAACGAACCCGGATTTTTACAAATACTGAAGTGGTTTTGGGAAAGAAAGTCACCTGATACAGACGATTCAACGATCGCGGTAACCGTCTCCCGCGAGACGCCGAATTTGACTCAGGTTTTTAATCCAAATGATTCGCTGCTGCAGGTCACTTGGATTGGTCACAGCACATTTCTGGTTCAACTTGATGGTGTGAATTTCCTGACGGATCCCATCTTTTCAGAGCGAAGCTCTCCCATCAAATGGATCGGTCCCAAACGCATGACGCCACCGGCGATTCCCATTGACGCTTTACCGCCGGTAGATTTTGTCCTCATCTCACATAATCATTATGACCATTTGGATTTACCCACTGTGCACGCACTGGGGAATAACTCAAAATGGTTCGTGCCATTGGGCGTCAAAATATTTCTTGAATCTGAGGGAATAACCAATGTCGAGGAGTTGGATTGGTGGAGCCAGGTAACAATTGGTCGATTGAAAATTTTCTGTACGCCGAACCAACATTTTAGTGGACGCACGCCTTTCGACCGAAATGAATATCTCTGGGCGAGCTGGGCAATCATTAGTCCTAACCAGCGGGTATGGTTTGCCGGAGACACCGGCTATAATTCGTTCCAATTCAAAGAGATCGGTGGCAAATTTGGTCCATTCGACCTGGCGCTGATCCCCATCGGTGCTTACGATCCCGAATGGATTATGCGGGATCATCATGTCAATCCCTTTGAAGCTGTAGGCGTGCACACGGATGTCCGGTCAAAATTCTCAATCGGCATGCATTGGGGAACGTTCACTCTGACTGACGAACCAATTGGCGAACCGCCTCGCCTTCTAAAGGAGGCCGTGAGAGCGGCTGCGTTAGATTCGGCATCATTTGTAACGGTACCTCAAGGGCGAACCATCCTGATCAGGTAGCCCAAAACAAAAAGAGGCACCATTGCTGGCACCTCTTTGATTTTTTTTCACGAACCGGAAAAAGTTTAGTCTACCAAGGAAAACATTCGCGATGGGCGTAAGGTCAGGAACCGTTTAAAAATATTCCGCTCGGTTTGATCCCATGAAAGATAAATCATTAATGCTTCTCCAATGATGTTGGACTCGGGAACCAATCCCCAGAACCTGCTATCGTGGGAGTTGTCCCGATTATCCCCCATCATAAAATAAAAGTTCTCTCCACAGACATAATAATTCGCCAGCTTACCATCGATGACCAGCGAACGATCCCGAGTTGAAAATACTTCATGACCTTCGAGACTGATGACATTATGACACAGATCCAGGCTGGATTTGTCAAACCATAAAGTGTCCCCCCTGGCAGGAATTTGAAGTGGCCCAAAATAATCCCGGTTGCCCAAACCACGCGGAAAAATGGCACTTTCCTGGTAATCTGCGGAAAATAATTGTGCATAATTCAATTTACCGTAGCGAGGTAGTGGCATCTCAATACCGTCCACGAAAACCTGTTTCCTTTTAATTTCAAGGGTCTGGTTGGGTCCTGCGATGCACCGTTTGATGTAATTCAGACTGGGATCAAGCGGTCCAATGATATTAGCCGGCCAACGATCGTTGGGATAACGGAAAATGACCACATCGCCACTTTTAGGCTCGGCAAATCCAGGTGTCCGGGTGAATGGAATGCTGAAACCTATATTGGTCCAGGGAATTCCGACCCAATCGGGTGTGCGGATGCCATAAACAAATTTATTTCCCAGAATAAAATCACCGACTTTGACCGTATTTTCCATGGAGCCGGTTGGGACATTATACGCTTCGATCACGGTCGCGCGTAAAATTAACACAGAGACGATTACATGCAGAAGACCGCGGGAGAATCCGCGTTCGTTTGATTTCAGTTTCGGTTTTTTAGTCATTTTCATCCTCATAAGATTCGCGACTGTAACGCCATCTGCCTACCAAAGTTCATTAATATCCCACAGCAGCGGCAGCTCCACGCTGATCAGGTGCGCCGATCCATCCTTTATAAACGGGATCCCAGGCGATGGCGTTCACCTCCCCAATCGGACTCCGTAATACCACCTTATACCCCCGGGCATTCAGACTTTGGATGGTCTCGGGTCCCAGGGCGTTCACTTCAGAATAGATGACATCAGGAAGCCACTGATGATGAATTCGAGGCATCCGGACAGCATCTACCAGGTTCATGTGCCCATCAACAGCATTTAAAAACACCTGCATGACCGAGGTCATGATTGTTGAACCGCCGGGCGTACCGATGATGAACCGCACACTATCATTTTTCACGAAAATGGAGGGTGTCATACTGGACAACATGCGCTTATTCGGAGCAATGGCGTTGGCTTCGTTGCCGATCAGTCCGAAAACATTGGGAACACCCGGTTTTGCACTAAAATCGTCCATCTCATCATTCAATAAAAATCCGCAATCCTTCACCGTGACCTGAGAGCCGAATGTCCAGTTTAATGTGTACGTATTACTTACGGCGTTCCCCCATTGATCAACAACGGAAAAGTGTGTCGTCTCCTCACTTTCGTGTAAGAATTTTTTCAATGAGTCCATCTCGGCGTCACCAAGCGGGTGAATGTTTATACTCGTTGATGCCTGGTCCCAGGAAAAATCAGAAATGCGGGTACTGGCATAAGTTTGTGAAAGCATAACATCTACCGGAACAGGCCAGAATTCCGGATCGCCCAGCCACACACTCCGATCCGCATAGGCACGGCGCTCAACTTCAGTTAAAACCTGTATATAATCCGCACCATGCCAGGCGAGTGTATCCATCCGAAAATTTTCCAGCATATTGAGCATGGAGATCAAAGCAATTCCCCCACTGCTCGGTGGTGGCATTGAAATCACCTCGTAACCGTGGTACGAGCCCGTAAGTGGCCGGCGCAAAATGGGTTGGTAATTCGCCAAATCCTTCAGCGTGATGACGCCGCCGGCTGCATTCACTGATTCGACCAGTTTTTCCGCCACAACACCCTTGTAAAATCCATCGGGTCCGTATTTACGAATGCGTTTAAGGGTCCGTGCCAGGTCAGGTTGTTTAAAGATTTCACCCGGCTTAGGCGGGTTGCCATTGTGACCAAACACTCTGACAGTCTCCGGATATTCCCCGGCAACTGCATTCAGCCAGCCCAATGCCTGTGAAAGATAATAATTAACAGGAAATCCCTTTTGGGCTAACTCGATGGCCGGATTGATAACCTTTTTAACCGGCAATGTCCCAAAATTGTCCAATGCCATCTGCAACCCGGCGACCGTTCCCGGCACGCCGACAGCCAATCCACCACGCAGCGAAAGTCCCTGGATAACTCGCGCTGAATCATCCAGATACATATCCCGACTCGCTTTACCTGGTGCTTTCTCCCGATAATCAATGGCTGCCATGCGACCGTCGGCCATGCGAATGACCATAAAACCACCACCACCGATATTTCCGGCCTGGGGATAGGTCACTGCCAGTGCATAAGCCACTGCCACTGCCGCATCAATGGCATTTCCACCTTGCTCCAAAATCTGTTGCCCCGCTTCCGCTGCCAGTCGATCATGTGCTACCACCATCCCTTTTTGACCGAAGGCAGGCGGATCCCAGCCCCATGTGACATTGGAGAGGAAAAACAGGAAAAGCAGGGCTGCGAAAAGCATATCGCAGGTTTTTCGGAATCCGGTGGAATTGGAAATGGGCTTGGGTTCAATTGTGGTCATTGAAAGGTCCTCGTGAAGCATCATATTTCAGGCCATTTATCAGCGCGAAACATAAACGCCATAATCATTTTTCCAACCTGATTCCGGGTTAATATGGCAAAAACGCATCGGCGAATTGGGTTAATTTTGGTTTCCGATTACTAAAATCGACGGTGACAATATCAAATCTGCTTTCGGGTTCGGCCGGATATTTAGTTCGGTAGCTCTCATTGGCATAAAAATGTTCAGCCGTTTCGGCAATGGTTTTCTGCTTGGCAGGTGTCACCCGGTAATGCGCCGGTTCTGCTTCAGCGGGTCGGAGGTAACTTTTCACTTCGATGAAGACCACCTCCCCTGCTTTTAGTGCGATTAAATCAATCTCACCGTCCCGACTACCGTGATAACTGTGCGCCAAAAGTTGATACCCACTGCGGATGTATTGCATACCTGCATAGATTTCACCTAACCAACCTGCGCGTTGGGCATTCTGCTGTAACCTGAATCTTGTATTGGGTGTGTCAGAGATTGGCCTAAAACTTCTCCGGTGAATAGGGCATCTGCCAAATTCCCGTAAAGCCTCCATGTGCTGAGCCGCGCCGTAACCCTTATGTTTATCAAATCCATATTCCGGGAACAGGAGATGATAGGAGCGCATCATGTCATCACGCGTGGTTTTCGCTAAAATGGATGCGCCGGCAATGGAAACACTCTTATCGTCACCATCTACAATGGCCGTCTGATTCCCGGCCTGATTGGGAATGACAAATTTACCGTCAACCAAAATTCGCTGGGATTTTAGGTCCATTTGCCCCATCGCCTGTCTCATAGCCAGGAAAGTCGCCTGGAGGATATTCTTTTTGTCAATCTCCTGTTCATGGATAATCCCGATCCCGAATTGAATCGCTTGAGATTTGATGAGGGGCGCTAATTTTTCACGCTGATTTTCACTGAGTTTTTTCGAATCCCTAATCCCCGGTGGCACCTTCTCCGGGATGAATTGAACTGCGGCAGCGACTACCGGACCAGCCAGGGGACCTCGTCCGGCCTCATCCACGCCGATTACAGCAATTCCCTGGTGCCAGAAATCATTCTCATAATTGTTGAGTATAGTTGGATTGCTCAAAATTCGTCTTCCGTTTGACAATTTATCTGGCGTGCTTTAAGCGCTTGCGTGAGCAATCCGTCACCGTCAATAAGGGTTCGGCTGAATTCACCATTATAAATTTTCCCGCAACCACAAGAAGGACTGCGCGCTTTCAGTACCGCCTGGTCAATCTGGAATTCATCCACAATTTTCAGGGTGAGGTCAACACCGGTTTTGAATGCCCTCGTCACATCGGTTCCATCGGCTCGCAATACCCGTTCACCCACAATTTCTGCTGGTGGACGAGGTGTTCCCAGCCCGCCGGCGACTTCAGGACAGACACCGACGTACGCTTTCCCCTCCAAAAATTGAGAAACTTTAGGAGAAATTTTCCCTTGGCCATCAAATCGGCATTTTTCACCCAGCAAGCAGGCAGAGACGAGGATCAAAACTTAATTACCAGCGATCATATTTATAAAATTCCTCCTGTTCCAGAATCGCCTTGGTCATGCTTTTGGCGAAACTCCGGACATAACCATTCACCTTGACCTCAATTTTGGGCTCTTTGGTTTCCAGCTTTTTCAGGAGTTGTTTCAACTCGGTTAATTCATCTTCATCAAATTCAAATTGGTACTTTTTTGACACCATACTCACCTCTCAGTAGAGATCATGGGTTGAAATATTTTTCTGATCGTGGAAAACTGCCGGGAACCTGGCTAATGTCTGCGCCACAAGGCCAATCGGTACGGAAAAAGTTCACCGATCATCACATGATTTAAAATTGCGGGATCATGTTCCATGATGGTTTTCGCCGCATTTTCATCAATAGCTTCGAAAATGACAATACCAAATTCCGCACCCTCGGTTCGGCCAGCGAGAATAAGTTGGTCATGATCCAGCAAATTTTTTAAATATTCAAAATGGTTGCTAATGACGCTGATTTCAGCTTCGGTCGGTGTGTCAACCATTGCGGGTCGCGTGGGTTTTAATTGGTAGATAAAGGTCTGTTTTTGCATGCTTAAAAACTACTCAACGGAGGCATCTTCCTCGATAACACCAAAGTAGTTTCCCTCAGTATCCACCACATAAGCGATCCACCCAACCCCTTTGATGGGACCCTTATCCCGGACAACTTTACCTCCGAGAGATCTGATTTTCTCCAATGTTGCATCCAGATTCTTGACACCAATAGTGTTAGTGGTGGTTGTTTTTTCACTTTCGGTGCGCGCCAATCCGCCGTGGATACCGGGTTCTGAATCCGGACCTGTCTCGATCAACCAGTATTCCACCGGTCCGTCCCATTTGGTGAAACTCCATTCGAATGCTTCTTCATAAAATTTGATGGCCCTTTCAGGGTTTCGTGCCTCAAGGTCAAAGTGTATCACGCGTCCCATGCTTATCTCCTTCAACTTGAAAATAAAAACATTCAGTTCGACTTTCCGTGCCGAATTTACAAAGCGTGAAGGCCATACCAATGGTTTTCATTATCCTCAAAATCAGGTGAAACTGTCCGGCATACCTGGTGACATAATCGCCATGGTATCGCATCAGAATTTCAGCGTTGTTATTAAGAATAGTTGTTGTTGAAGTAAAATTAAAAAAGCCTCTGAATCTCAAACGATTAGAGGCTTTTAAATTTAGGGTGCCCAGAGCGAGAGTCGAACTCGCACACCTGTAAAGGCACTAGACCCTGAACCTAGCGTGTCTACCAATTCCACCACCTGGGCTGCCAAAAAGCGGGCAAAAGTAAACGGGCATCCGTCCTTTGTCAATGAAGTTTAATCGCGCCGGAAAAAATATCAATTCCAACCTTGATCACAAACATGGCACCGGTATGGGTCAGTATAAGGATCGGTACCCAAATCATTAAACGGAACAATCTTTTCAGTGGATCAATGATCGCCCGCCACGTCTCCCGCAAAGCATAGAGAAACAGAATTCCCATGATGCCATAGCTAAATGGCACGAACACCGGAACTTTCCCCCACAATACCAGATTTGATCCAATATTCCAGGTAATCATTTGATATTGTGAACCGAACGCTTCAAACATAATGGCAATAACCGCCATCGTCAGAAAAATCAACGGGTAAAGTTGGTGCGGTGAAGTACTTGCCAAAAACGATTCAGCCGTGGCATTTTCACTCCATCGCAACGCGACATAGATGATATTGGGCCAGAAAAGGAGGTAAACCACCGGGACGCCAAATAGCCATAGTGTGAAACCGCTAAATGCGTAAAAATGGGTAAAATGTATAGCCAATATTTCCTTCAGAAATCCAAACAGGCTGGCAGTCACCCAGAATATCAATCCAAAAGAGGGCGATTGCTCCTCCCCGGCATGCCAAAGCAGAATGGCGGTCATGAGTATCATGACAATCTCAACGATCAGCATCAACCTGCATCCGATTCAACTTGCGTGAAAATGACCACAAACCAAGCACCAGCAAGGGGACATTCGCCCAGAGCAGGTCATACCTGGCATTCAATAATTCTGTAATGATGGCCACTACCATTAACAGATCGACAGCACCGTAGGGCAAATAGGAATGAAGTAGATATCTCAACATCAAACGCAATCAGTTTTTGTACAATAAATTGTTTTGCTTTAACCAGGAATCATTCAACCCAGTCCGCAACATAGATATGCGTCGCACGAGGATTGGTGGCATCACGATTCGATGCAAATGCGACTTTTTTTCCGTCCTGAGAAAACATCGGAAAACTATCGAAAGTGTCATTATAGGTCAGTCGCTCCAGAGCTGATCCATCTTTATGGATCAGGTACAATTCGAAGTTATGGCCGAAATCATTATAAGCCCGGTTCCAGTCGTCCATATTGGATGAAAAAATGATATGCTGCCCATCTTTGTACCAGGATGGTGCCCAATTGGTGGCACCATTATGGGTTAAACGACGCTGGTTCGAGCCATCAGCATTCATGACATAAATATCCAGTGGCACGGCTTCCACCAGACTTTCCCTCATGTTGGTCACCCACCGCAGAGAATCCGCCGCATTCTCCGGATACCAGGCACGCCAAACGATCTCTTTGCCATCCGGGCTGTAGTAGGCACCGCCATCATATCCCAGGCGATTGGTAATTCGCTGGACATCGGATCCGTCCGTGTTCATGGAAAACAATTCCAGGTCATTCTCAATTTTCGATGTGAAAATCACCCGGTTATTCGCAAAACAGACGGTCGGTTCGGCATCGTAGCCTGGATTTGCACGGATTTTCTCGAGGTCCGAACCATCGGGTTTGGATGAATAGAGCTCATATGGAAATTGTGGCCAGATGTATCTCCCCGGTTGTGATGCTGGCCGGGGCGGACAACTGTCAACAACACCAAATGTGGATGCGTAAACAATGTGGCTCATGTCTGCTGTGAAATAAGCACACGTGCAAGCGCCGAGACCATTACTCACCATGTGTTGATCAGAACCGTCCGCTTGCATGATATAGATTTGGTCGCAGGCTCTTCCATCACGCTTACTCTGAAAAATAATTTGTTTGCCATCCGGAGACCAGTAAGCCTCACCGTTGTCACCCACAAGCGTGAGTTGTTTCAGGTTTTTCAAATGATCAGCCGGCGCGGTTTTATTCCCAATTTTTTCACCACAACCATAGACGATAATGGTGAGAGCAACGGCCACCAATAAGAGAGAATTACGAAACATGCACGATCCTTTTCAGCTTTTAACTATTGTTTTTCCAACGCGTTAGGAATTGCGTAAAGCAGCACCTGTTTATCAAGTTTTAATGCGATCTGATCCAGGGATACCCGGTGAAATGCTGGCTTAAGTGTCATGTCACCGGGGTAAATTTCACTGAAGATAATTTTGCCGGTTTTGTCATTTAAAACCAGGTTCAGGTTATCGTAACGCAGTTCGTTCTGCATGAGATGTTGCCGCCCGAAAATCAGGGCGTAGGCTTCTATACCGGGTAAAAATTCTGCATCAATGGTTTTATCCATGTTTTGGGAGGTAAAACCGCTCTCCAACATCCCGTCATTCAGATTTATTATTTTCAGGTTATCGGGAAAAACCAATAATGCCCGATTGTCATCAAATGTTCGTTTCACCTTCTGGGGCAAACCAGAAAATGACGCCAAAACGCTATCCCTGCCTATCAATGCGGTACGACCTTCGGTTTCAGCCTGAAATCCCAGAAATGCGTGTCCATGCCCCGTGACTTCAAATAATTCCACCAGCGTTCCGAAAATCTGGTAATGCTTTAGCAGATTGAGTCGATTACTGAGGGCTGCGATGCGTATGCCGGGGATTTTCGTCAGGGAATCAGGAATTGTCGTTGCAACCAAATACCCGCGATCGTGACTGAGTTGGACCATAGCACTCCCCTGCTGCGCTGACCAATCTGCCATCACGCTTTGCAGATCAATTTGCTGGAGCGTTGTTCCGGAATTCACCTCCCGGATTGTGGTTCCAAAATTATCGGCCAATATGATCGAACCCCGGTCATTTAGCATCAATTGGGGGCGATTCAGCACCCGGTTGAGCGGCTGTACATGGGTGTAAATTCCCTCGCCGGTAAAATGAAATACCCTCACGACAAGTACTGATGAAGCCACTGAGGCGGTACCATCAGCACTCACATTCACGATGGCAAAATAGCGTTGATCCGGAGAGGAAATTATGACATCAGCGACATTTGAGGGGATGCTCGTTTCCATCCGACCCGCCGGCGCGAACACATCCACGTGTGACGGATGCTGCACCAGCCACATGGGTGAGGGCGTGAAACTTCGTTTGAATTTCACCGAAAGCACCGGCTCCTGGTAATCATATTGAGCAATCAACTTCATGACCTCTTCGGCCATGGCGAAATTCACTGCAAACAACGAGATCATAACAATCTGAAGGAATCGGTACAATGCATCAATCCTATTTAATAATCGTCATTTTTCTTAACCAGGTTTGGTTCGGCGTTGAAAATTGAGCCAGGTAAATGCCACTCGTGACGGGTTGCGAGTTTTGATTCAATGTTCCCCATTTGATCTGATGTGAACCTGCCGACAAATCCCGGGATTCTTCCCAAACGAGTCTGCCTGTAATGTCAAATATCCTGGTTTCTAATCGTTCATTCCTGGGTACCAGAATATTGAAAATGACCGTCGCATTGCTCGGATTTGGGTATGCTTCAGATAAGCTGAATTCGGTTGGTAAGCCAGTCGTTTGCCCCTCAATGATGCCCACCGGTGTCTCGAAATAGTTGAATAAATTCGTCATGAATTCAGCTCTGGCGGTGGCAGAGTTCATGGTTTCCCAGGCGAATCCCACAGTCATCACTTTACCGCTGCCCGGTTCCAATGACATGGCGTTGGCGATGCCGGCATGCAGACCATTGCCGTAGTTCAGAAACACCTCACCAGCACCGGAGGGATTAAAATAATCCGGCCAATCCTCCGTATAGGGCGTGGTACCGTAGCTGGCAGAAAATCCGGTAAAAAATGGTTCCACACCAGAGAGATTGTAATTCCCGGCAGCGTCACCCGCATAGCTGATCCCCAACCAGTTATTCAGAAAATCCTGATCATTGGTATCACCCACGCTCAGATCATATCCAATCTCGGAACCCGACAGAAAAACACAGCCGCCACCAGTGAGATAGGTTTTTAAAATGGTCTGCTCAGCGGTTGAAAATGTCCCCAATGTTCGACTGTTGTCGCCCAGAAACCAGATGACAGCGTCATTTCCAGCAAGATCACCTGTCGCCTGAATCCATTCGTTGGAGGCAGCCTCGATACAAACATCATCCATCGCGCTCTGCACCGCTAACCCATAGATTGTACTGAAGTCTTGCGATGGAGTGCTCCAGGAACCATCCAACCGGTCGAAACCATCAACAATTAAAACACGGGGTCCTGTCAGGCTCGCTTTAACGCCATAAACATCTGAAAACTCACTTTCATTGGGGATCGGCGCACTGTCCACTGCGGTTAATTTCAGTTGAACGAAACTGTTCTGGGGGAAGCTGGCAAAAGAATAACTGCTCATCCCGGCGGTCAAAGTCTCCGGTCCCAGATTGTTGGTCCAACTGGTTCCATTGAATGAATAATACAGCTTATAGCCAGCCAGATCGGGCGCTGCTGACGGTTGCCATTTAATCATCATCTCGTCTGCATCATTCAGTCCGGCAAACTGAAATACCGGTGCGTCCGGGGCCATTAAATCCTCATCGGTAAAACGAACCGCTACATAGGTGGTGTCCCGATTGTTGCGGGTATCTGCCGATATGACTGCGATGACATAATTTCCGGGGTCATAAGCGTCGCAATTCAGGAAACTGTTGGAATAAATGCTATTTGTAACGATGTGAATGTACGTGCTGGTGCTGCTGCCCGGTGCGTATAGATTGTTGATGTAATTGGATGAATAGAGTGCATCGGATTGAAAGCGATAGTACGGACCTTCCAGAACAGTGGCGGTGTCAGGGCTATACAATGCCCAACCAATTTTGTACACACCATTATTCATATCGATTGAGGATTCCAGATCGGTGGTATCCGCCGCCTGCGCCCAAATATCCACGTGTCCCGACAAATCAGTGCCGGTAAAGCGTGTATCCGTCCCGTCCATACGGAATGTGATAACCGGTGAGCGCGGGTGGTAAGGATCAGAGAATGGCGTGATGCCGCCCTCGCGTAACGAATTTGCATAGGCATACCCACTGCTCCCACCGCCATCATTCAGGTGAATATGATTTTGATCATTGGTCCAGCCAACCACCGCACCCTGGGCTACATAATCCCCAACATTCAATGCCGGATTGGGGGTCACATGGACATAAGCATACCGTCCCACGCGTATCCAGGCATTGATGCCAACAGGGTCAAAACCCGTAACCTGTCCGGCCTCAATGGATAGTACAGCGCCACCTTCGGCTAATGGCAAGTCAGTACCACTATGGAAATGGTCCCGGTCTTCACGACATTCATCAAATGTTGCCGAAATCCGATGCTGTTCATTCATGGGAGCCAGGGGCCAGGGAAAATTGGCCCATAAAAACAGGGGTAACCCGAGGAGCAGTCCAAACCAGTTTCTCATTGACTGACCTCGCGCCAGAGTTGACTATCGCCCAGATAGAATCGTGTCCCATCTGTCTCCAGATGCAATTGGTCCTGATAGACACCACTGGTCTTCACTTCGAAAATCTCATCCGTCACCAATTTGATAAATTTGATCTGGTTGTTTTTAAAAATTTCCAACGGATGGTAATTGGCATTGCCAACGATGAGTCCCAGCATGGTTCCCTCGTTATTAATGGCTAGATCATGAATGAATTCTGAATCGCTTTTATACCTGAATTTTTCAAGCTTGCCTGAACGCAGATTGATCCTGAAGGTTTGCTCGGAATCCCCCAGAACCGCAAGCCAACGACCATTTGGTGATACAGACATTGATTTCGCAGGAATTCCCCACTGGTGACGATCATTCGTTTCTTCTGGATTGACCCGAATCAATTCATGTCTGAATGATCGCTGGGTGTCGGTGTCCGACCAGTCGTAACCGGCAACAAAAATCCCGCTGTCGTCAAACAGAGCACCTTGAATTTGCGTCAATGCAAACTGGTTCTGCCCAACACCTTCGCCGGTTGAATTAAATACAAACAGCTCAACATTCGCCGCGTGTTCAGCCTGAAATGCGCGTTTTTCCAACACAACAAAAACCCGATTACCGATCCATCCAATCCGGCCTTTGCGTTCCAGATTAAACACACTCGTATTTTCAGCCATTTCATCATTTTTAATCAATTTCTGTTCAACCACGATTTTCCCATTGGGCGCGATGAGTTTGAATCGTGCGTATCCCGGATCAATCAGCGCCAGAAAACCCGCATTGCTGATGGCTGATTGCCAGCGTGTTTCATCGGCGGCATTATCCTCATCCCATTCGAAAAGCGTGCTTCCGGAGTGATTCATCACCACAAAATGGGTATGCATAGACTGTGCAAGTCTGGAGTGGTAAGGTTCGTGTTGTGCAAGCAGTACCAAATTACCATTGGGAGAGGTGACGGCCTGGCGTACACCCTGAATTTCTTTCAGGTGCATGTACCCGCTGTCCTGTTTGAGGAATAACGCATTTTGAGTCACAAAAGCCCATGGCTCACCACTGTTAGTGATCCAGAACCGTACAGGATCTGGTGCTTTTGTGAGCCCCAATATTTGTCCGTCACAAAGAGATGGTATCACCATGAGGATCATCAGAATTGGACCCAATTTGCGAAAAAGTTGAATCATCACACCCTTGCTCCGGTAAAAGTTCGTTGTGCTTCGAATAAATATATGGTTTTACCAGTAAGGATAAAACTAACCAATACTTCACCTATGAGAACCGGGGATTGAGTGTCGGTTATTCCCCGGCAATCAATCCCCGTTATATTTCATCAGAACTTTCCGTTAAAATTCAAGATTGACACTAAACCGCTGTACGCGATCCAATATGCCAAAATCGCCGAAACTATAATCCAGATAGAACCGCGTGTTCCGGGAGATCAGGACATTGACTCCGGCTCCGACGCTGAAACCTTCCGGCGAATTGGGATCACCATTTTCATCCTCATCGTTCAGGTAGAATTTTTGACCACCACGTAGGTAAATCAAATCCATAAGAGCGTACTCAAGCCCAAACTGCACACTTTCGTTGTAGTTATTGGGATGATTGGCGTCAATGGCTAATGTCAGCCGCTGGTGATTTCCCTGGTATAGCTCGCCAGCGACACCGACCCGGAAAATTAGCGGTAGCGAAAATGGGGCTGTGTCAAGATGTGCCGGAATTTTGGAATTATTGCCTTCTTTCGTTTCATCAATGTCATGGGTGACTTGGGTGTCACGCCCCTCCATTTTCAAACTGGTGCCAAAGTTGGACACACTCATGCCAATGCGCATGTCATTGAACTGGGTGCGAAAAAGGGTCCCAATGTCTACCGCCAGCGCCTGGGCTTTTGAGTGCCAAATTTGTTCTTCGATATACTTTCC
>Ga0210009_1001368_pt1 | contig 21281 bp, 20 predicted proteins | sample CryGeyCG2114_065_FD_185457 | JGI IMG/M metagenome (GOLD analysis project Ga0210009, IMG submission 185457) | Groundwater microbial communities from aquifer - Crystal Geyser CG12_big_fil_rev_8/21/14_0.65 (SPAdes) (version 2) | ecosystem: Environmental > Aquatic > Deep subsurface > Groundwater ... | reverse complement strand
TACGCTATATCCAGGCTCAGATCTGAGCCCGTAAATATACGTTTTGGGCTGTGTTTCATTAACATATTCCTGCCTGTAGAAATAATCCTTAGTAAAATTTACGTCAGTCTGCTTGTTGTATTCGCCAACCATCTGGGTTTTTTCATCTATCTGCCATATATGCCTTAGCATTGCCCTGTATCTCTGCGTCTGGCGCTGCGTGCCCTCGGGCTTTGACTTGTCATCTTCGTTCATATAATAAAAATCAAACAAACCCTTGCCCAGATCCAGCTTGTCTCCGAACAGATTAACATTATAATTATGCGTAACACCGCTTGCTACACCTTTTTCGCTTCTGAAATCAAGATGAAGATTGCCGCTCTGGCCTTCGGTAATCCTGTACCTGTATCCGGTAAGATTATAATAACCCCATTCTTTGCTATGGCCGGGCACCAACGTAATCATGGGTTTTTTACCTTTTACATCCTGTGTATAAGAAGGCAGATACAGTATGGGTACGCTTCCTGCGCAAATAACAACATTCTTTGCCTCAATCCTGTCGCCCAGATACAGCTTTACCTGTTTTGTGCGTATCTTGTAATGCGGTGGGAATTTGTCGCATGTTGATATATAGCCTGTGCCTAAAACATATTCTTTATCGCCTGTTTTATTTATCTCTTCGCACCTGCCATACCACGGAGGCGCGGACATAACGCCATTTATGAGCTTACCTTTTTTGTTCTGAAAATTATAAAGCACATTATCGGCCCTGAATGTGCTTGTGCCCTGGCGCATTATTACGTTTCCCGAAGCAAAGGCCTCTTTTGTCTGGAGGTTTACTTCGACCTTATCCGCATCTATCTTTACGTTTCCGTACTTAAGCGAAACATTGCCCTCGCCTGTCAGGCTCTTATTTCCGTCTGCGTATTCTATCTTGTCTCCGTTACAGATAATAGGCTCTTCTTTTGCGATGGTTTCGCAAAATGCTTCTGAGCAAAACAAAACAAAAAATACAGCTATTGTTATTGGCTTTATCAATTTCATCTTACAAGTTCCGCAGCTCCTATAACCCCTGCATCATTTCCCAGTTTTGCCCTTACAATACGGACTTTTTCAGCCGGCACGCTCAACGCATGTTTTCTGATATATTCACGGAGCGGTTTTAGAATAAACTCTCCTGCGCCTGAAACCCCGCCGCCTATAATTATAACCTCCGGGTCAAAAACATTTACCACCATAACAAGGCCACGGCCCAAATATTCCGCTGTTTCTTTCCATATATTTTTCGCGCGCATATTTCCCTGCTTTGCTAATTTTGTAAGCTCTTGCGGTGTTACGCCGAATTTTTTAATAATGTGATTATTTCCAACATAGGCCTCAACACATCCACGCCCACCGCAATTACACTTAGGGCCTGATGCATCTAAAACAATATGCCCAACCTCGCCTGCTGACTGTGTATTGCCGCGGTAAACCTCGCCATTTATTACTATCCCGCCTCCAACGCCTGTGCCAAGCGTAACGCAAAACAGGCTCTTAACGCGCCTGCCGGCGCCATACCTGGCCTCTGCCAGCGCCATAAGGTTAACATCATTATCCACAAATATTTTTCCAATGCCTGTCCTGGCCTTTAATTCTTTTTTCAGGTTAACATCTTTCCAGCCGGCGATATTGGTCAGATAATGCACAATTCCGTTTTTTGAATCAACAAGCCCCGGCACGCCTATGCCTACGCCGGCTATACCCCTGGCCTTAAAACAATTTATATTGTCAGCGATGGTTTTTATCAAAATATCTTTATTTTTACAGGACTTTGTCAGAAATTGCCTTTTTTCTAAAATGCGGCCGCCTGAGCCAACTAAGGCAATCTTTGTATTTGTCCCGCCCATATCTATCCCTATGCTATATTTTTTCATTTCCCAACTCCTAACTCTTCCAGGTACATACTTTATTTCTTCCGTCCGCCTTTGCCTTATACATCGCCTGGTCAGCGCAGTCAATAATCTGGTTTAAATCACTTGCGTCATCCGGAAAAATCGAAGCGCCTATAGAAACAGTAACTTTTATATTTTCATCATAGGCCTTAAATATATGCGACTCAACCCCGGCCCTTAACCTCTCTGCCACGTGCACCGCGCCCGCTGTTGATGTATCAGGCAGCACAATGCAAAACTCTTCTCCGCCGTAACGGCCCGCAAAATCCACTTCGCGGATATTATCTTTTATTATAGCCGATATCTGCTTTAAAACCTCGTCTCCGACAAGATGGCCATATTTATCATTGCAGGATTTAAAAAAATCTATATCCACCATAAGGCAGGCCAGGTTAAGTTTATGTTTTATGGATCTTCTTAATTCATCCTGGCATCTTTCAAGTAAATGCCTTCTTACAAACATACCTGTAAGCCCGTCGAGTATCGCAAGCTGCTGCACCATTTCGTATAATTTAACCTTTTGAAGCTCAAGCGCAAACTGGCCTACTATTATAAGAAACTTTTCTATCTGCTCAGGAGGCATGCCTTCTATACTTAATATGCCCATCGGCGTATCCTTAGAAAAAAGCCATACGCCTGCAAGATCTGAATCCCTTACTGGCTCCGGATACCTCTTAATAAGAGCTATATCCGAAACTTCCGGCTCAACAGAAGCATACTGAAGACTCTCGGCATTATTATTTAGAAAATCATCCGATGATACCGTTATATGCGCCAGTTTATTGTCGTTGAAAAATAAATCTTTTTTAGACGACTCTATGTTATACACAGCCTTGATGACAAATTCTCCGTTCTGCTGGTTTTTGTCAACCAATATAAGCCTTGCGCGCCTGAATTTAAATATCCTGTTAATAATTTTATCAAGCACCATAAATATGCCTGAAAATTCCATTTTGCCTGACATTGCCTTTGTTATCTCGTATAACCTGGCCATATCAAGCACATCCCTTTCAAGCTGGGCATTGGATTTTTTAAGATTTTCGTCTTCCTTAAGCGTGCCGGCATAATCATTCTCAGCCTGACTCAATGACTGTTTACACTCTTTCTTTGCCCTCTCAAACATATTATTAAATTTCATAACTATTACCGGGGCTATATTAAAACTGGCTACACATATAAACATCGCCGGCATATCCAAGCCAAGCTTCACAAGCCCAATATAAAACGCGCTTAATGTCACACTCACCAGATATGCCCATATAACGCCATAAAAATAGCCTGTTAGCACAATAGGCACCAATGAAAACGGGATTACAAACGCAAACGTCTCGCCTGAATTAACCATGGAAAACGAAACTGCCATTATAACTATTATAGATAAATACAAAAATATCTTCATTATTTCACAGCCACGCAATTGCGGCCGGCCTTTTTTGCTTTATACAACGCATTATCCGCTGCCTTTATCAAATCCTGGCATATTTTTGCGTCATCCTGACACGTGGCAATACCTACGGAAATTGTAACCTTCGTCTCTTCCCTTCGTAAAAGAAATGTTTCAGCCTCTACGGCTTTTCTTATGCCTTCGGCAAAATCCACTGCTTCACTCTTTGTTTTGTTGGCAAGTATAAGGGCAAATTCTTCCCCGCCATAACGGGCAACCATGTCGCCGGAATCATGCACAAACTGCGTTAGGATCGCCGCTACCTTCTTAAGCACCATATCTCCTGCGGGATGCCCATATTTATCATTATATGCCTTAAAAAAATCTATATCTAAAAGCAGGACGCTGGCATTATAACTGCCTCTAAGGCATCTTGCTACCTCTTCTACAAGCCTATCCTTAAAAAACTTATGCACATATACGCCTGTAAGACTGTCTCTTATCGCCAACTCCATAGTCCTTGTGTATAGAAATGAATTATCCAAAGATACGCTTGCAAGGCCGGCTATAATATCAAGAAGCCTCAAATCATCCGCCAAAAATGCATTGGGCCTTAAACTATTTAAACGTATAGACCCGGCTACCTTTTCATCTATAATTAACGGTGTTGATATAAGCGACTTAAAATTATTTATGGTTTCAGAGCCCCTGTCCATATCGAACCTGAAATCCTTGCGCACATCTTCTATAAAAAGCGCCTGTCTCTGCTTGAATGTCCAATGGTCAAATATATCGCCGGTTTTATTCTTTATCCTGTCATCGGCCTTTTTATATTTTGCCCCGGCCAAGGCAAGCGCCTGTTTTTCTGTGTCAACTGTATAAAAATAACAACTGTCGGCCTTGCCGATTATCTCAAAAGCCGCCTCTGAAGTGGCATTGGCTATGTCAACCGCCTCAAACTTAAGGCTTAAAACATTCATAAGCTCCCTGAGCTTAAAAAACCTGTTTATTTTTTTCTTAAGCGCCTCTCTCACGCCCCTGTGTGAAAACAGGCCTTCTCTTAAGATGTTCAGGTTCTTCTGTATCTCTTCGGTGGATACGGCTGCAACCCTCTTTTGCGCGTAGACCTCAGACCTCAAATAATAACCGGCTAGCGCCATGGCTACAAAAAGAAAGATCTGCGCGGCAATACTGTAATCGCTTGCTGCCCATGCCATAATAAAACATATAACCGCTGAGAAAGAAAAAATCGCAATGCCCCAGAACGGATTTATAAAAACCCATGCCGCAAAAATAGCCAACCCCAGAAAAACCAACAAGGCCTTTGCCGTCTCAACAGCCATAAAAGATCCTCTTTATGCTATCGCTTCCTCCGTATGCATATCAAAAAAGTGCACCCGGCTTGTATCAAAAACAAGGTCCATATCAGAATTGACCTGCGGCTTATCGTGGCCGCCCATCTTTGCGACAAAAGTATTTTTGCCTGAATTCAAATAAACATATACCTCAGAACCCATAGGTTCAACCACCTCTACGGTAGCCGTAACGATATTCTCAGGCGGAGCGTCTGAAACAAACAGTTTATCGTATATATCCTGCGGCCTTATGCCTAATGTAACGCGTTTACCTTCGTATGAAGCTACATCGTCAAGCATCTCGTCCATAACTTTAATCTTAAACGCTCCTTCGTCAAAATAAAACTTGCTGTCTTTTTTTATGATACGGCCCTCCATAAAATTCATCGGAGGCGAACCGATAAAGCCCGCCACAAACTTATTAACCGGTTTCTCATATAAGGTCAATGGATCCGCAATCTGATGCACTAAACCGTCTTTCATGACAACAATCCTGTCACCCATTGTCATTGCCTCAACCTGGTCATGTGTAACATAAATCATCGTTGACTGCAGGCGTTTGTGCAGCTTATTTATTTCTATCCTCATCTGAACCCTGAGCTTGGCGTCAAGATTGCTCAAAGGCTCGTCAAACAAGAACACCTGGGGTTTTCTCACTATGGCCCTTCCCACTGCAACCCTCTGCTTCTGGCCGCCTGAAAGTTCGCGAGGCTTGCGCTCCAGCAATTTTTCAATGCTTAGTATGGCGGCGCCGTCTTTCACGCGCTTATCGATTTCCGACAGCGGGTATTTACGTAACCTAAGCCCGAAAGCCATATTTTCATAAACAGTCATATGCGGATATAAAGCGTAATTCTGAAACACCATGGCTATATCGCGGTCCTTGGGAAGCACGTCATTTACAAGCTTGTTGCCGATATAAACCTCGCCTTCGGTTAATTCTTCCAAGCCCGCTATTATGCGTAATGTTGTGGATTTTCCGCAGCCTGAGGGCCCGACTAAAACAAAAAACTCCTTGTCCTTCACAACCAGGTTCACTTTTGAAACCGCAAGTATATCCTTATTATAAATTTTTGAAACTTCCTTAAGCGTAACCTGAGCCATTGATTTTCCTGCTCCTTCCTAGTTGAAAATCATCCCGAGCCACCAGCTATCACGTTTAGTGGCGAGGGATCACTTTTTGTTATTTAAATAATCCAACAATTTACTGAGCGTTTCTTTCAGCTGTTTCCTGTTAATAACAATATCTATCATTCCATGATCCATCATAAACTCAGACCTCTGAAAACCCTCGGGCAGTTTTTTATGTATTGTCTGCTCTATTACCCTGGGGCCTGTAAAACCTATCAATGCCTTTGGCTCGGCGATTATTACATCTCCCAGTGACGCGAAACTCGCCATTACCCCCGCCATGGTAGGATTTGTAAGTACGGATATAAATAAGAGCTTTGCTTCACTATGCTTGGCAAGCGCCGCAGATGTCTTTGCCATCTGCATAAGGCTTAATATACCTTCATACATGCGCGCGCCGCCCCCTGAACCTGACACTATAATCACCGGCAGCTTCTCTTTTGTGGCAAGCTCTATGGCCCTGGTTAACTTCTCCCCGACAACAGAGCCCATTGAACCCATTATAAACCTTGAATCAGTGACGCCGAAAACAACAGGCACTGAATCAAGCTTGCCTTTACCTGTAACAACGGCCTCTTTTAATGAAGTGGCTATGCTGTCACTGCGTATTTTATCCATATATGACTTTGTTCCGGTAAATTTTAAAATATCAACAGAATGCATATCGGTATCCATCTCGGTAAACGTTTCCTCATCAAACAGCAATTTTATCCTCTCGTGGGCGCCCATGGTAAAGTGATACCCGCACTTCGGGCAAACTTTAAAATTCTCTTCCAGCGCCTTATTGTAAGTAAGCTGCGAGCACTCAGGGCATTTTGTCCAAAGGTCAGCCGGCATATCCTTCTTTTTCGCCACTTTTACTATGGTGTATTTTGGTTTTCCGAATATAGCCATTGAAATTTCCCTTATTTTTCGATTTGAAATTTCATCCCGAGTCACCAGCTATCACGTTTAGTGACGAGGGATTTCCTTTATTTATTTAATTCCAAGTAATTCTTTTACCTTATCCACCGCGCTCGCCGCGTCAGACGCGTAAGCGTCGGCGCCTATCTGGTCGGCATATTCCTGGGTTACAGGCGCGCCGCCTATAATAACCTTTACATCTGAAGAAGCGCCCGAGGCCTTTAACGCATCTATTGTCTTTTTCATTGAAGGCATTGATGTGGTTAAAAGCGATGACAAGGCTATCACATTAACGCCTTTTTCCTTCACAGCGCTGACGAATCTCTCAGGCTGCACATCAATACCGTAATCAAAAACCTCGATACCAGCGCCTTTAAACATCATAGACACAAGATTTTTGCCTATATCATGCAGGTCGCCCTTTACCGTGCCTATCACAATCTTTGCTATTGGTTTTATGCCTGCGCCTGCTAATAAAGGCTCAAGCACCTTCATGCCTGACTGCATAGCCTTTGCCGACAATAAAACCTCGGGCACAAATATGTCGTTTGCCTTAAATTTTTTGCCGACTATATCCATGCCGGCTATAAGCCCATTGTCCAGTATCTCTTTTACCGGCGCCTTGTCATTGACGGCTTTACGGGTAAGTTCTTCTACTGCGGCTACATCGCCCTCAAACAGTTTGCCTTTCAGCTGCGTAAAATCATACATCAATAAAATCTCCCAGATTTTTCAGGGACCTCATAACAAGGCCGGTCAATAGTTTCGGGTAAAAATAGGTTGACTTGTGCGGCATCTTCTCGCCTCTTATACTGGCGTCTTTTATTTCTTCCGCGCGCGTGGGATTTAAAAAAAAGGCTGCCTTGTATTGTTTTTTATTCACCAGCTCAACCGCTTCAGCCGCGTCTCTTGTGTAATAAATATCTTTTGCGCCTTGCAATATCAAATCATGCAATAATTCCACATCCAGTTTTTCGCTATTTCTCAACTTCAACGCTGAAAATTTACCATCGGCATACATTCCAAAAATATGCGCCTTGCCGAAATTCTTATCAAGCGCCTCAAGCATCTTTTTCTTATTTAGAACTGGCGTAATATCAAAAATATTTTCCGGAATACGCGGCAATTTCTTAACCACCCTGTGCGTGGGCAAGATTGTAAGGTTCTTATCTTCTATGCTCGCAAAATACATCATTACATAATTGGCTGAAGGCGTGTTGTTTTTATCGCGGAAATTCGCAGCTGCCTCATACCTGTGGTGGCCGTCTGCGATAAACGCCTGCTTATTTTTCATAAACTGCTGCAATTTTTTTAATTCTTTTTCGCCTGACATTTTCCAAATTCGGTGCCTCACCTTGTCAAACTTTACGTCTATAAATGGCCTGGCTTTTGACGCTTCGCGCAACAACCTGTTGATCTTAAGCCCCTGGTCCTCTACGAGCGTATATATACAGCTTAAATTAACCCCAACTATATCCAAAACCTTTTCCCTGTCCTCTTTCGGCGCCGTAAATGTATGTTCGTGCGGCCTTACATGCGAATGCCGCGATTTGCCTATCTTGGCAACGGCTATAAAACCAAATGTGTTTCTTTTTTTGCCGTTATGCAGGAATGTTTTTGCGTATATATAAATAGCCGGTTTATCATCGCGCTCTAAAATTCCATTTCTCATCCAACTATCAAAAAAACCGGCTGCCCTTGTATAAACATTATTTTTACTGTTATCGCGCTTGGATGCCTTATTAAGTTCCAGGCGTATAACATTATATGGGCTTTTTCTGTAATAGGCTACCTGTTCGGCCGGTGAAATTATGTCATACGGCGGGCTAAAAACATCTGCCGGGTTTTTTATCTTTTTCTTATTGTATAAAATACCGCGAAACGGATGAATTATCATTTTTTTGGGCAACCTTTACAGTTATCCGAAGAATCTTTTTTTTCGCAGGATTTTCTTTTGTAATCCGTCTCGTAAAAACCGCTGCCCTTAAAAATAATACCGCTGCCCTTGCCGATTAAACGCCTTAGGCTGCCCGAACACTTAGGGCATTTATCAAGCAGTTTATCGCTCATTTTTTGCTGCGCCTCAAATTCATGGCCGCATTTTTTACATTCGTAATCATACGTAGGCATCTATTTAAACATCTCCTTTACTTTATCCATAAACGACTTCCCCAGCGGATTTATATCTTCGCCGCTTAGCTTGGCGAATTCCACAAGAATTTTTTTCTGCTGGGAATCAAGATTAATTGGCGTCTCCACTATCACGCGCACATGCTCATCGCCTCTTGCGCGGTTATACAAATCTATAATGCCTTTACCTTTTAATCTAAAGATCTTGCCGCTTTGAGTGCCCGCAGGCACCGTCATTCTTACCTTGTTTTCAAGGGTTGGCACTTCTATTTCCGCGCCAAGCGCCGCCTGTACAAAACTTATCGGTATCTCGCATAATATATCATTATCATACCTGGTGAATATGGCATGGGGTTTTACATAGATTACAATATATAAATCGCCGCGCGGCCCGCCTTTTAAACCCGCCTCGCCCTCGCCGCTTAAACGTAAACGCGAACCGTCCTGCACGCCTGCGGGAATCTTAATGCTCATCTTTCTTTCCGCAGTAATCCTGCCTGAACCCTGACACTTAGGACATGGCGTTTTTATAATCTTGCCTTCACCGTTGCACTTACGGCAAACGGATGAAACTATAAACCCAAACGCGTGCTGCTGCGTTGTTTTGCCTGAACCGTTGCATGCGCTGCATGATTGTTTTTTAGTGCCTGGTTTTGCGCCATCACCTTTGCATTCAGAACAAACTTCATGCCTTGGTATTGCTATGGATTTTTCAGCGCCGAATGCCGCATCCTCAAATGTTATCTGTATATCATACTGAAGGTCAGAACCTCTTCTTGGCCTTTTTGAAGAACCCCTGCCTGAACCCCCCTGGCCGAAAATTCCGGAATTCTCGAATATATCGCCGAATATACTGCCGCCAAAACCCATATCCTCAAAAATACTCGAAAAATCAGCGCCCCTGAAAATATCTTCAGAGCTGTAACGCGAATCAATGCCCGCGTGGCCATACTGGTCATACTGAGACCTCTTATGATCGTCAGATAAGACAGCATACGCCTCTGATATTTCCTTAAATCTTTCCTCGGCATCTTTCTTTTTATCAACACTCACCCTGTCAGGATGATGCTTAAGGGCAAGGCTTCTATAGGCGCGCTTTATCTCATCCTTTGATGCCTGCTTGGCAACGCCTAATATTTCATAGTAACCGCGTTTTGTGGACATTATTTTTTATCTTCACCCTCTACACGGTAATCCGCGTCAACTATATCCTCAGGCTTAGAACCCGGCCCTTGATGCTTAGAGTCATCATTCTGCTGCGGCCCCTGATTCTCTGGACCTGGAGGCGCCTGCTGTTTATTCGCGCTTGCCTTATAAATCTCCTCGGCAAGTTTATACGAGGCCTTTGTCAAATCATCTGTTGACTTTTTTACGCGTTCTGTATTTTTCTGTTTTATGGCATCTCTTAGATCGTTTAATTTTTCCTCTATTGACTGCCGCTCGCCGGCTGAAACTTTATCGCCAAAATCCTTAAGCGACTTTTCAGTGCTGTAAACAAGCGCATCCGCCTGATTTAACACCTCAACCTCTTCTTTGCGCTTTGCGTCATCGGCTGAAAATTTCTCAGCCTCTTTAACCATTTTATCAATCTCTTCCTTGTCAAGTTTCTTAGGCGCTGTAATACGTATGGACTGCTCCTTGCCTGTTCCCAGATCCTTTGCTGAAACATGCACGATACCGTCTCTGTCAATATCAAAGGTTACTTCTATCTGCGGCACCCCGCGCGGCGCCGAAGGTATGCCGATAAGGTCAAACCTGCCAAGCTCAACGTTATCATTTGCCATCTGCCGCTCGCCCTGTAATACGCGCACAGTCACTGCGGTCTGATTATCGGCTGCGGTTGAAAATATCTGGCTCTTTTTAGCGGGAATAGTTGTATTTCTTTCTATTAATTTTGTAAATACGCCGCCTAATGTTTCAATACCCAAAGAAAGAGGCGTGACATCAAGAAGTAAAACCTCTTTTGCATCGCCTTTTATTATGGCTGCCTGTATAGCGGCTCCCATGGCAACGCATTCCATAGGGTCTACTCCGCGCTCTATCTTTTTACCTACGCAATTTTCCAGGAATCTCTGCACTACTGGCATCCTTGTAGGCCCGCCCACCATTATAATCTTGTCAACATCAGACGCGCTAAAACCCGCGTCGCTCAATGCCTGCTCTACCGGATGCTTACATTTTTTAATTATCGGATCAACAAGATCCTCTAATTTTGCCCTGCTTAAAGACATAGTTAAATGTTTCGGGCCCGCTGAATCAGCCGTGATAAACGGTAAATTCAAATCTGTATTAAGGGTGCTTGATAATTCCACCTTTGCCCGCTCAGCCGCCTCTCTTACTCTTTGCATGGCAACCCTGTCATTGCGCAAATCAATGCCTGTATCTTTTTTAAAACTATCGGCAATATAATCAACAAGCACGTTGTCCATGTCTGTACCGCCTAACTGCATATCTCCACTTGTTGATTTAACTTCAAAACCGCTTGCGCCGTGATCCTTGTCATACCACATATCCATAATGGTAACGTCAAGCGTGCCGCCGCCTAAATCAAAAACCATAACCTTAAGCTCTTTGCCTACTTTATCAAGGCCGTATGCAAGGCATGCTGCGGTTGGTTCATTGATTATGCGTAGCACCTTAAGCCCGGCTATCTCACCTGCGTCTTTTGTTGCCTGGCGCTGATTATCGTTAAAATACGCCGGGCATGTTATAACAACCTCTTCAACCGTGTCGCCGATATATGCCTCTGCGTCCTGTTTGATTTTTTGCAGTATAAAAGCTGATATCTGCTGAGGGGTGTAATCCTTATTGAAAACCTTAAATTTGTAATCAGTGCCCATTTTTCTTTTCGTGGCAAAAACAGTGCCCTCCGGATTTATGGCTGCCTGCCTTCTTGCCGGCTCGCCGACAAGCCTTTGGTTATCCTTGGTAAAAGCCACATAAGAAGGAAACGCCTTGCCGCTTGATACACCCGCGCCTTCTGCCGAAGGAATAATTGAAGGCCTTCCCGCCTCCATATGCGCAGCCGCTGAATTTGAAGTCCCCAGATCAATACCTATTACTTTAGACATGTTAAATTACCTCCAAAATTTCCAGCAGAATATTTTCGGTTGAAATTTTGCCCCGAGCCGCCTGCTGTAATATTATGCGGCGAGGGGCTTCCTTGACACCTTCACCATCGCCGGCCTTATGACCCTGCCGTTTAAGCTGTATCCTTTTCGTAAAACTTCAACCACTGTATTTTCATCGCAATCGTCTAAGACAGCAGTCTCAACTGCCTCATGCCTGTCATGATCAAAAGCTACGCCTGTCTGGCTAATAACTGTCAGGCCCTGATTTTTTAAAATATCCTGCAGGTGTTTTGTTATCATGTTAACGCCTTCAAACAATAGCTTGGCATCATGTTTTTTCTCAGCCGATTCCTTGGCAAGTTCAAATTCGTCAAGGATATTTATAAACTCATTTATAAGGCCCATGCTGGCAAATTTTACAAAATTCTCTTTTTCCTTCAACGACCTTTTTCTCATGTTCTCAACATCGGCCTGCAGCCTGATAAATTTATCAAAATGCTGATCCGCCAGGTCCGCTTTTTCTTTAAGCGCTTTATATTCATCAGAAGAAAGTACAAATTCCTCAGGCAGCAATTGCTCGGGATTATTATTTTTATCTTTTTTATCAGGCATCAATATTCCTCATTTAAAAAATCGTCTATTTCCCTGGCAATATAATCAACCATTGGCACTGCGCGCTTATAACACATCCTGGTCGGCCCGATTAAACCTATCGCGCCGGTTATTTCATCGCAAGTACCGTAACCTGATATAACAATACTGCAATCTGACATATCGCGGCACTTGTTTTCCCTGCCTACAAAAACCTTGACTTGCCTTGAGTTTACACTTTCCTCTACAAAATCCAACACCTCTTTTTTTTCCTCAAAGGCCTTAAGCAGCCTAATAGGGCCTGAGATATTTCTAAACTCCGGCTGAAGGAAAAGATGGTACCAGCCAAAAGAAACAAGCCTTGCCTTCGGAAGCAACACCATTGATACTTCATTGCTTATGTCGGATAAAAGCCTTGACATCTCTTCGAGCAGGCCTTCCGGCTCATTAATACTTGACTCGCAGACAGAGATTATCCTGTTTTTGTCATCCTCAACAAGGGCCTCTGGCTTCATTATGTTGTCCAGATAATAACGGTAGCCTGTCTCGGTAGGTAACCTGCCTGCAGAGGTATGCGGATGGGTTATCAACCCTTCGGTTTCAAGATCTTTCATTATATTTCTTATTGTGGCTGGGCTTAAATCAAGTTTAGAAAAATTACGCAGAGTAACAGAACCTACAGGAATACCCAATTCTGTATACACTGTAACTATATACTCAAGAACCTTGTCTTTTCTTGTCTTTAAATCAGTTTTAGTCATTTATCGGGGTTTGGTTAGCTGAAACTAAAATACTTTAATAATGTTATGATAGTATTATATTATATATATATTATTTAGTCAAGATAAAATACTAATAATTGTATGCTATTTTGGGATTATAATAAGGATTAGGCAATCTCTTTGATATCTCATCTGCTAATGTCTTAAGCCCTTTTTTACGCAAAGCGCTTATTGGGATTCCTTCGCAGGATATCCTTGAAAATAACTGTACCGCGTTTTCTGAAGCAAGATTATCTATTTTGTTTAAAGCAAGTATAATAGGCTTCTTATCCGAACCAAGCTGTTTTAAAACATCGAGCACATCCACCTGATGCTGCGCGGCCTGAGGATGGCTTATATCCGCGACATGCACCAGCATATCGGCGCCGGATATCTCTTCAAGCGTTGCCTTAAACGCCTCCACAAGATGATGCGGCAGATTATGAATCAATCCGACGGTATCAACAAGAAGTATCTTTCTGGAATCAGGCAGCGTCATGCGCCTTATTACCGGGTCAAGCGTCGCAAATAATTTGTCAATAACCATTACGCCCGAATTTGTCATGGCATTAAATAATGTCGACTTTCCGGCATTGGTATATCCTACAAGCGCAACCAAAGGCAGGTTGTGTTTCTTGCGCAAGGCCCTTAAAGATTCTCTTTGTCCTGTAAACGACTCAAGCTCTTTTTTAAGCCTTGCGATCTTTATCTTTATACGCCTTCTATCTGTCTCTAATTTCTGCTCTCCGGGGCCGCGCGTACCTATGCCGCCTCCAAGCCTTGAAAGTAAAAGGCCTTTACCTGAAAGCCGGGGCAAGAGATAACTTAGCTGGGCAAGTTCAACCTGAACCTTGCCTTCTTTTGATTTTGCCCTTTGCGCGAATATATCAAGTATGAGCTGGGTACGGTCTATAATCTTCAAAGATGTCAGCTCTTCCAGATTTCTTTGCTGAGTGGGAGCTAATTCGCTGTCAAAAACAACCACATCTGCGCCTGCCTGATACGACAAAAGCGAGATTTCTTCGGCCTTGCCGGAACCTACAAAATAATCGGCTGTTACGCGCTGCCTGCTACAGGAAATTTCACCCATAGCCTTTAATCCGCAGGAGCTAACAAGCTCACGCAGTTCATCCGGATCGCCTCTAAGTATCACTAAAAATGCTTTTTTCATAAAAATTTTGCCAGGTTTAACCAATAAGAATGGGGTCAGGTTTCGAACCTGGCCCCATTCTTGTATTATAATCTTTTTTTAAAACAACGCCGAAAGCCCTACGCTTGCCGCCTTCTGATCTATGAACCTGCCTTCAACATTAAACGACAGGCTGTCCATTATCATGACATCTGCCCCGAAAAACAGGCCCCAGTTATCTTCCTGTTCCTTTGCGCCGGAATTTATCACGTTGGCATTCTGCGTCACACTCACTCTTGCGTTGGTGGCAGACCACGCGACGCCTACATAAGGCACAATTGAAAAATCCTTATAATCACCTGGTTTAAATTCCCTGCTTATTCCTATTGCTGCCTGCTTTTCGTATATCTGAAATTTTTTATTTGTTACGCCGCCTGTCACGCCGTTTACAGACAGGCTGTCTACCTTATCAGGTTTCGTGGACCTGAAAGAAGCTGCTGAAAAAACCTTAAGCCCCATGCCTTCAAATTCCCAAAGATACGCTTTCACACCTACAGCCCATGCAGGCGCATAATTCATATCAAGTTTTACTGTGCCGTTTGCATTATCTTTCCATTCCATCTCCAGATCAGAATAACCCAATTTCACATACGGCTGTATCTTATTAAAAAGCGTGACCGAAATCCTGCCCATATAATACTGGCCGCTTAAATCAGGCGCCTGAGTCGTAATAGCGCTATCGCACTTAAATTTCTTCTCAATTAACATTTCAGTATCAAAGCCTACATTTAATGTTACAAAATCAGCCATCTGAGAACTGTAGACACCTTTACCCGGAGGATAATTTATATCTGCGACATTACCTATTGTCTCGGCAAAAGAAACCGCGCTGATAAACAAACAAAAAAATACCACCCCTGAAAAAACCAATAATCTTTTCATTTGCTACCTCCGATTTTTTCCGCTATCCCGTCTTGAAAAATCGTCCCGAGCCGCCCGCTACCTCGTTTAGCGGCGAGGGACACTATTGCCATATATACTTGTTATTATATTATATCAATGCTAATACGCTGTCAAGGATTTTTTTGATATTTTGACTGTCTATCGCCACCGGCTTTATAGCCTTATCTCTTTTAAACCATGAGATTTGCCGCTTGGCATATCTTCTTGTATCTCTCTTAAGCAGCTCCTTTGTATCATGTAAAGAATATACGCCATTAATCAGGCCTTTTACCTGTTTTATGCCAAGCGCGCATGAAGCTGTCTTTGACAATTTAACCTTCAATAGCCTTTTAACTTCATCAACCAGCCCGCTTTCAAACATCTCTTCCACCCTGTCATTTATTTTTTTATACTGCGCCTGCCTGTTTTTATAAAAAAGGCATACGATACGGCATTTATATTTCGCCCGAACGCCGCCTGATGTAGCAGTGTTTTTTAAATCTGAAATTGTGCTGCCTGTTGTCTTGTAAACCTCAAAGGCCCTTACCACTCTTCTGATATCATTAGGATGAATCTTACGGCTGGCAGCAGGGTCTATTTTTTTTAATCTTTCGTGCAGCCTGCGGCTGCCGTACTTTTTCGCATAGGCGTAAAGCTTCTTTCTTAAAACCAAATCCTCGACGGGTGATGAAAATAATCCGTCCAACACTGCCTGCGCGTAAAGCCCCGTTCCTCCGGTAAAAACCGGAACCCGGCCATTTCTATGAATAACGTCTATTTTTTTTAAAGCAAGTTTTCTGTATTCGGCGACGCTGAATGGCTCTGACGGTTTCCTGATGCAGAAAAGATGATGCCTGATGGCCGCCTTCTCTTTTTTAGACGGCTGGGCAGTCAAAATATCCATACCTTTATAAATCTGCATGGAATCACAGCAGATTATTTCACCTTTAATCTTTTTCGCTAATTTTACAGATACAGCGGTCTTTCCTGCGCCCGTCGGCCCGACGAGAAAAATAACTTTTGCCTTCTTCATGGGCATAATTTTGTTTTGTATCCTTTTTTCTCTAAGAGCGCCTTACAAACCAGCGCGTCTGATTTTGCCTTAAATTTACCGACCCTGACGCGGTAAACAACAGGAAAGGCTTCCTTCTCGCTGATATAGGCGTCAAGTCCTTTTCCTTTAAGCTTATTAACCAGGTTTTCCGCGTTCGCATATTTCGAAAATCCGCCAACCTGCACGCTGTAAACGAATTCTGAATTATCCAGCTCATCCATAAGTTTGGCTTCAAAACTCAACGGATAATCCTGCTGCAGCTTCTGCACATACACCCTTGCCTGCTCCATCTGACCTAATTTTCTGTAGCATTTGGCTATCTTATAAAATGCCAACGCGCAAAAAGGGCTGCCGGCGTATTTTTCCTGTATTTTTCTGTATTCGCCGATAGCATCATCATAGCGCTCCTCGGCAAAAAATGCATCCGCCAGCCCGAGCTGGGCCACGTCATGCAAAGCTTTATCCGAATCGTTCTGAAGTATATTTTCAAAAATATCATACGCCTGTTGTATTTTATTTTCTTTAAGCAGGATCCTTGCCTTTAAATAATTGCCGCGGCCGGAAGCATCGCAGTTTGCCAATGCCAAATCATGCTCTCCTTTTAAAAACGCTATCTCAGCCTGGTCCATATCGGCGAAAGCATACTGAGGAAGCCCAAATCCAAAAATACAAACTACAAACAAAATACAAATCGCCTGTGATTTAATCATTTTTAATAAAACCTGATTACGCCTTTCTTTTTCTTCCTTGGCAACGCTATCTTTTAATTTACTCGACGCTGTTTTGGGACGCGGCGAATATTTAAATATATACGCGGCGTCAAACCTTATCTTTTTCATAAGGCTGCATGTCTTGCTGAAATCCTTCTTTGTCTCATGCGGAAAACCCACTATCGCATCTGTAGTCAGCCGGCATCCCGGAATAATTTCTCGCAGCCTGTTTACAAGAGAAATATATTTTTTAACAGTATAACCCCTGTTCATCGCCTTTAATATCTTATCAGAACCCGACTGAAGCGGCAGGTGCAAATGTTTAACAACTTTATCCAGGTCGCGCATCGCACAAAACAAATCCTCTGTCGCGTCTTTTGGATGCGACGTCATAAACCGTATGCGCTCTATGCCGTCTATGCGATTAATCTTCTCAAGCAGGCGAATAAACCCCAGACCGCCCCGGGAGCGGTCTTTACGGTCTTTGTATGAATTGACGTTTTGGCCCAAGAGCATGATATCTTTTACGCCTTGAGCCGCCAGTTTTTTTATTTCATTTATTATATCTTTTTCTTTTCTTGAAATTTCCCTTCCTCTTACATAAGGCACTATACAATATGAACAGAAATTATCGCATCCATGGGATATTACAACATATGCAGAATCTTTGTTTTCGCGGTAACCGGATAAAACCTCTTTGCGGGGTTTATTGATATTTTCTACGCTTAAAATATTCTTTTTTGTTTTTAAAAATTTGCCGATTAGACTGGGAAGCTTTTCTTCGTCGGATGGGCCGCATACAATATCCACAACATTAGAAACCTCAAACAGTTTCTGCTTAAAATGCTGCGCCATGCATCCAATTACACCCACGACTAGATCAGGCCTTTTTTCTTTAAGCTTTCGCAGGATGCCTATATTGCCAAGCACCCTGTCCTCGGCATGCTTGCGCACAGAACAGGTATTAAAAAGTATGATATCCGCCTCGTCCTGGGATTTGGCAAGCCTGTAGCCTTTATCAAGAAACAACCCTGCCACAATCTCCGAATCGCGAATGTTCATTTGGCATCCGAAAGTGCGGATGAATACTTTTTTCGCCATAACTTTATTTACCATATACCGTTATATCAATTTCTAATGCTGCTTTTCAGTTATCCACAGAACCGAACGTTTGCGGGACAGAAAATTATGTTCGTTAGTCGCTTTAAATAAAATGGCCGCTGTCCCTGATTAGATTGATTAGATTAAGATTTGATTAAGATGGTTTAATCTTTTCTTTAATAAGCTCTATAAATTTGACTGCTTCTTGATACATTTCGTTAGCTTCTTGCTGCGACGCAAGGCCGGCAATGTCGTAACTTAATTTACTTCGTTTTTTCGCTGCGGCTTCGAATAGCAGAATCGCCTTATGCTGTTCTTTGACCAAGATTTCCTTTAAGCACTGCCAGACGGTATAATGGTGCCCTGTTTTTATCGGCTTATACCCATTCTTATAAAGCAGAGCGAGAGCGGTTTCGAACGCTGCTTGATATGAAAGAATGTATTTCTGGTCGCTTGAAAGGCCTGGCAAAGACGCGTCTTTTAAGCATCTGCCAACCACGCCGAAGATGGCGGATATTTCTTCCTTGCTCGTTTCATGCTTTACAATTTTACCTATCTTTAACCAATTCTCTAAGGCCATGCTCGTCTCCTTTCAAAAATATCTTAGGCTCTTTTAAAACTGACAGGATAAAATGATTTTTCGTCCTGTATTTGTCCTGCAATTCCGCTCGCGGGTATATGGTCGGATTTATTTCGCGCTGGAATTTGTTTTCAATGCCCGATATTACTGCCTGCAAATCCTTCATCGATATGCTGCTAACTACAAAGAGATCTATATCGCTCTCCGCATCTTCACTATTTTTTGCATATGATCCGTATATAAAAGCCACCTCTATTTTACCGGTATTTCTAAAAGCGTTTTTAAGAACATCTCCAAGCCCGATCGTTTTTAAAATCATGGATTTAAATTCGGGGAATAGAACATGCTTTAGATTCATAGAATAATATCGCTGTTTTCCCGATATGCGGCTTATCAAAATCCTCAGTTTTTCCAGATTTATAAGTTCTGTACGAATAGCCTCAAAGTTTGACTTTAACTCCCGCTCTATCTCTCTAGCATAGTATTCACGCTTGGGATTGATAATAAAAAGGGTGAGAATCTTCGCTCGTGTTTTTGAACCCATCAATTTTTGTAGCATAATCGATACCTCTTTTATTGACTGCTATAATAAGTCATTTGACTGCTTTAGTCAAGATAATTATTGAAATTACGACATCCATGCCATTCAACTTACGTTCGGTTCCCTCTTTGCTGGTTTCCGTAACTCTTTATTCTACTTGCTGTTAACTTTTATTATACGCGCCTACTAAAAATTGTAAAATCGGTTTGTAACAACGTGTCCATCTTGCATCCGAAGGTGCGGATATAAATATTTTTCATTTTTTTATATGGGCGCCGCCAAAATTTTCCAGTGGATCTCCATAGCTTTCACCGTTCAAAATTGTGGAATGTGGAATAAAAAATGGCTCTGATCCTTTTTCTTTTTTATAAACGGTACAGTTTTTTTGGAAAAGGTTAAAAAAGGATGGAAAACATCTTAACTAACGTATAGGGATGCTGTTGGAGCGTTTTGATTTTTAGAAGAAGGCGGAGTGCCTGGCTGTGGTTGCTGTATCATTATCCTGCCAGACATTTTTATGAAAGCTTTTCCGTTTTGGTTCTCGATGATTTTAACGGCTGGCGTCACAGTAAACGTCAGCGTGGAGGCGTGAAAAACGGAAAGAACTAGATCTTGTAAAGTCTGATCTTGCTCAAGATCATCGATAACAAGTCCCATATTTTTACAGTCATCTCTATCTAGATGTCGTGCATGGCTCTTGTGATCCTGATGGGCCGCTAAACGCTTAGCTACAAAAGCCGCTTTATAAGAAGCTCGTTTCATCCCTTTAAACATATAATTGGCCAACCAATCTCTAACCAGTCTTCTTGATAAAGCAATGGCGTTTTTACATTCTACTAATATGCCCGGGCCATATTGATTTAGGATGGGTATCCAGGATCCCATATTTTCACTATTTTTACATTCTTTTTTAGCTAATTCAAACTGATCCAGGATGGCTTGAGCTGGAACCATTCGACTGGCGCCGGGGATATGGGTAGGTAAAATGAATTGGGGATCGATTGGACCGAGAAACGAATGTTTTCCCATAAGAATTCGACTTCCTGCACACGCAAGCATAGTTCCCGCAGACATGGCAGCCTGCGGAACGATAACTCTTATATCATTAAATTTCTTATGCAGGTATTTAACGATGGCTTCTGTCGCAACTGGAGAACCACCCGGGCTATGAATAATCAGGTCTAGATTCGTATTCCGAAGTCCGTGAATAACTTCCATAAATCCCTGAATATCTTCTTCTGTGATACTGATTAGGTCGGGAGTGACACCAGTAGGATCTGTCCATTTTGTTGAATATAAAATGACGTCCCTATTTGTATATTTTGCAAGTCCTTGAAGGTATTTGCGACGAATTACATCAGGCGTATTGGGTGGCGTATTTAGCTCTTGCAGAATTTCTCCCCATGTGGGCATCTTATTTACTCTCTATGAATGATTGATTGCTGGTAAATTGGTGTGTTTTTGGCGAGATAATATCGAGATACCGCTCGGTCATATTATTGGCTTCTTGAAAACGCTTGTAAACTCGCATAAGATCCTCAACTCCCGATGGTATTGCCCCTTTAGATATAATTTTATAGCCAACTGCTTTTATATTTTTCACAGATTATCCTCCCCATTCACCCAAAAGTATAACTTCTTTTACGTTACAATAGCTATTATACCCTTAATAAATGTAAAGTCAAGAATTTGTTGCTTCAAGAATTTCCCCATTTTTTGGATAGGCAGGACATTCTTGTCCCGCCGTCTCTGGGGCGAAAAATGGTCACTTTTTTATTTTGCCCCTATTTTATATCCTAATCCATATGAAAAAATAATAACTGCGACTAACAAACTTATAATCCATATCCATGTAAGAAATAAGGGGACGGTTCTATTTATATTGAATGTTTATTATCTCTTTTCGGCCTTCCCCTTCTTGCCTGTGTATTTTTTACCTGAAATTCCTCTTCCATTTGACTTATAAATTCTTTTGAACCAAAAAA
>Ga0210009_1001362_pt1 | contig 21337 bp, 16 predicted proteins | sample CryGeyCG2114_065_FD_185457 | JGI IMG/M metagenome (GOLD analysis project Ga0210009, IMG submission 185457) | Groundwater microbial communities from aquifer - Crystal Geyser CG12_big_fil_rev_8/21/14_0.65 (SPAdes) (version 2) | ecosystem: Environmental > Aquatic > Deep subsurface > Groundwater ... | reverse complement strand
AAACAAAGTTTTAGCTCCGTAGGAGCTTGCTGTTTATAGAGAGAATAACAAAGTAAATATTCTAGCTCCGTAGGAGCGGTCTGTTGCGTTATCCTTCTACAATTTTTATTTCTTCCTCGGTCAATCCGTACAGCTCATACACAAGCTCATCTATTTGTCTGTCTAAGCCTTGGCACTTTTTTTCTAAGTATTCTTTTTCGTTGTCGGTCTTGGCAATTGCTAATTGTTTTTTTGATTCAAGCATTTGATCAACATAGACATGTAATTTTTCAGTTTTTAATTTAATTGGAAAAGTTGAAAGTTGCTTTATAGTATACCACGGATACAAAGTATCAAATATAGAATACTTGTTTTTTATATACCAAGCAGCTAAGGACGAACAAAGAACACCCAATAAAACTTTTAACAGTTCGTCATCTTTATTTTTAGAAATAATTATATACAACGATTGATCTAAAGCCGCTGGTTCTTGAATATGGGTTCCATATATCTTTTTACCAATTATTTTACGTAGTACAATTTTTTTATTAAAGAAATATTCTGATGTTCTTGGCTCTGCAAGCCATTTCCCATATGAGAGATACTTTCCCGAATAATGATAAATATATCGATCTATATTTTTTCCTTTTATTTCTGGTAAGTAAGTATCATCAATTCTTGTTGCGGCATGGTAAGATTCTAATTCTTTATCTTTTATTGTTTGATAACCATTCCCATATTTTGAAATTCCATACCCATCCGTTCTATAAGCATGTAACCCTCTATTAATCTTTACAACTGTTTTCAATTCAGTTGTGTTCTTTTCAATTTTGTTTATCAAAGAGTTTACCTCATCAGATCTATTAGGATTAATTATTCCTTCTTCTAACGCTTGTATGGTTTTTATCGTATTAATGATCTCAATTTTATTTTGAGTATAAAATTTAATTATCTGTATCACATCTGGTTTTTCATATGCTTCAATAAAAATTATAGAATTCTCAAGCGCAACTTTATGAAATACTTGATAATCGAAAATGGCGATCTGATATAACCTATGCTTTGTAAGTAATGAATCTCGCATTTTTTTAAAAAAAGTTGAATTCAACCATGAATCAGATACGATATAAGATAAGTTTCCCTTTTTCTTTAATAGTTTTAAGCTTTTTTCGATGAAGTAAACATAAAAATCTGTTTGGTATTCACTGAATGAGTAAGTCTTTGTAAAGTAATCATTAAAATCTTTTCCTGCAGAATATAAATATGGCGGATTCCCCACAATCGCATCGAACCCGCCTGCTTTCATTATTGCCGGGAAAGCATCCTTAAAGTTCATCGGTTTTAACTTTTTCTCTTCTTCCCAATTGAATAATGTACCGCTGCTTATATCTGTTCCTATTAAAGAGTTTCCACAAATAATATTATCGCTTAAACTTGGCAGTATTTGTTCCTTAAACATTACCCACGTTTCTTCCGCGGTTGCGTTGCTTTCATCTTCAAGCAGTTTAAGATATAACGAAAGCTGCGTTACTTCTACAGCCTGCGCGTCAATATCAACGCCGTAAATATTGTTCGTAAGTATTTTCTGTTTTTGTTTAAGAGAGAGCACCCACTTGCCGTCAACTTCGTAACAGCCTGCGCTTTTTGCTTCTTTGGGATTGTTCTGATAAAACTTTTTATGATATTCTAAAAGCTTATCAAAAACGGTAATCAAAAAACTTCCGCTCCCACATGAAACATCGGCGAACCTAAGTTTTGCAATTTCCTTCGGTGTTTTCTCATCAATAAGTTTACCGATAGTATTTTCAACTATATATTTAACAATATATTGCGGTGTGTAATAAACTCCCCCGGCTTTTCTAACTTCAGGTTTCTCCTCGATGCGTACACGCTTATCCGTTGCTATTACAATTTTACCCAGAAATCTTTCGTAAATAGAACCAAGAATATGTATCGGGATAAGATCAAAATTGTAGGGCGAGTTTACATGAGATAGTTCTTCACACACGGAAGAAAAATCAACGTCACTCGGTTCAATAAAATTTGTCTCATCAATAAAAGATTTCTTGAAAACAATTCCGTTGTATTTTGCGTCAAGTTTCCGGGAAGCATAAATAAAATCTTTCCACGCAGATTTAGAATCTCCGAACTCACTAATGTAATGATCCGGCTCAATCTGTTTATCTTCTAAAAATCTGATGAACACCAAACGGTCAATTGTTTTCTGCGTCATTTCGGTAAGTTCATCGCTTCCCAAATGAGGATTTTTTTTCTTGAACGCTTTTGCAAGTGTATCTCTTATTCCGTCTAATTCTTGCAAGAAGGCTTCATCAATACTCTGGTAGCCCCCCTTAAATAATCCTTTCTGTACAGCTTTCCCGCGAGGTTTGGGGAGCTGCTCAACATATTTTTCTATCGAATTATTTGCAATCGCTTCGCGTGAAAAAAGCCAATAGATTTTTGCGAATTTTTCTTTATCTAAATAATCTTTGTAATGGAAATAATCTCTTTTGGTATCAAGGATAGTGGTAATATCCGGTCGGGTGCGGCAATCTAAAATATGGAATTCTTCAAAGTCGGTAAGAACAGCTAAAGGGGTTCCGGCGCTCCATCCATAACGGCATGTTTGAAAATAATCAACGGGGTTAGAAAGATTTCTTGCAGGTTTCTTTGCTTCAACATAAAACTTAACATCATCTTTTCTATAATTAGGAGCTAATAAAAAAGCATAGTCGGCGCGTTTTTGCTGCCTTCCTTCAACGTTCACGCTTCTTTCAATACTCACTTCCTGTTCGTAGGGATTCAATTGCACATTGTGGTTTACATCCCACCCAAGTGCGGTAAAGAACTTATCAATAAAATCAGTTCTTACTCTTGCCTCAGAGTATTCTTTTGCGATATACATTTTTTCATTATCGCTAAAATGCTCAACAAGAATTTTTACTTGTTCAAACGTTGAATCAAAACCGGTCATCTTAAACCTTTTCCTAGTACAAAAATATTTAAACCTTTAGGAACTTAGAAAATCACTATCACTAATCCGTTAGTCCGTTAGCTAACGGATTTAAATTTGTAGAAAATAGAACCTTATTACCTTAGTAATAAAACGAATCCGTTAGCCAACGGATTTCTCTACCTTATTACCTTATTATTATAAAGATAAAATAATATCGGAATTCTTTACGATGGAAGATAAGGTAATAAGGTTGATATTCTTTCGATTATCTTGGTTACAAGGTAATAAGGTTAATTATGACATACATTTATGAGTCATCTCTAAAAAGGTTTCCTTTGTATTTGTCATTGCGAACACATTCACTTCGTTCAGCATAAACTCGTGAAGCAATCTTTAGAATTCGTCTCGAAATCGTTTCGATAAATCTGGACTTCGGCATTCTTCGACAAACTCAGAACGCCTCGAAATAACAGGAACGATCTTTTTACACCAGACTCATTTATATTTTGCATTAATTTTCCCCAGCCTTCATCGGGGCTTTTTTCCCAAGCATCGTCCTGGGAAAAACGTAGTTTCTTCTCATTATCAAAACAAATCTTTCATCTTCCATTTTTCCTTCCTCGTCAAATAATTGACCCTCTTTCCCATTACTTCCCCGCATACTTAACGCCCTTCTCCCTTACCTCAAACCCAATTTTTCTTTTTGGCGCGGGAGGCGGAGCTAACAACTGATTTATAGCTTCAAAGATTGCTGTTATCTGTTCATCATGAGTTTCAATTTTATATTCCAGTTCCTTTAACTTTTGCGCCAACTCTTTGTGCGTAGATAATATTTCTCTCAACTTAACAAACGCCTGCACAACAAAAATACTTGCCTCTATCGCTCTTTGTGAATTAAGAACAGACGCCAGCATTAAAGCGCCATACTCCGTAAATGCAAATGGCAAAACGGTTGAATGTTTTAGAGAATTGAACCGGTGCCAATTTGTCACCAGTTCCTTTTTTTCACTAAGAGTCAATTGGAACATAAATTCTGAAGGGAATCTCTCCGGATTTCGTTTAACCTGCCGGTTAAGATTTTTAGTCTCCACTCCATACAACTCCGCAAGATCGCGGTCAAGCATTACTCTTTGTCCGCGGAGTAGGAGGATTCTGTTTTCAATTCGTTCTGCCTGTACTATTTCCTTTGCGCTCATCTTTCTTTTTTCCCTTGTCTCGTTGAACTATTAACTTCTCACTTCCATTATTTACCAACATAGTTAACTCCCTTCTCTTCTACTTGATGTTCCAAATTGGAACTTCAAGTTTGCAAGCTCTTGTATCGTTGTTTGGTACACAAAATCTAGTCCAAACTTCCGACGTTTTCAAAACGTCGGAGGTTTTTTGAACTTGCTGTACCGGTAGTGGCGGTGGCATTTGGTTATCCTCATCCGGTTTTGTATGCGACGCGCCATAATTAAGAACATCGCACACTACTTTATACCGGTTATAAAAGTCGAGGTGATTTCCTTTTGCTATTTCTGCAAAGCCGTCATTTGGTTTTTATAAATACTTTTTCAATAAACCTGGTCATGTGTGCCGATATCAATTAATAATATTTCAGTTTCAGAGGTTTCTGCGTTCTTAACAAAATTGAAAATAATTCTCAAATCATACGCTGCTGCACAAGCCCACGAGTTTTCTAAAATCCCTTTTAACTTATGGGTTTTCAGTTCAAACGAAAATGGATCAATGCTTAACTTTTCCATTACGTTAATAATTCTTTGTTTGGCGTCAGGATTGATTTTGACCGTCCTCTTAAAAGCTTTTTTATAACTCGAAGACCAGTTTAATTTCATTCTTCTTCAACATCTTTTAAAAAATCATTCACAGAACCGGATTTTGTTGAACCGGAGTTATATTCTTGCAGACTTTCCTTCACACTATTGGCAAGTAATTTCCGCTTCTCTTCAACAACCCGTTGGTGTAGAATATCTGAGATCATCAACTGGTCATCAAGTGGAAAAAGGGCAATTGCTTCCAGCATTTTATCAAGAGTCATTTTGGGATTATTCTTTTTCTCCATCGATAATTCTTCATGTTATTTATAATCTTTTTAATATTTGGTCTAAAATATCTAAAACACAACTGTTTTCAAATCTCAAATCAAAACCTCATTTCTGTTCATTAATTTCGCATCACGCTAAAGAGTGACTCTGCACGAACAAATAAAGGCTGTAATAATTTATTTCCTTCATTAATCTTTGAGTCACCTTCGCATAGCAAAGTTCTTTCACCGGGTACCTCGAAGATTTTCACGATTGAGCGCCAAAGCAAAATTCATTTGCAATTATTTGGATATGACCTCTAAAATCCAATCGCTAATAATTTTTAACGCTTCGGGCGAAAATGTTTCTTCTATTTTAGCATACTCCGTCGGCGAGCCTGTTTCTGACGTTTGAAATAAATGATTCAACCCTTCTAACTTAATTAATTTGTGATTTTTATTCCCGGCTTTTTCGAGAGCAGTCTTGATTCCTTCCAGGTTTACATCTACAGGCACTTGTAAATCATTACTGCCATTTAGTGCAAGAATCGGAATTTTAATTTTCTCCAATTCGCCAGCAGGGTCGTATGATACGAAATAACGGAACCAAGGACTCAGCAGCATAGGGATTCTCTGTTTGAAATTTGCCATATCACTTTCAAATTCGGATTTTTCATCTTCTGTTAACCGAGCAGTGAAATCATCAAAATACAAGCTTATTTTTTCTGTGGCTATGCTGTCATCTTTTTCACTTTTAATAACTTCATAAATTTTTATGATAAGCTTTTCCTGTTTATCAATATAACTTTTACTGACGCCGCTTGCTTCAAGAATTAGCCGGGATTGGTCAATAAGAATTTGTTCGCCTGTTGTACCCGGACCCGCGAGCAAAATAATAAAACTTACAGACTCGCTTTTGTTGGCTGCCATCGGGGCAATCATTCCGCCTTCGCTGTGCCCGGCTATGCCAATTTTATTAGCATCAATAACATCTTTTCTTGAAGCGAGGTATTCAACTGCCGCAATTGCGTCGTTCGCAAAGTCGGTTGAAATAGCTTTACCGAAATCACCTTCGGATTTTCCAACGCCGCGATCATCATAACGAAGAACAGCAATTCCATTTCTCGTAAGGTAGTCGGCAATTACTTTAAACGGCTTATGGTTAAGAATATTTTCATCACGGTCTTGCGGACCTGAACCTGAAACCATTACTACTGCAGGAAACGGTGCGCTGCCTTCGGGAATTGTGAGTGTCCCGTCAAGTGTAATATCAGCTTTTTCATTTTTGAATTTTACTTCTTCTTCGTTGTAGGGATACGGCGGTTGCGGCTCCTGCGGACGTTTAACTTCAACAACTTTATCAACTTTCCCTAATATAAGATCAAGATTCAAAGCTGCTTGATACCATTTCCCTTTGATTAAGTTTTCGTTTTCAAATTTACCCTCGTACCTTCCGTTAATTTGTGCAAAAGAAAATTTTACGCTGTCTTCGTTATAATAATCCACATCGCCTTTAATATTTTTTGCTCCTTGATCGGGGCTATCGAGATGAACCTGAAGTTTATCTTCAGAATTGTAAATTTTAAATACTAATCTCAATTCAATGCCAGAAATAGAAAGCTTACCCTGCCACAAGCTTTCGTAAGCAATTTCATCAACTATTTTATCTTTTGTTTCGGTCAAGCTTAATTCTAATGGAAAGTTTGCACCTCCCTGAAAAAATGTGCCCGCTATTTTTTTGCCGTCTTCAGAAAGAATTCCTTCATACTTACCGCCGATAGATTCGATCACGAGTGATATTTTTTTCCCTTCGGTTATTATCTCATCTACTTTTATGTCGTAAGCGTTCTGGTCGGGGCTGTCTAATGTTGCAGAATATTTCCCATCAACAGTTTTAATGTGAAGCACTACCGGAAGTTCTACTCCCACGTTAATTTTGCCTTTCCACGAACCGGCAAATTCTCCCTGCTGCGAATAGATTGCAGCTGAACAAAAAAATATCACCATAAAAAGATGTGATACAAATTTGTAAAATCTAAACATAACTTTTCCTTTCTTCTATTATTTTAATTCAATTTTTCTAATAATTGCTGAGTCTGGTCAAAAAAGGTTGTTCCTGTCATTGCGAACGAGTCCTCGAGTGAAGCAATCTGATTCATTGTTGAGATTGCTTCTCCCGCAATGCGGGATCGCAATGACATTATTCAATAGAACCTTTTTAAACCAGACTCATTCATTAATTGTTCATCCCGAGCATGAAAATATTTAATTCAATTTTTCGAATAATTACTACCGCTTTAAAACAAAAAGCATTCTTAAAAAAAAGGCGAAGTTAAAATTCTTCGCCACCAATTATTATTTTCATTATTTATTTATATTCAAAAGATTAAGAAAGAACATATACTGTAATGCTATTTCCTTTATCCGTTTGAATCTGCCTGATGCGCCGCCATGCCCCGATTCCATATTGGTGTGCAGCAGCAACAGGTTATCATCCGTTTTAAAGTTACGCAACTTTGCCACCCATTTTGCCGGTTCCCAATATTGCACTTGCGAATCATGAAGTCCGGTAGTTACAAGCAGGTTAGGATAATTTTTTGCTTCGACATTATCATAAGGCGAATAAGAAAGCATATATTCATAAAAATCTTTTTGATTTGGATTTCCCCATTCATCATATTCGCCAGTTGTCAGAGGGATTGATTCGTCGAGCATTGTAGTTACAACATCGACAAATGGAACGGCAGCTACAACTCCTTTGAATAAATCCGGGCGCATATTAATTATCGCCCCCATCAATAAGCCTCCCGCGCTTCCGCCTATTGCAAATAATTTTTCTTTATTTGTAAATCCGGATTCTATTAACTGTTCAGCGCATGCGATAAAATCTGTAAATGTATTTTTTTTCTTAAAAAATTTACCGTCTTCATACCACAAGCGTCCCATTTCCTGTCCGCCGCGTATGTGAGCAATTGCATAAACAAAGCCACGGTCAAGCAAGCTTAACCGTACTGAACTGAAAGAAGCGTCAGTGCTGATGCCATACGAACCATAACCATAGAGCAGAAGCGGGTTGCTGCCGTCTTTCTTCAATCCTTTGCGATAGACAAGCGAGATAGGCACACTGCTTCCGTCTGAGGCAGTTGCATATAATCTTTCTGCATGGTAGTTGTCAGGATCAAATCCACCAAGCACTTCATCTTGTTTAAGTAAAGTTTTTTCTTTTGTGGTCATGTTATAATCGAATGTGGAAGAAGGAGTAGTTAAAGAAGAATAGCCATAACGAAGAATATCGGTATTGAAATCTCTATTGACAGAAATATATGCCGAATATGTTTCTTCGCCAAAGTTGAGATAATGTTTATCATTATTTAACCAATTAATAATTCTTAATTGTGTTAATCCTTTTGCTCTTTCTTCAACAACGAGATATTTTTTGAATATTTCAAAACCCTCAAGCAGCACATCACTCCGGTGCGGAATTACTTCCGTCCAGTTTTCTTTGGAAGTATTAGATACGCCCGTTTTCATCAACTTAAAATTGATTGCGTCCATATTTGTACGGATGTAAAAATTATCTTCGTAATGGTCAATGTAGTATTCAAGTCCTCTCTCTCTTGGAGAAAAAACAATAAACTCACCGTTGGGATTATCGCTTTTTAGAAAACTAAATTCGGTTGTTAATGTGCTTGTTGATGATATGATTATATACTTTTCTGATTTTGAACGACGAACGGAAATGTTATAAGTTTCATCATTTTCGTGAAAGATTAAATTATCTTGCTCAACGGGCTTACCGGTTGTATGTTTGAAAATTTTGAAGGGACGAAGAGCTTCGTCTTTTAATGTGTAAAAAAATGTTTTGTTATCATCCGCCCAGGCTACCGAGCCGGTGGAGTTAGGAATGAGATCATCCAAAATTTTATTCGTGCGCAGGTCTTTGATTCGCACATCATACTTACGGCGGCTTAACGTATCAACTCCGAATGCGAGAAAGTTATTATCCGGACTAACAGACAAACCTGCGACCTGATAATAAGAATATCCCTCCGCCATCTCGTTTACGTTAAGCATAATTTCTTCTGCCGAGTCGAGTGAGCCTTTCTTACGGCAGTAGATGGGATACTCTTTTCCTACTTCGTAACGACTGTAATAATAGTAGCCGTTGTCTTTATACGGCACAGATTGGTCATCCTGCTTAATGCGGCTAATCATTTCATCGTACAATTTATTTTGAAACTCTTCCGTATGTTTCAATTTTTTTTCGGTGTACTTGTTCTCGGCTTCAAGGTAAGCAATTACCTCCGGGTCTTCCCGCTGATTAAGCCAAAAATAGTAATCGGTTCTTGTGTCACCGTGAATTGATAATTTTTTTTCAACTCTTTTTGCAATCGGCGGTTTTGTCATACTTTCGTTTTCCTGACTAATAATTTCACTCATACCGGATATCAACAGCGCAAACAATAAAGATAGCTTTGGCAACAATGATAGATGATAGGACATTTCATTTTTCCTTTAAGATATACTGCAATAAAAATAAATTTTCCTACGCCATTTTACAAGCAGAATTGTATAATTTATTAGGAAAGTTCAAGTTCAAGGTTTGCACAAAAGAAGCACAGTGAAGAATGCTTTTGGGGAAGAAAAGGGGCTTTGGAAAGTCGGGAGGACTACTCTACCGGGATTGAAACTGTAAAGCGTGTCCCTATTCCTAATCTGCTGTTTACAATTATTTTCCCATTTAAAGTTTCAACAAATTCTTTACAAATAATTAATCCGAGACCTGTTCCTCTTTCGTTGTTTGTTCCGGCAGTTGAAAAATTTTGCTTAATATCGAATATCTTCGGCAGGTCATCTTCGTTCAATCCTATTCCGTTATCTTCAACAAAGATATCAACAAACTCTGCTTTGAGGACGGCGCCTAATTTTACACTTCCTCCGGGTTTGCTAAACTTTATACTGTTGTTAACCAGATTTCGCAGCACAGTGGATAAAAGATGCGCATCACTTATTAATTTTACCTCATTGCCGCTAATTACTTCAAGTGATATTTTTTTTTCAGAAGCCTGAGGATAATAAGCAAGAATAACTTGTTCGAAAATTTCACTAAGGTTAATCTCTTTTTTATCAATTGAAATTTTATTCAACTGCATTTTTGACCATTCGAGGATGTTGTTAGTTAAAGTTAAAAGATTTCTACTCGACCTGTTTATGCTGCCGGCAAATTCTGAAATTTCTTCTTTCGTTAGCTTGTCTCTTTCAGAATGGAGAATATCCGATAGTCCGATTATCGACTGGAACGGGCTTCGCAAATCGTGGCTAATGATAGAAAAAAGTTTGTCTTTAGAGTGGTTTGCTTCTTTCAGGTTTTCGTTTTTTAATGCAAGTTTTTTATTGAGCAGCTCAAGTTCGTTCTTTTGTTCAATAATTTTTTGCTGAGTTTTTCTTTTTAACCTTATATACAGAATAGAAATGGAAAAGGTTAACACAGCGACGATCAGAATTACAAACAATAAATTATTTAAGTTGCGCTGGTTTTCAAACTGAGCCTGCTTTATTACATTTTCCTCACGCAGTTTTTGATTCTCACTTTCTTTTTTATCTACTTCATATTTTATCTGCCAGTTAGTAATATCATTATTCATTTGTTCAAGGCGTAAATTGTCTTTGGCTTCAATATATTTTTTATAATAATTAAAGGCTCCCGTTACATCGCCTTTCTTCTGAAGAAGATTGGAATAATTCAGATAATGTTCTGTGATGAGTTCGGATAAGTTTTCTTTTAGCGAAATTTCATATGCTTTTTGAAGATGCTTTTCCGCTTCATTTATATCGCCCCGATGAATATTTAGTTTTGCGATGCTTTGATACGTGATGGCAAGAGAATACTTATCATCTGCTTTTAAAGCAGTATCAATTGCCGCATTAAAATATTTGACTGCTTTTGCATCATCGCCTTTACCTGCATAGGCGCTGCCGATGTAACTTAGAGAATGTGCAACGGCGTTTAATTCATTTATCTCATAATAATATTTCACAGCTTTCTGGCTGAAAACAATCGAACGGTCATAATCCTTCTTATCTAAAAAAAGTAGACCGAGATTATGGTTTGCATAAGCTTTTCCGAAAGTGAAGTTAATCTTTTCCGAACGCGACAGAGCGGTTCTATACAATGTTTCAGCTTTATCATAATTTTTCATTTTGTGAAATATCAAACCGATATTACTGCCTGAAACAATTTGCCCCTTTTCATCATTTATCTCTTCACGCAGCCGTAGAGACTCCGAATAAGATTCTAATGCTTTTTCATAATTTGCATAGCGCCAATAGATAGTCCCGATATTATTTAAGGACATAGCGATTTCAAGTTTTAATCCAAGCTCTTTCCTAATAACATAAGAGATGTAAAAATTATTCAACGCTTCATTATTTAGTCCTTTACGCCAATACATCAAACCAAGGCTTGAATACGCCATAGCTTCACCTTTTCTATCGCCTATTTTTTTAAATAACGGAAGAGAAAGATTATAATAATAAAGTGCGCTGTCTATCGAACCACGAAAGCGGTGTGTATCTCCGATATTATCGTAACAAGTTGCAATGCCTTTGGTGTCTTTCAATTCAATAAAAATTTTTAAACCCTTTTGAAGTGCAGAATAAGCCTCTTTGTTTTTATTTCTGTTGAGATGTGATAGTCCAATGTTATTATACGCCCAGGCGAGTCCTTTTTTGTATGATAATTTTGATGACAAGTCGCGTGCTTCAACCGCATAGCGATATGCTTCTGTGGAATTTTCTTCCCACAAATTAAAAGCGAGCTCGTTTAAAACTTCAATTCTTTTTATCCCCTCAACGCTCTTCAATTTGATTTTTAAACTGTTGACCGATGCACTTAGTGGTACAAGAGTAAAGATAAATATTAGAGTAAATAATTTTAGATTCATTTGCTTTAGCACATAGCGCGGCAAGCCGCAATTAAAAATTAAAAATTGTAACCACATAAAATATTTTGACTTAAAAAATCCGTTGGCTAATCCGTTAGATAACGGACAAACGGCAATACTATAAAGAGTCTACTGCTTAAAAATAGTTGCAAACTATTAAAATAGCTACAAACTAAATGTTTGACATCAACCTTCTCAGTTTTATGAGGATCTATTGTATTATCGAAAATGTTATTCTTTTTTTTACACTTAAATTGTGTGATCCTTTCTTCAATGGCTCTCTATTACCATCATTGTCCATTGGCTAACGGACAATGACATATAAATCGCTCAATTAAGATTACAATAAAACTGCTTTTAACGATTTGAGATGCGCGGTGATAGTTTTATCGAGGTCTTCAGTGGAATGAGCCGTTGAAACAAATACCGCCTCAAACTGTGCGGGCGCTAAATAAATTCCACTCTTTAACATTTCGAGAAAGTATTTTCCATACAATTCCGTATCGGACGTAACGGCAGATTTGAAATCATCAACATTCTTTTCGGTAAAAAACATACACATCATCGAACCAACCCGGTTCATCGCATATTTTTTATTTACACTTTTTAAATTTTCTTTAAACCCATTTTCGAGATAAGCCGATTTATCTTCAAGCATTGTATAAATGTCTGGATTATCATTTATATATTTTAAGCCTGCATACCCGGCTGCCATTGCAAGAGGATTGCCGCTTAGAGTGCCCGCCTGGTAAACCGGACCGGCTGGAGCAATCATTTCCATAATTTCTTTTTTGCCGCCAAATGCGCCAACAGGTAATCCGCCGCCAATAATTTTTCCGAATGTAGATAAGTCAGGCTTGATGTTTAATAATTCCTGCGCACCTCCTTTTGCAACTCTAAAACCCGTCATCACTTCATCAAATATGAGTACAATTTTTTCTTCATTACAAATAACGCGAAGTTCGGTTAAAAATTCTTTTGAGCCGGCAATTACGCCCATATTACCGGCAATGGGTTCTATTATTATTGCGGCTATCTCACCTTTATTTGCGCTGACTAATTTTTTTACAGATTCGATATTATTATAATCTGCTAATAATGTATCTGCAGCGTTGCCTTTTGTAACACCGGGACTTGTTGGAATGCCCAGCGTCAATGCGCCGGAACCTGCTTTGATTAAGAAATGATCTGCGTGTCCGTGATAACAACCCTCGAACTTGATAAACTTATCTTTTTTTGTGTACCCGCGCGCAGCCCTTACGGCGCTCATAGTTGCTTCTGTGCCGCTGTTAACCATTCGCACCATCTCAACAGAAGGAACCATTTCAGTAATAAGTTTCGCCATTTTAACTTCAAGTTCTGTTGGCGCGCCAAAACTTGTTCCATTTTCAATTGCTTGGAGTAAAGCCTTTTTTATGAAGGGAGGATTGTGACCAAAAAGATGCGGTCCCCAACTTCCGATATATTCGACAAACTCATTTCCGTCTACGTCATAAATTTTTGATCCGATGCCTTTTTCAATAAACAGCGGTTTTCCGCCTACTGATTTAAACGCTCTAACCGGTGAATTAACTCCGCCGGGAATATATTTTTGTGCTTCTTCAAATAGCTCGCTGCTTTTAGTTATGTTCATTTTAGTTCTTTTTATTTGATTGATAAATTACACGGTAAATTTAACAATCTCTGTGAAATAATAATATGAAGTTTCCTCTCAAAAAGTTAAAATTGAAGGTTAGAAGGAATTTCTTTGTGTGTCTCAAGTTAAATTTTAATTCAGAACATATAACGGCGTCGCCAATGAGCGGTCGCCCCAGAACAACGATGCCGCTGGTTATACCGGTATTTCACATTAATATGCACCTTACTATACACTTGATAATGCCCATATTATTACACATATTTACGATAACATTTTTGCAAAAAGGAACTTTTATGCCTTCTGTACAATCAACAAATAAAAAAGAAAGACTCAGTTTCTTTGTGAATCGGGAATTATCTGATAAAGTCAATAGAATTTCAAAACAAACAAAATTAACAATCAGCGAAATTGCCCGAAACGCTTTACAAAATTATATTGAACAAATTGAGAAAGAGAAAATTGAAAATGAGCTTGAAGCCGGTTATAAAGCGAACTATGATTATTATCTAAAATCTCAAGATGAGTGGAAATATGCAGATAAAGAATAAAACCGGAATAATTTTTCCACTTCTCCGTGGTGATGTTTATCTTGTCAATCTTGATCCGATAATCGGCAAAGAAATCGGCAAAGCCAGACCATCTGTTATAATCCAAAATGATATAGGAAATAAATTCAGCCCGGTTACAATTATTGCACCAATCTCAAGTGTAAAAGAAATTACAAAACCGCTGCCAATAATGATCTTTCTTAAAAAAGGCGAAGGTGGATTATCTGAAGACAGCTATGTTGATTGTGGTCAAATAAGAACCGTTGACAAAGACCAAAGGCTAATTACAAAATTTGGAACCCTGAATAAAAGCAAAATGCTTGAAGTCGATAAAGCTCTAAAAGTTTCTCTTTCTCTTCAATAATTCAAAGAACGACAACAAATTTCTAATATTTTTTCTTCCGGTATAACTCACTCATGTTATGCAAATTATTTTTTTTATCATATTGGGTTCGTTAGCCAACGGATTCAGAATGACAGTTGTGCGGAACATATAACTCAGTATTCATTCATTAGTTAAAGGAACTAATTTTTAACTCGTTCGTCAGCTAAGAAACGATGATGTGATTTACCTTTTTGAATAAGTTCGCCTATTGCTTTCTGCCTTTATTTTAACTTTCGGGATTAACCATTCAATTCATTTTTGTTGCCATCACTTAAGTTTTAATAGTTTAGGTTTAATAATAATTTCAGTTATTTCCGGTGTGGAATTATATCTAACGGGTGCGAGTGACATTCCCAGCCCTCTTGTAACATAGATCATCATATCATCTAAATAAAACACACCACGAACATAAGTGGTTTCAAATTGTGTGGGGCTCAAAAGCATGAATGGAAATAGGAATGAAACTTGCCCCCCGTGAGTGTGCCCGGCAAGAAACATGTCATAATTATAATGTCGAGCTTTCTTTATCAGTTTCTGCACCGGTTGATGAGTTAAGAAAATGGATAAATTATAATTGAGATTATGATCAGCAAGTGAATCAAGAACACCCTCGATAATTTTTTCAACATATGTGTTAGTTACAAAAGTGATCCTAATTTCTGCGCCATCTACATTGATAAATTTTTTTCCGTTATCAATCATTAAAACATTTTCTGCAACGAGCGCTTCTTGAATTTCTCTTATGCTTCGTCTCGTATCCTGTCGGTATGCCCAGTTATCATGATCTCCCACGCAAGCAAACACGCCGAACTTCGATTTAATTCTTCCAATAAAACCGGCGCTTGTTTTAATATAATCGGGAGTTGAGGTAATTACATCGCCGGCAATTAAAACTAAGTCGGGTTTTGTTGAATTAACTTTTTCCACAAAATTTTCCAGCCGCTGTTTGTCTGTATAACGATCTGCCTGGATATCTGAGATCAAAACTAATTTAAACCCGTTTAACTGCTCCGGCAGATTTTGTTTAAAATACTCAACCAGGTTGACATCAACGGCATAGTAATCATAAACAACTCTAACCGGAATGTAAAAGATGAAAATGCCCGCAATAAAAAGCACTCCCCAGCTTTGTGCAGCCTTAAGTTCGTTACCATATTTTTTGTTAAAAGGGAGTAAAAACAATCTTAAAAAATCTATGACCACAAACAAAAGTATGGATTGAAACATTAACAGAAACAAAAGCCAAAATGGGTACAATGCCAGGTAATCGAAAAAAATATTTTCGGGTGATTGTATTCGGGTACCAGAATAATTTGAATATATAAATAATATCAGCATCACTATGGGATAGACGTTTACCCAAAACATGATGAAATAAATTAGTTTTTTAAAAATCGTTTTTTTATCCGGCAGGATATTGCTTGCCGAATTAAGAACATGCTTACTAAAATAAAGCTCTATTAATGCGAGCAGCACAATTCCGAGAAGGATTCTTAATATAAAATTCATGTTGGATTATTATTGTGATTTGATATTTGTTTGACCTAAAAATAACCAATTTAGGGCATCTCTAAAAATCCGTTGGCTAACGGATTAGCTAACGGATTTTTAGAGGATCCCTTTAGTTTTAATTCCCACCAATTCATTTTGCGTAAAATGATATTTCAATATTCACCGCGTTTACTTTTATTGATTTCTTCTATCGATTGTTTCATTCTATAAAAGTGGCTTCCCTTCCAAAATATTTTATTGCAAACTGGGCATTTTTTAAAATCGTTAAAATTTTCTTTCACTTTGGGTGGAATGGAAACAATTATTTCTTCCTTTAAAACATTTTCTAATTCGGAGTTGCAATTGAGGCAGCGAGTAAATTCGTTTATTTCTTTTTGAAGATGAAATCTTTCCACAACTTCTTTAATTTGTTTCATTAAGTTTTGCCCCCGAATCCAATATCTGTGAGTAATAGCATTCTGCTTAAGAATGTTTTTGTCATGCGTTAATATCGTGCGTTGTTCACTTAAAGAAACAGAAATAATTTCGCTGCTGCTTAAATTTTTTTTGTAATAAGTATCAAAGCCGAGCATTCTTAAATATTTTGCAAGGCTGCCAAGGTGAACGTCAACAATAAACTTTGGCTCGCGTAAAGGTTTTGCTCTTAGATGCTGAACATCAGAAATGTCGAACGATTCAAATACAGGATAAACGCTAATTTCGTCGTCGTAATTTACCTTATATGAAAAAGAAACTGATTTGCCATTCACCAAAATTAAATCAATTTCGGCGTGGGGAACACCGAGAGATTCAATCATATCTTTTACTGATGCCCTGTCAATAAAATGATGTTCAAATTTTACTTTCCTTTTTCCGATAGGTAAAAAATCGTTTAGTTCTTCATAAAACCGGAAATATGCTTTATGCTTTTCCATCAGAAACAGCTCGCTCTGCAAATCTTTATTATTCTTGAAATAAAAACCTGATTCTTTCTTTCAAGTTAACAAATAATAGGATATTTTTTGATTATATTTTTCATGGCATGATTGAATAAATTTTACATGTTTTTAAAATACATATTCTTAACGCTGTTTGCTATGGTTGCCGTTTCGTGCAACGCACCACGGACTAATCCGTTAGACCCGTTTAATCCGGATAAACCTTTAACGAGCATTGAAGGTATTGTAAAAACTATAAGTTTCCCCAACCTTCCCATAAGCAATGTAAAAATTTTTTGGCAAAACGATAATATACTTGCAACCACAAACGTAAATGGTCAGTTTGCATTAAACAATCTTCGTCCGGTTAACGGCTGGCTTGTTTTCCAAAATGAAAAATTCGTTACCGACTCGGTCTACGTGCAATGGGATTCCCAAAAGAGAAAAAATGTTTCTGTTTTTTTAAATGCAAAACCGATACTCGACAGCCTTGAATTTTACAGCATTGTTCTAAACCGCTTTCAACATAGTCAAACTGCCGATCTATTCATCCGCGCGAGAATTTCCGACATTGATGGAGTAAATGATATTGACTCTGTCTATGTTCAAAATACTTTTCTCAACTTCTTCAAAATTTTAACCTATAACGTAAACACTCATTTTTACGAAACAAAAATTACGCTGAGCGAATTAACTCTTTTTTCGATTGATGAAATCATTGGTAAAAATTTTGAAATAATAGTTAAGGATTTGAAGGGAAGATTTTTTACTGCCGGCAGTTCGAACATAAAGCGAATTATTAAACAAGAAATTGAAATTATTTTGCCGGCAAATAACCAAAGTGTTTCCTCCCCATTTACTCTATCATGGAGACGCTTTTTACCCGGTTTCACATTTAAATATTTGATTCAGATAAGTACTGATACAACACCGCCCGAAATTCTTTGGCAGGTTGAAAATGTTTCTCCGGATTCTATTTCTTTTACAATAGACCAAACTTTACCTCAGGGTGAATATTTTTGGACTATCTGGGCAATTGATGAATTTAAAAACCGTACACGTTCAAAACCTGCTACTTTTAACCTGGAATGACTATGAATGAAATTCGGCACAACGATTTATCTCTCTTAAAAAAATTAAACAAAGAACAGTTCGAAGCGTTGTTCGAAATTAACAAAGTTTTAAACTCGGAGAAGTACAGACAGCCGCTTATAGAAAATGTGCTTGACATTATCATTGATGCTTTGAAGGCGGAAAGAAGTTTGTTCGCTCGTTTTGAATGTGAAGAGAAAATTACAATAATAGCAGCACGAAGCAGCGATAAAAAAAATATAGAAGACATAAAAGAATTTTCATCCGGCGTAATCCTAAAAGTAAATGAAAAACAGCAGCCAATTCTTTATCACGATGTTCAGGGCGATCCGCAGCTTTCACAGTTTGAAAGTGTGCAGTTAAAAAAAATTAAATCAGTAATTGGAGTTCCTGTTTTTCGTGATGAAGATATTTGGGGCATTATTTTAGCAGACACGCAGTTAAACCGAAAAGAGTTTACAGAAAGCAATTTAATATTCCTTCAATATTTTGCAAATCTTGTTTCGCTTGCGCTTGACAGAATTGAAAGCATCGAAAAACTGCACGACGAAAACGAGAGGCTTATTAACAACACTTCAGTTGTTGATAAACTTCCCAACATACTTGGCGATAGCAAACCGATGCAGCAGTTAAGCAGATTGATCCATAAAGTATCGCGGACTGATGCAACAGTGTTAATACTCGGCGAAAGCGGTACCGGCAAAGAGTTGGTTGCGCGGGCTATTCATCAATTAAGCGAACGGCGGGATAAATCTTACATTGCACAGTTTTGCGGATCAATCCCGGAAAGTTTACTTGAGAGTGAATTATTCGGTTACAAGAAAGGCGCTTTTACCGGAGCGGTGAATGATAAAAAAGGCTTGCTTGAAGTATCAGACGGCGGCACTTTTTTTCTTGATGAGATTGGTGAAATACCTCTTTCTGTGCAGGCAAAACTTTTAAGAGCAATTGAAAACCGCGAAATAATTCGGGTGGGTGATACTTCCGTAAGGAAAATTAATATCCGCTTAATTGCAGCCACTAACAGCGATCTTCAAAAACTTGTTGAAGACGGAAGTTTTAGAGAAGACTTATTTTACAGACTAAACGTTTTTCCAATTACCCTGCCGCCTCTTCGCCAGCGCTATGGCGATATACCGATTCTTACAAAACACTTTTTAAAGCAATTTAAAAATAAAGACGTAATTATTGACGGTGAAGCTCTAAAAAAACTTGAAGAATATAATTGGCCTGGAAATGTTCGTCAGCTAATTAATGTGCTGCAGCGGGCGGCGATAATAAGCGAGAATAATAAAATTGGAAGTGAACACATACTGCTACCGGAAGTAAAATTCAACGTTGATTATAATGGCACATTGCAGGATCTTGAAAGGACATTGCTCGAACAACGGTTGAATAAATATAACGGCAACCGCACTCACGCTGCCCGCTCGCTCGGCGTATCAGTACGATGGGTTCAACTTAAAATTAAAGAATTTAATTTGAGTTAATTATGGTTGAGCCGAAAGAAATATTGTTCGAGAAGTTTGAGATAATCGAATGCTTTAAGAAAGATGAACATTCGGCGGTATATCTTGCAAACCATGTTTACCTTGGCAAAAAGATAATCCTAAAATCTCTTAATACCAAAACCGCAGCGGATGAAGAAAAAATTGAAAGATTTAAACGCGAAGCAAAAATTCTTGCTATGCTTGACCATCCGAATATTATTAAAGTGCTTGACTTTGGCACTTATAACGAGTTTTTTTATATCTCGTTTGAGTACTTTGAAAGCCGCAGTTTAAGATATGTTATAAAGAATAACAATCTTTCTCTAACACAGAAAGAAAACCTTCTTGTACAATTGTTCAAAGGATTGGCGTTTGCACATATTCACCAAATTATTCACCGCGATATAAAGCCCGAAAATATTTTGGTTGATGATAAATTTAATTTAAAGTTAAGTGATTTCGGACTTGCGCTCGTGATGAATGAAAATTTTGTATCGGGACAATTTTCACTCGTCGGCACGCCCTGTTACATGTCGCCCGAGCAAGTGCAGGGTGAACAACTTACCGAAAAAACTGATTTGTTCTCAGCCGGCATTGTTCTGTTTGAGTTATTTAAAGGATTCAATCCATTTCTTGGCGGCGATATAAATGAAAGCTTCAACAAAATTTTAGAATATGATGATAATAAAATTGCCGCTGAAATTTCCGATCTTCCCGATAATTATAAAATTATTTTGGAAACACTATTAAAAAAAGAGCCTTCCCAAAGATTCAAAGCCGCACAATCGGTACTGGAACTTTTAAGTTTTCAAGAAACAATTAGTGTTGACAAAGATGAGCGGGAACCGGAGAGAAAGAAAGTCTATCGGGCGCTTTTTATAGCCGGAATTTTGATTCTCTCAATAGTAATGTTGCTGCTTGTATCCATGGAAAAAGAAAGAACGGCAGCCACAGAGCAAATGAAAACTGATTCAACTAAAATTATGACAGGAAGCGATACGCCGATTTGGATGCCCGAAAAGGGAAATCTGAATAATGTTGAAACTACAACGTCTAAAAATAATTCAAACTCTAATGCTGAAAAAAATGCTGACGTCAACAAAGTAATGGCTGAAGAAATAAAGATAAACGAGGGAGAACTTTATATTGAATGTCTTCCGTGGGCAAATGTTTATATAAATTCCACACATGTAGAAACAACACCGATAAGTAAAAATATTGTTTTGCCGACAGGAAAGTATTCGGTTAAACTTTCGCATCCCGAATATCCCGAATACAAAGCCGAAGTAAATATTAAAGCTGGAGAGACGACAAATCTTTCTGTAAATCTCGAGTCTCTCTTTGGTTATATTGACTGCAAAATTTATCCTTGGGCTGATGTTTACATTAACGGTACGAAAAAAGGTTCAACTCCTTTTCAATCGCCAATAAAAATTGCGCCGGGTAATTATTTGATGACGATTAAAAATCCGAAATTTAAAACGAAAAGTAAAAGCATCACCGTAATACAAGGTGAAACTTTAATAATCGAAATTGATTTAACTTCTGATTGATCTGGTATAGTAATTGAAGAATGGAAGAAAAATTAGAAAATAAATTATGAAAACACTGATTATTGTTTTTTTAATAATGTGCTATAAAGTTAATGCACAATTGCCCGGCTGGGAAGTTAGAGGTGAGATGCCGATTCCGGTTGCCGGTGCGGCGTCTATAATTGACAAAGGAAATATCTACATCTTTGGCGGGTATTCGAGCGACACACAAAGTTTTGTGGATTACATTCAAAAGTACAGCACACATCTTTCAATCTGGAAACTTAGCTCGCACATGCTAAATCCCCGTTTCGGTT
>Ga0210009_1001354_pt1 | contig 21417 bp, 21 predicted proteins | sample CryGeyCG2114_065_FD_185457 | JGI IMG/M metagenome (GOLD analysis project Ga0210009, IMG submission 185457) | Groundwater microbial communities from aquifer - Crystal Geyser CG12_big_fil_rev_8/21/14_0.65 (SPAdes) (version 2) | ecosystem: Environmental > Aquatic > Deep subsurface > Groundwater ... | reverse complement strand
GTGATGAGTTGGCTGACATCAAGAAGATGTTCACGCCGGAGTTCCGCAACCGTCTGGATGCCATCATCTCCTTCTCCTCGCTGTCGAAGGAGGTCATCCTGCGCGTGGTGGACAAGTTCCTGATGCAACTGGAGGAGCAGTTGCACGAGAAGAAAGTGGAAGCCGACTTCACCGCTGCGCTCAAGGATCACCTCGCCGAGAATGGTTTCGATCCGCTGATGGGCGCCCGCCCGATGGCGCGCCTGATCCAGGACACCCTCCGTTCCGCGCTGGCCGACGAACTGTTGTTCGGCAAGCTGGCGAACGGCGGCAAGGTCACCGTCGATGTGAAGGATGGCAAGGTAAGCCTGGAGTTTGAGGAAGAGGCGGTTATAGCCTGATTTCATCCCCTTGCCCGCTGTATCTACTAGAGATACACTGCGCGCAGATCAAAACCTTCCGCCATAAAGGCCTTGAGTTATTTTTCAACACTGGCAGCAAAGCAGGCATTCAACCCGCCCACGCTGCCAAACTCAAGCGCCAATTGGCAATGCTGGACGCCGCTTCAACACCAGACGATATGGACAAACCCGGTTGGCGGTTTCATGCCTTGAGCGGCAAATTTTGCGGTCACTGGTCCATCCGGGTAAATGGCAATTGGCGCCTGACGTTTGCATTTGAAGGCGAAGATGCTGTTTTGGTGGATTATCAGGACTATGATTGGAAGACATCATGAGTCGAATGCACAACCCGCCGCACCCCGGCGAAATCATTAAAGAAGATGTACTGCCAGAGCTTGGCATAACCGTTACCGAAGCTTCGTTGCAACTCGGCGTATCGCGCGTGCAACTTTCCCGCTTCATCAACGGTCGCGCAGGCGTCTCTGCCGACCTCGCCATCCGCTTGGCTATGTGGTTAGGTGGCAATGCTCAAACATGGCTGCGGATGCAAGCCGATTACGATCTTTGGCAAGCGAAGCATTCCGGCCGCAAACTGCCCAAGATTGAACGAGTGGCAGCGTAATCAATGACACTTCTGATTCATTCTTTCATCTGCTCCGCGCTGATCGTCGGCGACAGGATCGCTGTCAACAGCCTCCAGCAGGTGCGGCAATTCCGGAAAGAGCTTGTCCCTGCATAAATCCCGCTACCGTGGGCGCTTTGCTCCCTCCCCCACCGGCCCGCTGCACTTCGGCTCACTCGTCGCCGCAGTCGGCAGTTATCTCGACGCCAAATATCATCACGGCATCTGGCTGGTGCGCATGGAGGACCTGGACGCGCCGCGTTGCGTGCCAGGTGCGGCGGATGACATCCTGCGCACGCTGGCTGCCTTTGGACTACATTTCGACGAACCGGTCATCTACCAGAGTCAGCGCACGGCCGCATATGAGCAGGCGTTGCACAAGCTGCAAGCGAGCGGCGCAGCGTATCCGTGCTGCTGCACACGCAAGGAGATTTCCGATTCGGCAGTGCACGGGATCGAAGGCCCGGTCTATCCCGGTACGTGCCGTAGCGGCATCCCGGCAGGACGCGATGGCCGGGCATGGCGAGTGCGTACCGACGACAAAGCAATCGGATTCGATGATGCACTACAAGGCCGCCTCTCCCAAAACCTGGAAAGCGAGATCGGGGATTTTGTGGTGAAGCGCGCTGATGGGTTGTTCGCCTATCAGCTCGCGGTGGTGGTGGATGATGCGTGGCAGAACATCACGCACGTGGTGCGCGGTGCCGATCTGCTGACGTCAACCCCGCGCCAGATCCATCTGCAACGCCTGCTCAGTCTGCCCACGCCGCAATACATGCACTTGCCGATTGCGCTGAATGCGGCGGGAGAGAAGCTGAGCAAACAAACACTGGCCGCAGCGGTGGATACGGCACAGCCGGCGGCGGCACTGTTGCAGGTGCTGAATTTCTTGCAGCAACGGCCGCCGGCTGAGGCGGCTGGAGGCGATGTGGGAATGGTGCTGGATTGGGCGATACAGCATTGGAACCCGTTACGATTGCGAGGAATTCAGACTCTCCGCGCACCTGCCTGAAAAATCAGTTCGAATTCCGGCGATGCCGGATGAATTCGATCAGTGCGGGAATGAACGAAACAAGGACGATGACGAGGATCATCAGGGTCAGGTTGTCCTTGATGACAGGGATGTTGCCGAAGAAGTAGCCGGCGAGGATCAGGCTGCCGATCCAGCTCACGCCGCCGATGATGCTGAACATCACGTAGTGGCGATAGTTCATGGTGCCGATGCCGGCAACGAACGGGGCGAAGGTGCGGATGATCGGAAGGAAGCGCGCGAAGATCACGGTCTTGCCACCGTGCTTGGCATAGAACGCGTGGGTCTTTTCCAGGTGCTCGTGCTTGATGAAGCGCGGGCTGGCGCGCTCCAGCAGACGCAAGCCGAGCAGGCGACCGATCCAGTAGTTGGTGTTATCCCCCGCGAATGCGGCCAGAATCAGCAGCGGCATGGCCACTTGCAGTTCGAGCGAACCCATGCCGCACAGCGCGCCGATCACGAACAGCAGCGAGTCGCCCGGCAGGAAGGGCGCCACGACGAGCCCGGTCTCGGCAAAGATAATGAGGAACAGGATGGCATACACCCAGACGCCGTATTCCTGTACCAATGCCAGCAGGTGCGCGTCAAGATGCAGGACGACGTCGAGCAAGCCGGCCAGCAGCTCCATCAGGGCAGAACCTCTTCCGCCTCGGTCTTCTCAGGTTTCATGAAGTCTTCACGCGATACGCCAAAGATCATCAGCAAGGGACTGGCGACCAGCACGGATGAGTAGATGCTGAACATGATACCGATGGTCAGCGCGAGGGCGAAGAAGTGCAGCGTCTCGCCGCCGAGGAAGAGCATCGCCAGCACCATCAACTGGGTCGAGCCGTGGGTGATGATGGTGCGCGACATGGTGCGCGTGATGGCGTTGTCGATAATCTCGGCGACTTCGGTCTTGCGCATCTTGCGGAAGTTCTCGCGGATCCGGTCGAACACCACCACCGATTCGTTCACCGAGTAACCGAGCACGGCGAGCACCGCCGCCAGCACCGAGAGCGAGAACTCCCACTGGAAGAAGGCAAAACAACCGAGGATGATAACCACGTCGTGCAGGTTGGCGATGATCGCGGCGAGGCCGAACTTCCACTCGAAGCGCAGCCATAGATAACCGATGATACCGAGCGAGACAAGCAACAGCGCCATCGCGCCGTTCTCGACCAGGTCCTTGCCGACTTGCGGTCCGACAAATTCAACCCGGCGCAAATCGACCCCGGCATCGTGCGCGCGCAGTGTTTCCATCACCTTCTCGGACAGGTTGGCACCCATCCTGTTGTGCTTGAGCGGTACCTGGATCAGCACGTCCTGACTGCTGCCGAAGTTTTGCACCAGCGCATCCTGCAGCTCGATAACAGCGAGTTCTTCGCGCACTACATTGATGTCTGCCGGGGCGGTGTAGTGCACTTCGATCACGGTGCCACCGGTAAAATCAACGCCGAAGTTCAGTCCCCGGGTCGCGAGGAAGAACACGGCAAGGATGAAAGTCAGCAGCGAGATGGTCGTGGTGTAACGACCATAGCTCATGAAGGGGATGTCTTTTTTGATTCTGAAGAATTCCATTTTTCTTTCCGCCTTTAACCGATGGAGACCTTGTTCAGACGTGCCTTGCGCCCGTAGATCAGATTGACCATTGCGCGCGATACCATCACCCCGCTGAACATCGAAGTCAGGATGCCGAGGCAGAGCACAACGGCAAAACCCTTGATCGGGCCGGAACCGAACATGAACAGAGCGACACCGGCGATCAGCGTGGTGATGTTGGAGTCAAGGATGGTGGCGAACGCGTTCTCGTAACCGGCGTGGATCGCCATCTGCGGCGGAAGGCCGCTGAGCAACTCTTCGCGGATGCGCTCGTTGATCAGCACGTTGGTATCAATCGCCATGCCCAGGGTAAGAGCGATACCCGCCATACCGGGCAGGGTCAGTGTGGCCTGCATCATCGAAAGCAGGGCGATCAGCAGCAGCAGGTTGGCACCCAGTGCCAGCACGGAGATAGTGCCGAACATCAGGTAGTAAGCGATCATGAACACGGCGACCAGGATGAAACCGATCTTGGTGGAGTTGAAGCCGCGCTGGATGTTATCCGCCCCGAGGCTGGGGCCGATGGTGCGTTCTTCGATGATCTCCATCGGCGCCGCCAGCGCGCCGGCGCGCAGCAGCAGGGCGATGTTCTGCGCTTCGTTGGTGTCCATTTGGCCGCTGATCTGCACGCGGCCGCCACCGATCTCTTCGCGGATCACCGGCGCGGTGACCACTTCGCCGCGCCCTTTCTCGAACAGGATGATCGCCATGCGCTTGCCGACGTTCTCGCGCGTCGCTTCCTTGAATTTGCGCGCACCGACCGCGTCAAGGTTAATGTGCACGGCCGGTTCGTTATTGCGGCTGTCGAATCCGGGTTGCGCGTCGTTGATGCGCTCGCCGGTGAGGAGCACGCTCTTCTTGACCAGCAGCGGCCTGCCGTCGCGTTCGCGGAACACTTCCGTGCCAAACGGCGCGACACCGTTGGCACCGACCGGGTGTTCATCATCCACCAGCCGCACTTCCAGCGTGGCGGTGCGTCCCAGAATATCCTTGGCGCGCGCCGTGTCCTGCACGCCGGGCAGTTGCACCACCACGCGATCCGCACCCTGCTGCTGAATCACGGGTTCTGCCACGCCAAGTTCGTTGACGCGGTTGCGCAAGGTAACCAGATTCTGTTGCAGCGCGGAATCCTGAATGCGCAACTGTTCCTGCAATTTCAGTTTGGCGACCAGCAAATACTCCGCACCCTCCTCACGCGCCTGCAACTCGAGCCCGCTGCTGAAACGCTGCTTGAGTTCGCTCTCGCCCTTGCTGCGCGCCTCGGCATCGCGGAATTTTAGGGTGATGGTGTTGCCGTCGCGCGCCACGCCGGAGTAGGCGATGCGCGCTTCGCGCAGCGTGCTGCGGATGTCGCTGGCGTTCGATTCCTGCGCCTTGTCCAGCGCCGCTTTCATATCGACCTGCATCAGGAAATGCACGCCGCCGCGCAAGTCGAGACCGAGATACATGGGCAGGGCATTCATCCCGGTCAGCCAGGCCGGCGAGCGCGACAGGAGGTTGAGCGCGACCACATAGTCCTCGCCCAACGCGGCCTGCAACACATCCTTGGCTTTGAGCTGGCTGTCGGTGTCGGTGAAGCGCGCCTTGACGCTGGTGGTGTCGAGGGTCAACACCTCCGGCGCGAGTTGTGCATCGCGCAGGGTCTGCTCCACGCGCGCCAGCAATCCGGCATCTGCCTTAAGGTGGCTGCGCAGGGGCAATATCTGTACGGCGGGCGATTCGCCATACAGATTGGGCAGGGCGTACACCAGCCCGGCCACGATAGAGATCAGGATCAGCAGATATTTCCAGAGCGGATAGCGGTTCATGGCAGCACCTTGCTTGCGTGGGTCTAGCGAGAGATCAAACGGACTTGATCGTGCCCTTCGGCAACACGGTCTGCACGGCGGCTTTTTGCACCTGAACCACGACGTTGTCGGCAATCTCGACCGCGACGTTTTCCTCGCCCACCTTGGTTACCTTGCCCAGCACGCCGCCGACGGTAACAACTTCATCGCCCTTTTGCAGCGCTTCCACCATCGCCTTGTGCTCCTTGGCGCGTTTTTGTTGCGGGCGCAGGATGAGGAAGTAGAACACCGCCAACAGGGCGATCAAGGGCAGAAAACCCATGATGCCGCCGTCCTGCGCTGCGGGAGCGCCCTCGGCGTAGGCGTTGCTGATAAACAATTCGGTGATCGAAGTCATTTAGTTACTCTCCAAAATAAACAGGGCGAAAAAACAAAGGCGCGCATTCTAGCATGGAAAGGGTGGACGTTCAGCGTCACCCGAACTGCGCGCCGCATGGAATGAGGCGGCGAATTCGGCAAACTGTCCGCGCTCGACGGCCACGCGGATACCGCGCATCAACTCCTGGTAATAATGCAGGTTGTGAATGGTATTGAGGCGCGCGCCGAGAATTTCTCCGAGACGATGCAAATGATGCAAATAGGCGCGGCTAAAATTCTGGCAGGTATAACAGCCGCATTGCGGGTCGAGCGGACGCGTATCCATGCGGTGTTGCGCGTTCTTGATACGCACGTCGCCGAAACGGGTGAACAAGTGACCGTTACGCGCATTGCGCGTCGGCATCACGCAATCGAACATATCGATGCCCTGCCCCACCGCTTCCACCAGGTCTTCCGGCGTGCCCACGCCCATCAGGTAACGCGGCTTGTCCTGCGGCAGTTGCGGCGCGGTGTGGGCGAGGATGCGCCGCATGTCTTCCTTGGGCTCGCCCACCGACAAGCCGCCGATGGCATAGCCGTCGAAGCCGATGTCCTTCAGTCCCGCCAACGACTCGTCGCGCAGGTGTTCGTGCATGCCGCCCTGCACGATGGCGAACAAGGCATTCAGATTGCCTTCGTGCGCGCGCATGCTGCGAGCTGCCCAATCCAGACTCATGCGCATGGATAAACCGGCGACCTGCTCATCAGCCGGGTACAGTGTGCATTCATCGAAGATCATCACGATGTCCGAATTGAGCACACGCTGGATACGCATCGATTCTTCCGGCGACAGGAAGCATTTGTCGCCGTTGACCGGCGAGCGGAATTCCACGCCGCCACCGGTGATCTTGCGCAACGGCCCCAGGCTGAACACCTGAAAACCGCCGGAATCCGTAAGAATAGGGCCATCCCAGCCCATGAAACGATGCAGCCCGCCGTGCGCTGCGATCACTTCCAGCCCCGGCCGCAGCCACAGATGAAAGGTGTTGCCCAAGACGATGTGCGCGCCGATGTCGTGCAGTTCCTGGGGTGACATCGCCTTGACCGTGCCGTAAGTGCCGACCGGCATGAACGCCGGCGTCTCGACTTTGCCGTGCGCCAGCTCAAGCGTGCCGCGCCGCGCAGCGCCGGAGGTGTTGTGTAAAGTAAATTTCATACCAAAAACCTTTTGTTGTCCGCAGATTACGCAGATTGATGCCGATTAAATTCAAACCCGCGAAGATATGAATGCCCAAGAGCCGCCACACCAAGTTTCCTGGCCCGCCTTTGAATCTGTTTAATCTGCGTAATCTGCGGATGAAGCTGTTTTTTCATTGCCCTCTCTCGATCAGCATCGCATCGCCGTAACTGAAGAAGCGATATTCCTGCGCCACGGCGTGGCGGTAGGCGGCAAACATCTGTTCTACGCCGCCGAAGGCGCACACCAGCATCAGCAGAGTGGAGCGCGGCAGGTGAAAATTGGTGAGCAGCACATCCACCACCTTGAAGCGATAACCCGGCGTAATGAAGATGTCGGTCTCGCCCGACCCGGCCTGCAATTCGCCGCCCGCCGCCGCGCTTTCCAATGCGCGCAAACTGGTGGTACCGACAGAGACCACCCGTCCGCCGTTCAGCCGAGCCTGTTTGATGGCATCGACCGTCGCTGGCGGCACGCGATAGCGCTCGCTGTGCATGGTGTGATCCTTTATTTTTTCCGTGCGCACCGGCTGGAAGGTGCCTGCCCCGACATGCAGGGTGACATAAGCGATATTCACGCCCCGGTCGCGCAAGGTCTGCAGCATCGCTTCGTCGAAATGCAAACCCGCCGTCGGCGCGGCGACCGCGCCCTGCTCGCGCGCAAACACGGTCTGGTAGCGCTCTTCGTCCTCATCGCCCGCCGCATGGGTAATGTAGGGCGGCAACGGCAGTTTGCCGTGGCGCTCCAGCAACACGTCCACGCTATCGGCGGCGTCGAAACGCAAATGAAAGAATTCGCCCGCGCGCCCCACCACTGAAACAGGGATGGCATCGGCAAGCAGGAGCCGACTGCCCGGCTTGGGTGTCTTGCTGGCGCGCACCTGCGCCAGCACTTCGTGCGCGTCCAGCACGCGCTCGACCATCACCTCGACCTGCCCGCCCGTTGCTTTCTGGCCAAACAGGCGCGCTTTCAGCACGCGCGTGTCGTTCAGCACCAGCACGTCGTGCGGGCACAGCAAAGCTGGCAAATCGGCAAACAGGCGATCGGCAATTTCCCCCTTGCTCACGTGCAACAAGCGGCTGGCGCCGCGCTGCGCGGGCGGATACTGGGCGATCAGATGTTCGGGCAGATCGAATTCGAATTGGTCGGTACGCATATCTGCGAAGGCTACAGAAAAATCAGGCCGCGCATTGTAGTTGATGAAGCAGGGCGTTTCATGGATAATTCGCGCCCTTCCGCGCCGTCCTGCCTGAGCAGACCGCGGCGCGCGAGGGATACACTCTTGCCGGGGTGATGGAACTGGTAGACGTGCCGGACTCAAAATCCGGTGCCTGAAAGGGCGTGGGGGTTCGATTCCCCCCCCCGGCACCAAAACGCAAAGGCAGGGTTATCCCCTGCCTTTTTCATTTCGTTTAGAATCATGCCATGATCTGGAAGCCCAACGCCACCGTCGCCGCCGTCCTCGAACAGGATGGCAAATTCCTGCTGGTTGAGGAACACACCGCACAGGGATTGCGCTTCAACCAGCCCGCCGGGCATTGGGAACCGAACGAGACACTGGCCGCCGGCGCGGTGCGCGAGACACTTGAAGAATCCGGTTATGACTTTGTGCCTCAATATCTGATCGGCATCTACCGCTGGCCCGCGCCCGGCACCGACATCACCTATCTGCGCTTCGCCTTCGGCGGGCGCATCACCGCCCATCACCCGGAACGCAAGCTGGACACCGGCATCGTGCGCGCGGCATGGATGACATTGGACGAGATTCGCGCCACGCAGGCATGCCACCGCAGCCCGCTGATCCTGCGCTGCGTGGAAGACTATCTCGCGGGCAAGCGCTATCCGCTCGACATCATCACTCACTATGACTAACCTCCCCCGTCATTCCCGCGCAGGCGGGAATCCAGCAGTAAAACATCCCGTGAAGCGGCCAAACAGGCTATCCCGTTGCACGGGGTATTGTCTGATCGACTGGATTCCCGCCTGCGCGGGAATGACGAAGCAATCCCATGTCTGCTAAACCCTGCATCGTCGTCGGCCTGTCCGGCGGCGTCGATTCTGCCGTCACCGCGCTGCTCCTGAAACAGCAAGGCTATGAAGTCATCGGCCTGTTCATGAAGAACTGGGAAGACGATGACGACAGCGAATACTGCTCTTCGCGCCAGGACCTGATCGACGCCGTTGCCGTCGCCGACACCATCGGCATCCCGATCGAGGCGGTGAACTTCGCCACGGAATACAAAGAACGCGTGTTCAGCTATTTCCTGCGCGAATACGAGGCCGGACGCACGCCGAACCCGGATATCCTGTGCAACTCGGAAATCAAGTTCAAGGCCTTCCTCGACCACGCCATCCGCTTGGGTGCCACCAAGATCGCCACCGGCCATTACGCCAAGGTGCGCAAACAGGATGGGCTGTTCCAACTGCTCAAGGCCGATGACGACAGCAAGGACCAGAGTTATTTCCTGCACCGTCTGAACCAGCAGCAACTGTCCAAATCGATGTTCCCGCTGGGCGGCCTGTTGAAATCGCAGGTGCGCGCCATCGCGCGCGAACACCACCTGGCGAATCATGCAAAGAAGGACAGCACCGGCATCTGCTTCATCGGCGAGCGCCCGTTCCGCGAGTTTCTCAACCGCTACCTGCCCAGCAAACCGGGCGACATGGTCACACCCGATGGAACAGTGGTGGGACAGCATATCGGGCTGTCGTTTTACACCATCGGCCAACGCCAGGGCCTGGGCATCGGCGGTTCGCGCGAGACAACAGGCGAACCGTGGTTCGTCGCGGGCAAGGACATGGCGAACAATCGCCTGCTCGTGGTGCAGGGACACGACCACCCGCTGTTGCAGAAATCAGAACTGGACGCGCTGGAGATGCACTGGATCAGCGGCCACGCGCCCGACACCGCGCGCGCCTATGCCGCCAAGACACGCTACCGCCAGCAGGATGCAGGCTGCCGCATCGCGGTCAGCGGCCCTGCAGCGGCACACTTCACCTTCGACGAGGCGCAATGGGCGGTCACGCCGGGACAGTCGGTGGTCGCTTATGACGGCGACATCTGCCTCGGCGGCGGCATCATCGAACAATGACCGACCGATTCGCGTAAAATCCGCGCTGTTGCTTTTGTGGGTCGGGCTTCAGCCCGACTTGAACACGGCGTCGGACTGAGGTCCGACCCACAACTTTGTGCAATCCAGGACACGACCATGATGCTCTCCCCCCTCACCGCTCTTTCCCCGCTCGACGGTCGCTATGCCGGCAAGGTTGCCGCTTTGCGCCACCATTTCAGCGAATACGGGCTGATCCGCTATCGCCTGCTGGTCGAGATCGAATGGCTCAAGGCGCTGAGCGCGGAACCTGCTATCGCCGAGCTGCCGCCGTTCTCGGTCGCCACCATCGCATGGCTTGACCAGCTTGCCGCCGGATTCGGCGAGGCAGATGCGGAACAGATCAAGGCCATCGAGCGGCGCACCAACCACGACGTGAAGGCGATCGAATACTGGCTGCGCGAGAAATTGGCGGAAAACGATGAGACCAAGGATGCGCTGGAATTTATCCATTTCGCCTGCACTTCGGAAGACATCAACAATCTGTCGCATGCGCTGATGCTGCGCCGTGCGCGCGACGAGGTGATGTTGCCCGCGCTGCGCGCCATCATCGACAAACTGCAAGCGCTGGCGCACGAACACGCGGCCGCGCCGCTGTTGTGCCGCACCCACGGCCAGACCGCCACCCCCAGCACGCTGGGCAAGGAGATGGCGAACGTGGTGTATCGCCTGCGCCGCGCCCATGCGCGCATCGCTGCGGTCGAGATCATGGGCAAGATCAACGGCGCGGTGGGCAACTACAACGCGCACTTGTCGGCTTATCCTGAGATGGATTGGGAACACTTCACCAAACGCTTCGTCGAGGCGCGCGGCCTCACTTTCAACCCCTACACCATCCAGATCGAACCGCACGATTACATGGCCGAACTGTACGATGCCTACGCCCGCGCCAACACCATCCTGATCGACCTTAACCGCGATCTGTGGGGCTACATCTCGCTCGGCTATTTCAAGCAGCGCGTGGTGGCGGGCGAGGTCGGCTCGTCCACCATGCCGCACAAGGTGAACCCGATCGATTTCGAGAACTCTGAAGGCAATCTCGGCTTGGCCAATGCGCTGTTCAGGCACCTGTCCGAGAAGCTGCCGATCTCGCGCTGGCAGCGCGACCTGACCGATTCCACCGTGCTGCGCAACATGGGCGTGGCGCTGGGTTACACCCTGCTCGCATTCGAATCCTGTCTCAAAGGTTTGAATAAACTGGAAGCCAATCCGCAAAAATTGGCGGAAGACCTGAACCATAGCTGGGAAGTGCTGGCGGAACCGATCCAGACCGTCATGCGCCGCTACCACATCGAAAATGCCTACGACAAACTGAAGGAACTCACGCGCGGCAAGGGCGGCATCAACCGCGAAAGCCTGGCAGCCTTTATCCAGACATTGGAGATTCCCGATAGCGAGAAACAACGGTTGCAGGCCTTGAGCCCGGAGACTTACCTCGGCAAGGCGGCCGAACTGGCGAAACGCATCTAAATGCCGGCTGAACTGTAGGTCGGACTTCAGTCCGACATGTCGGGTTAAAACCCGACCAACAAAAGGGCGCCTCTAAAAATTCAAAGTTTTAAGCAAGACAAAGCGCGAATAAAAAATTGCGACGCCGCATATGTTGGATATGTAAGGAGTAATTTTTTGTGAGCAACGCAGTATTGCGACGAAATTTGGATTTTTAGAGGTGCCCAAAAAACAAGCCCTGCCGAAGCGGGGCTTGTTCATTCAGGCAATCACAAACTTCAACCGGCGGCCTGCACCGGAATCTTCATGCGCTGTTCGATGATGCGGTTGTGCTCATCGAAATAGACCAGCGACGGATGGTATTTCTGCAATTCCAGCTCAGAATAGTTCGCGTAGGCGGCGATGATGAGAATATCGCCCGGGTTGGCCTTGTGCGCGGCGGCACCGTTGACCGAGATGGTGCGCGAGCCGCGCGCGGCGCGAATGGCATAGGTGGTGAAACGCTCACCGTTGGTGACATTGTAAATATCGATCTGCTGGTATTCACGGATGCCGGACGCATCGAGGAAGTCGTCGTCGATGGCGCACGAACCCTCGTAATGCAGCTCGGACTGCGTCACGCGCACACGATGCAATTTGGCTTGAAGCATGGTTCGTTGCATGGTTACCTCCTGTTCCGCCGTCTGCTTGCGGGTCGCGCATTATAAACGCCGACAGCTCAAAGACAAACCTCGATGTTATCGATCAGCCGGGGCGCGCCGAGACGAGCCGCCGCCAGAATCACGAGTGTGCGCTCACCCTGTTGCGGTTTGACCAGTCCGCCCTGGGCGCGGATGGATACATAATCCACCTGCCAGCCACGGTTGACAAGCGCCTGAGTCGCCTTCTGCTCGATGGCGGTGTGGTCATTGTCGCCCGCTTGCAGTGCGTCCGCCGCACTCACTAAAGTTAGATACAGAAAAGGCGCTTCGGTTCGCTCGGCGGGCGAGAGATATTGATTGCGCGACGACAGCGCCAACCCGTCCGCCGCGCGCACCGTCTCGCCGCCGATGAGGGTCACGGGCAAATTGAACTGGCTCACCATCTGCCGGATGATCGCCAGTTGCTGGTAATCCTTCTTGCCAAACAGCGCCACCTGCGGCTGCACCAGGTTCAGCAGCTTCAGCACCACCGTTGCCATCCCGCGAAAATGTCCGGGACGGAACGCGCCGCACAACTCGTTGGCGATGGGCGGCGGCTCGACAAAAATGGTCTGCGCCTCCGGATACATCTCGCTCACCGCCGGTGCGAACACCACATCTGCCAGCCCTTGCAGCTTGGCGCAATCCGCCTCCAGCGTGCGCGGATAGCTGTCGAAATCTTCGTTGGGGCCAAACTGCAAGGGATTGACGAAGACGCTGACCACCACGCACGTCCCCCGTTCACGCGCGAGGCGCACCAGTTCAAGATGCCCCTGATGCAGATTGCCCATGGTTGGCACGAAAGCAATGGCTTGCTCGTGCGCCAGTCGGGTGCGCAGTTCGGCAACGGTATGAATCAGTTGCATCAGAAACAATGATCCGCTGCCGGAAACTTCCCGGCTTTCACTTCGGCGACATAGTTCGCCACCGCCTGCGCGATAGAACCCGCACCCGGCATAAAATCTTTGACGAAGCGCGCTTTTTTCCCGGGATAGATGCCGAGCATATCGTGCAGCACCAGCACCTGACCGGAACAGGCTGCGCCGGCGCCGATGCCGATGGTGGGGATCGAGAGTTGTGCGGTCACTTCCGCACCCAGCGCGGCAGGAATCGCTTCCAGCACGATCAATCCGGCACCGGCTTGTTGCAGGGCCTGCGCGTCCGCGGCCAGTTTGTGCGCCGCCACGTCGCCTCTGCCCTGCACCTTGTAGCCGCCGAGCTGATGCACGGATTGCGGGGTGAGACCGATGTGGCCGCACACTGGAATGCCGCGCGAGATGAGAAAAGCGACGCTGTCGGCCATCTCGGCGCCGCCTTCGAGCTTGACCATGTGCGCGCCCGCCGCCAGCAGTTGCACGGCGTAGGCAAAGGTCTCGCGCGGGCTGAATTGAGAGGTGCCGAAGGGCATGTCGGCGATGATGAACGCCCGTTGCGACCCGCTCACCACGCAAGTGGTGTGATAGGCCATCTGCTCGATGGTCACCGGCAGGGTGGTCTCGCGTCCCTGGATCACCATGCCGAGTGAGTCGCCAACCAGCAGCACCTCAACGCCGTTGTTCTCCAGCAGCGCTGCGAAGCTGGCGTCATAGCAGGTCAGTACGGCGATCTTCTCACCGCGCTCGCGCATCGCTTGCAGTTTGCTCAAAGTAATTCGCGCCATGTGCTTCAGTCCCCGCCCACGTTGAAATACTCGCGCTGCCCGCGCATACGACCGATGCGGTCGAGCAGCAACTGAAAGTCATCCGCATTATCCACAAAGTTGAGATTTTCGCTATTCACCACCAGCACCGGCGCCGCACTGTAGTGATGGAAGAATTCACGATAGCTGGCGGCCAGACGCGCCAGATACTCGTCCTGGATAGGGCGTTCGTAACGATGGCCACGCCGCCGCACGCGTTCGACCAGGGTATCGACCGAGGCCTGCAAATAGATGACCAGATCGGGGGCCAGAGCCTGCGGTGCCAGGCTGCGGTAAATTGATTGGTACAGCGTGTATTCGTCATCGCTCAAGGTTAGCCGCGCGAACAGATCATCCTTGTCAAACAGGTAATCGGCGATGGTGCGGCTCCGGAACATATCCATCTGCGCCAGTTCGCGCACTTCGTCGATGCGCTGGAACAGGAAGAACAGTTGCGTGGGCAGCGCATAGCGCGCCGCATCCTCGTAAAAGCGCGCCAGAAAAGGATTGTCCTGCGGCTTTTCCAGCATCGGCTGCGCGGCGGCATGCTCGGCCAGGCGCCGGGCGAGGCTGGTCTTGCCCACGCCGATGGGGCCTTCCACCACGATGTAACGATATTTATTCAGGGGCATTCTTAAAACCTTCAACCCTTTGCCACAGGGTACACAGAGTACACAGAGCTCGATGCACGCTGAATGCTTTTCTCTGTGATCTCTGCGCCTCTGTGGCTAAATAATTTTTTCAAGCCTTTGATCCGCGCATTGCCGCGCCGCCTCCGCCGCCGCGCCGACGCCGGGAATCACGCAATCCGGCGCGATCTCCAGCAACGGCTGCAACACGAAAGCGCGGCGGTGCATCTGCGGATGCGGAATGGTCAGGCCGTGTTCGTGCAGCATGCGATCATCGTACAGGAGCAGATCCAGGTCGAGCGTGCGCGGCGCATTGGTGAATTCGCGCATGCGCCCGCGTGTCTGTTCCAGTTCCAGCATCGCATCAAGCAATGTGTGCGGCGCGAGTCCGGTTTCCACCTGCACCACCGCATTGATGAAATCCGGCTGATCCAGATACCCAACCGGTGCACTGCGATACAACGAGGAACAGTTCAACACGCGCGTGTGTGGCAGCGCATCCAGCGCTGCCATCGCACTTTTGACTTGTGCAGCCGGGCCGTCGAGGTTGCTGCCAAGGGCGAGATAAGCAAGGTGCGGTCGCGACGCGGTGCCTGTAGGTCGGGTTTCAACCCGACAGCACATCGCCGGGCCAACGCCAGACCTACAGTCGGCAACGTGTGTGTGGTACTTCATCAATCGATGGGCAACTCGGCCTGCACGACGATAGACAGTTTTTTGCGGCGACGGCGTTTCTTCGGTGCACCGTTGTCCGGCTGCAACATCTCGGTACGGCGCGCTTCATCCGCATGCTGGAATTCGGTCCACCACTCGCCCAGTTCCGGATCGACCTCACCGCTCTCGCAGCGCAGCAGCAGGAAATCGTAGGCGGCACGGAAACGCGGCAAGGCCAGCAGGCGGAACGGCCGCTGGCCGCCGCGCTGCTCGAAGCGCGGTTGCAACAACCACAGCTCTTTCATCACCGTGTCGTAGCGGCGCGGGATGGCGAGTTTTGCGCGCTGCCGCGCCAGCACTTCATCCATTGCCTCATGCAACGCACCGATTGGCTTTTCGCCTGCTGCCTGTTTGGCTTTCCATGTGGCCAGCACTTCATGCCACAGCAACGCGGCAAACAGGAACGCGGGAGAAGTCGGTTTTTCTTCGGCGATACGCTGATCGGTGTTATGCAAGGCTGCCATGACGAATTTCTCGCCCATCGGCTGCTCGAGAATCACGTCCAGCATCGGCAACAGGCCGTGGTGCAGCCCTTTGGCGCGCAGTTTTTTGATGCACGCCAACGCATGGCCGGACAACAGCAGCTTGAGCATCTCGTCAAACAGGCGCGCTTCCGGCACGTTGCTCAACAGTTCTTTCATTTTGGCAATCGGCGCGACGGTGGCCGGATCGATCTTCATCCCGAGTTTGGCGGCAAGCCGCACCGCGCGCAGCATGCGCACCGGGTCTTCGCGGTAGCGCACTTCCGGGTCGCCGATCATGCGCAACACATTGGCGCGGATATCGGCATAGCCGTGGTGGAAATCGATTATCTCCTGCGTCGCCGGATCGTAGAACAGCGCGTTGGCGGTAAAGTCGCGCCGCGCCGCATCCTGTTCCATATCGCCGAATTCGTTGTCGCGCAGGATACGCCCGTGCGCATCAGTCTCCGCCTCGTCGGCCTCGATGGCGCGGCGAAAGGTGGATACCTCGACGGTATCGTTGCCGAACATTACGTGGACCAGCTTGAAACGGCGGCCGATGAGGCGCGCGCGGCGAAACACCCGCTTCACCTGCTCCGGCGTGGCATCGGTCGCCACATCGAAATCCTTGGGTTTGCACCCCAGCAACAGGTCGCGCACCGCACCACCCACCACATAAGCCTGGAATCCGGCGGCTTGCAAGCCATCCGTCACGCGCTGCGCGCTCTCGCTGATACCGCCGCGCCCCACCTTGTGCTGCGCATAGGCGATGCCCTGCGCGTGCCCCGCTTTGCGCGCTGGCGACGCCTTGCCAAATACCCGTTTGATCAGTCTTTTTATCATCGTCAGAAAAATTGAAGTCGCCGCAGACGCGGCGACGCGGCATTATACACGCGCGCTGCACCCGCCTTTTTAACGTGAATCTAATTCTTGTTCACGCGGCGGCGCGGAGAACGCGAAGGCAAAGCTTTTTTCTCCGCGCCGCCGCGTGAAATCATTTCAGCATAGCGAGCACTTGGCACATCGTTTGGGGCGGCTCAATGCCTTCTGCGTTAGCGCAAGGACAGGATGTCCCAGCCGTGCTGCTCGGCGTAAGTACGCAAGGTGGGATCGGGATCGACCGCGACCGGTCTTTTCACTTTGGACAGCAGCGGCAAGTCGTTGAGCGAGTCGCTGTAAAAACAGCTCCGCCCGAAACTGTCCCAGTGCCAGCCGTGCTCGGACAACCAGCTTTCCATGCGTGTCACCTTGCCTTCACGAAAACTGGGGATACCGGCCACGCGGCCGGTGAACTCGCCTTTGATTTCTTCCGGCTCGGTGGCGATCAGGTGTTTGATGCCGAATTCACGCGCAATCGGCGCGGTGACGAAGCTGTTGGTGGCGGTGATGATGGCGCACACATCGCCGGCCTGTTGATGTCGCGCCACCAGCGCGCGCGCCTTGTCGCCCATCATCGGACGCACTTTGCGCCGCATGAATTCCGCGTGCCAGCCATCCAGCACCGTGCGCGCATGACGCGACAAGGGCTTCAACTGGAAATCGAGGAATTCATGGATATCCAGGGTCCCCGACTTGTATTGCTCATAAAAAGCCAGGTTCTTCGCCTCGAACAGTTCGCGGTCGAGCACGCCCTGCTCGATCAGAAATTGCGACCACTCGAAGTCGCTGTCGCCGCTCAACAGCGTATTGTCCAGATCGAATAAAGCCAGATTCACCGCTGCTCCCTGAAGAAAAAGGCCTGCATCGCTGCAGGCCCCAATGATACCCATCCCAGTGTTGCCGGTCAGAAGCGAATGCCCAATTGCATCGCCACGGCAGCTTCTTTTTTACCCACGGCTGCAACCGACAGGTCAAGCACATGGAACAGGCCGACCCCGATAGAAGGCAGTCCGTCATAATTGCCGGCGAGGTCATGCCGGTAGCCGAGGCGGAACTGCGCCCAGCCCCAGGCGTCCAGCTCGGCACCCACGCGCAGATATTGCGCATCCTTGTTCAACCCCTCCAGCACGGCCTTGTTCTTGATCAGGTCCAGATCGGCACTGCCGGTGAACCAGCTGCCGACATAAGCAACGCCCGCCGTCAGTTGCGGAGATATCTTGACCGTATTGTTGAGTACGGTCGTGGTCGACTTGCCCAGGACGTTCTTGGCAACCAGTCCAGTCTTGACCAAGTTACCCCCCTCCATCTGAAATGACTTGGAAGCGCCCAGATCGAAGGTGAACAGGGTCTCTTTCTTGTCACCTGAATCCAGCGACACATTGCTGTCGCCGCTCTGCGCCGACGTTGCAAAGTCATATGAAGTGAGATTGATGAACTTGGGCGTAATGCCCAAGTCGATCTCGCCCCAGTCGGCGAAGTGCCGCGCCGCCGTGATCCCCACTTCTTTTAGCACCACACCGCGCACATTGAAGTTGGATTGCAATCCGCTGATCTCGCCGCCGGAAAACTGACTATTGGCACTGCTGCAACTTCCCGAATTCGCTGTCGGGTTAGCACCGCAAGCCGCCAAATCTGCTGATAGAGTGGTAATCAAAGCTTGATCGGTGCTGGCATAATTGAAGAATCCGCCCATCTCCGCATGTCCATCAAGGGCGAGGGCAAATGAGAATTTGGCACTCGGAATCGCCAGCATCGTGCCACCAAAGAGCGATCCTGTCAGGGATTTATTGCTCACCAGCGCCAAGGAGTTGCTGAAATTGTTGATTGCATCACCCGCGGCGATGGCAGCGGGTCCAGATGTCGGGGTCGCTTGGAATTGGCTGATCGCCTGATTCATCTGATTCGCGCTGGCATCGAGCGTGTCAAGATTGTCGGCCAAGCTGTCCGCATCCAGCACACGCAGCGCCAGGGTCGGCAGAGACAGGGTGAAATCCTCATCAGGCAAAGAAGCCAGCGCAGCCGGGTTCTTGTAAATGGCGTTCAGACTGTTCGCAGAAGCCGTGCCCGCGCCACCCATCCCCAACGAGCGTGCATCCACCGTCGGGTCTTGCGCGTAGGCCGGGTGCATGGCTGCCAACAACGCCGCGAGTAATAGTTTGCGTTTCATCTTCGTTCTCCCTTCTCATTTGCGTTACACACATACCGGTCATACATGCCATCACAAAGACCGGAAACCGACTGCCTGTGCGGATTCTAACGCAATCCACTGGGCCATGACTCATCGTTTCATTTACCCCAAATTGTCCATTGGAAAACTCCACGCCCTGTAGGAGCCAGCTTGCTGGCGGTGATTCGCAGCTGAAGCCGCTCCTACAATGGGTCTCCGACCTAATGGATTATCTGGTTTTACCTATCGCCTGCCATCACTTCTTTCAGCAGCGGTACGCTGGCCGGGCGTTGCAGGCGCAGGCAATGCTCATCCAGCGCGTCCAGCAGCGCCAGCAGGCTGGGCAGGTCGCGGCGGCCATGGCGCAGCAGATAGGTCACAACCTCCGGCGGCAGTTCGAAGCCGCGCGCCTGCGCATGCTGCTGCAAAGCCTGGGCTTTCTCGGCATCGTTCAAGGCATGTACCTGATAGACCAGCCCCCAGCCGAGGCGGGTGCGCAGGTCATCGCGCAAGGTCATCTGCGCGGGCGCCTGCGTTCCCGTCACCAGCAACAGGCTGCCGCTGTCGCGCATGCGGTTGTACAGCGCGAACAGCTCGATCTGTGCCGCCTCATCCAGTTGTTCGACCTCGTCCACCGCCACTACTTGCACCGGCGGCGGTATGGCTCGACAGGCATAGTGGGCACTCATCCCGGCGGCCTGTGCCTGGCCGACCACCGCCTGCAACAGATGACTTTTGCCGCTGCCCGCCGCCCCCCACAAACAGAAGGCATGCCCGCCGGTGGAGTCTGTCAGCGCGTGGCGCAGGGCGGACAGCAATTCCGCATTGCGCCCGGCAACGAAGTTATCCAGGGTGGGGACCCACTCCGGGGCGAGTCCCAGGAGCAGTTGGGTCATGACTTGATATACATTCCGCTGGTCAGATAGCGCTCGTGCACATGGCGCAGCACAACCAGCAATGCGGCAGCCAGCGGCAAGGCGATCAAGAGACCGAAGAACCCGAACAACTGGCCGAAGGCGAGCAGGGCAAAAATCACCGCCAGCGGATGCAGGCCGATACGATCACCGATCAGCCATGGGGTAATGACCATGCCTTCCAGCAATTGGCCCGCAGCGAACACGCCCCACACCCACAGCACATCGCTCCAGACAGGAAACTGCATCACGGCAGCCAGCGTCGCCAGCAGCAGGCCCAGCACCATGCCGAGATACGGCACGAACACCAGCAGACCCGCAAGCAGACCGATGGGCAGGGCGAATTCCAGACCAACCAGCCACAGCGCCGCGCTGTAGAACATGCTCATCAGCAGCATGACCGCGATCTGCCCGCGCAGGAACTCGGCCAGCACGTGATCGATTTCGGCCATGATTGTGTGAGCCGGGTCGTGCCAATGGCGCGGGATCATTCCATCAAGGCGCGCCAGAATTTTGCTCCAGTCGCGCAACAGGTAGAACATCACCAGCGGGATCAGCAACAGATTGGCGAACAACGCCAACAGTGTGCCGCCGCTATCGCCCAGCCAGGGAATGATTTGCGCCGCAACACCGCTCGCGCCCTGCAACTGGCCGAGCAGTTGCTGGCGAATGGCTGCGTTGTCCCATTGCAGACTGGCGCCGAACCATTGCTGCAACGCAGGCAGCACATGTTGGCGCGCAGCATCCACCCATTGCGGGATGCGCGCGACCAGGTGCGCCCACTCCTGTTGCAGCAGCGGCAACATGACCGGCAGCAGCCCCAGTGCCAGTAATGCGATGGCCAGCATCGTCAGCAACACGGCCAGGGTGCGCGGCACTTTCCAGACACACAGGCGCGCCACCAGCGGTTCGCAGATATAGGCGAGGATGGCGGCGGCCACAAACGGTGCCAGGATTGGTGCCAGCAGATAGAGCAGCGCGAACAGTGCAACAGCCACAACCAGCCATTGCACGGCAACAGAGCGGGAGAGAGTCATTTCGGGTAAAATTCGCGGCACAAAACGTGCCTCACTCTACCTGCAAGAAAGCGAGAACTCAACTTGAGCCAGTCCAGCCACAGCCTTTCCTACCGCGATGCCGGGGTCGATATCGATGCCGGCGACCAGTTGGTCGAGAACATCAAGCCTTTTGCCAAGCGCACCCTGCGCCCCGAAGTCCTGTCGGGCATCGGCGGTTTTGGCGGCTTGGTCGAGATTTCCAAGAAGTATAAAGAACCGGTACTCGTCTCCGGCACCGACGGCGTCGGCACCAAATTAAAACTGGCTTTTGAACTGAACCGTCATGATACGGTCGGGATCGATCTGGTGGCGATGAGTGTGAATGACATCCTGGTGCAGGGTGCGGAGCCGCTGTTCTTCCTCGACTACTTCGCCTGTGGCAAGCTCGACGTGCCCGCCGCCACCGAAGTCATCAAGGGCATCGCTGCCGGCTGCGAACAATCCGGCTGCGCGCTGATCGGAGGTGAAACGGCCGAGATGCCCGGCATGTATCCGGTGGGCGAATACGACCTTGCCGGTTTCGCCGTCGGCGTGGTGGAAAAATCCAGGATTATCACCGGCGAACACATCAAGGCGGGCGATGTAGTGCTGGGGCTCGCCTCCAACGGCGCACACTCCAACGGCTACTCGCTGGTGCGCAAGATCATCGAGCGCAGCCAACCTGATCTGAACGCCAAGTTCGAT
>Ga0210009_1001351_pt1 | contig 21486 bp, 20 predicted proteins | sample CryGeyCG2114_065_FD_185457 | JGI IMG/M metagenome (GOLD analysis project Ga0210009, IMG submission 185457) | Groundwater microbial communities from aquifer - Crystal Geyser CG12_big_fil_rev_8/21/14_0.65 (SPAdes) (version 2) | ecosystem: Environmental > Aquatic > Deep subsurface > Groundwater ... | reverse complement strand
TTCACCATGGTGTCAGATACATTATCCGTCCCAAGATCCTCTGCCATCGCGCATGTTGTCGAGAACGGAAAAGTCATTATTGTCGCTGGCTTTACAGGCACGGGCGATGCAGTGAAGCAGGTAGATATCTATGACCCTGCGACAGACACTTTTGAGCTTGGCACGATAAGCCTTCTTTACACCAACCATAGGTTCGGTTATGCTTCCGCAGTCTTCCCAGATGGGAGATTATTCATCTCTGGCGGAGACCAGGCAGGGACATACAATAATGAAATGTATTATCCACCAGGCGGAAGTAGCTCATGGTCTTCTGACACGATAGAGCTGATCGATGATGTGGCAGATGTCTCTGCTGTCGCGTACCGTGACACAGGACTTATCTCTGACAAGACATATCATTACGCCGTGACCGCATATGATATCAATGACAACGAGAACAAGGATGTCATCTCTGTTGCTGGCACAGTCATCGATATCACCGGACCGATGATCATGATCACATCACCGTCTGCTTCAAAGACATACACCTCGACTGATGTCGCATTGTCATTCAGCACAGATGAGCCTGCGCAATGCACGTATTCACTGAACTTTGCAGGACCGCTGCCAGCGACAGATGGAATCATATTGCATGGTCAGGAAGGAATCAACGTAGTGTCTCTCACATGCACAGATAGTGATGGAAATGCTGAAGGCACACAAGTGACTTATACAATTGATCTAAGGACACAGCTGGAATTTGATATCAACGCGATCGATGGGGCGCGCAATATATATATCACATGGGAACAGAGCACTGATGAAGATACCACACATTATAATATCTATTCAGAAGAAGAAGATTTCACAAATGTATCTCTCCTTGATCCTGCGTTCACCATTTATGAATCTGGCAGGCTGGATTATACATTATCATATCTGACGCCAGGGACGAGATATTATATCGCTGTAACCGCCGCTGATGGTGATGATGATCAACTAGAGATAGTCCAGACAAAAAACGCTGTCGTGTGGGACGCAGAAGCCCATAAGCCATCGATGCCGAAAGTATTGTATCCAAATGGGGGAGAAGACATATATCCGCCAGAGGACAAAGCGATTGACATAAGGTGGGAAGCATCAATCGATCCTGATGGAGACCCTATCACATATATGGTCCAGGCCGAATACAACGACGGTGTTGTGTTCATCGCGGGCAATGTAAGCGGGACACATCATATCTGGAACAGCGAAAATTACAACGCAGGACAATACAAGATATCGATAAAGGCCATCGATGCAGGCACGATATACAGCGATCCTGATCAGAGCGATGATTTCTTTACCTTGTCGCACATAGAACCACAAGAACCAGAACCGCTAGCATTCGACGTGCATGCTATAGACAAGACACGAGATATCTATGTCAATTGGTCAAAGACCAAAGACACATCATTCGACCATTATAATGTCTATATCCAGCTTGCGAACTTCACAGATATCTCTGGCATCGAACCGATGTATAGATTCTATCTGGAAGATAAGCTCGATGTGACTCTTGGCTTCCTTTTACCAAATACAAGATATTTCATCGCGGTGACTGAGACAGACATCGATGGTAAAGGTATAACTTCAGTCGATACCAAGAGCGCGGTAGTATGGGACGCAGAAGCTCATAAACCATCCATGCCGAAGATACTGTATCCAAATGGGGGAGAGTTCTTCGCTCCGCCGCTTGACAGGATGATCAATATCACATGGGAACCAGCGGTCGATCCTGATGGCGATGCAGTCACTTACATGTTACATGCGACCAATGGTACAGATCTTCTCTATATCGACATGGATATAACTGGAACGGACTATATGTGGGACTGCGCAGATTTCAATAACGGAAGATATAAAGTCGGTGTGAAAGCGATCGACATCGGTGGTACTAATTATACAAATATAGATTTCAGCGATGATTATTTCATATTGACACATATACCTGATCTTGGGGAACCAAGAGTGATCGCGTTTGATGTAGAATCGGTTGTGGGATCACCAGGGATCTATGTCAATTGGACAAAGACAACTGACCAGCTCTGGCACCATTACAATGTGTATTCTGAATTATTTGAATATACAGATGTCTCAGACCTGGAAGCTGTCTTCGCGACCACAGAGATCGACAGGCAGAACCTTACTCTTGGACTTCCAAGCCCAGGCAAAGATTATGCCCCTGGGGAAACCTATTATGTCGCTGTCACTGAAGTCGATATGTTTGGGAAAGAGAATATGGTTGTACAGACAAAAGCGGCGACGATCTGGGATACTGAAGCCCATAAACCATCCAAACCAAGAATCATATATCCAAACGGAGGAGAATATATTGAACCACCATATGATGAGCTAATCAATATCAGTTGGGAAGAAGCGGTTGATCCTGATGGCGACCCAGTGACATATGTATTGGAATACACAGATGACATGACATCACATCCAATTTTATCAGATATAATTGGAACTAATTATGCATGGCCTACATGGAACCTTCCAGAAGGGCAATATAAAATAGGGATCAAGGCCATCGACGAGTGTGGTCTCAATTACACAGATATCGATCTAAGCGATGATTTCTTCGTGCTTGCGCATTCAACGGATTATCCGCCTGGAATTGTGCAGGGATTAGCTGTGTATAAAATAACTGGCACACATCACCTCAATATTTCCTGGGATGAGATAGATATAACGGATTTCAAAGAATATGACATCTATCGTTCGGATACGCGATTCGATAATATAAGCGACATGTATCCTATCATGAGCATAAACAAAAAAACGAAAACATACTATGAAGATATGACAACAGACATTTACAGCAGATATTATTATGCGATCACTGCGACAGACATGCGCAACCAGGAAAGCCATAATTTCACGATAGTATCCATGATCTCCGCAGATGATGTGCTTCCGCAGATCATCTTCACGACAAGCATTCCAAAATACCTGCTAGGTGAGATCACATTGTCTGCTGAAGTTACCGATGTGCACAGCGGCCTAAGAGGATGCGAAATATGTATCACAGACGATGATTCATGTGATACATGGACCCCTGCGATTATGGATAATGATGAAGATGGAAAAGTCGGCACATGCAGCTATATTTGGGACACAGACGGACTGCCGCTCGACACATATCTGGTGAGATTCAGGGTCTCAGACAACGAGGGAAATCTTATGGAATCATCATCTAAGAACACCACAGTCATCGACCAGACATCTGCTCTTGAAGCGCAGATACAATTATACCAGGGATGGAACATGTTCTCGGTCCCATTCATCCCAGAGAGCAACACATTGACATACATCATGAGAGATATCATCAACAAGTACGACAAGATATATCACTATGACGCAGAGAGCGGAACATGGATGATCTTCAATCCAAGACGTTCTGTGTTCGATCCGAAGAACTCGCTGTTCAGGCTCGAGCCAGGCAAAGGATACTGGATAAAGATGAATGATGATGCCATACTGACCGTCCGTGGATATGAACTGCCTGAATTCAGCATGACTTTATATCCAGGATGGAATTATATCGGATATCCATACAATGAACAAGTGACGGTCAAGAATGCTCTTGGTGATGTGCTTGACTCGACGAATATCATGTATGAATACATCTCGCTTGAGAAGAGATATCTGGTCTATGAACCACAGGGATCATTCAATACACTCACCTACATCAGTGGAGGAAAAGGTTATGCGATCGAGATGCTCATGACAGATGAATGGGTTGTTGAAAGATGATCTCAAGAAGAATTTTGATCTTTATTGTATTCGTGCTGGCATTGTGTTCTGTCGATGCGCTTCAGCCAGCATTGCCAACTTCATTCTATGGTCCTGTGATATACGAAGATGGGACACCTGCAGAAGGGATAAAGATTATCGCCTCATGGACAGATAATGAAGGCAACAGCCACACAAAAGAGACATTGACACTTAGCCAGGAAGAAGCCAACAGAAAAGCGCAGGCTGAAAAAGCGGGTTATTATTTCTTCACGCAAGGATATATCCTTGCTGCGCCGGCAACGCAGATCATCATCACTGCTCCAGATTCAGGAGATAGTTTCATTGTGCATGCGGATCCTGGCACAAGACCATTCGAGATACCAGACAAGATCACAATACACAAAGGAAAGGGAAGCTCATCTGGTGATTGGATCCAGATCACAAATATCAAAGTCACGCCATCATACGATTCAGCCATCATTGAATGGATGACCAACACACCGACAAATCCGTTGATATCATATGGTCAACGGACCACAACAAATAAAGTCTCAAGCAGAAGGCTCAGTTCAGCACATGCGCTCATGCTATGGGGATTATCAGGATCAACACAATATATCTATGTGATCAATTCAACATTATCAGATGGAACAGTATCAGTCACAAAATCAGGAAAGCTGATCACATATCAAAGACCAGATAAAAAACCATTTTTGATCACAGATGTAAGCGCAGAGCCAGACAAGAGATCAGCTAGGATAATATGGAAGACGGATGAAGGATGTGAAGGGGCTGTCGTATACAGTGATGAAAGCACTCCTTCACTTGTGAAAAAAGAAGGACGATGGACAAAGAGCCATGACATCACAATCAATGAGCTTGAGTATGCTACTACTTATGATTACGGTGTCATATGCATCGACAAAGAATTGGGCGAGACTGACATAAATGGCGGGACATTCTATTCTTTCACGACAAGTGGCTCGACCAACCAACCTCAGCTGCCGACGGTCATATATGGAAAAATCATATCAGATGGCGTTCCAGTAGAAGGAACAGAAGTGAAAGCTATGTGGTTTAGCAACGATGGGACACTCAAGAGCACGACCACAAAGACACTCACAAAGAAAGAGGCAGAGAAGCTTGGCGATGTGACATTGGCAGGCCAGTTCACTTTCAAAGACACACAGATAATAACACAGCAGAATTCTCTTGTCAAGGTGTTTCCAGTGGAATATGATACAATCTATACCGAAGTCAAAGCGAAACCAGGGGAATATGTTTCGATCACAGCGCCGCTTGATATCACAAGGACCGATGAAAAAGATGATGCGCAGCAGAATCAGATAATCATGGTACCTAAAGAGAAAGGATATGGCTTCACATTCAAAAGATCGCATCTGATAATCATATCGATATTCGCCGTGATGATCTGCGGTGTGCTTATCACCATGCTTGTCCGTCATATGCAGATGAGAAAGATGAAAAGTTTCATCTACAAGATGGTAGACAAGAGCATCGAGAGACAGATAGGTATCGGATCATTGGAAGATGAGAATAAGAAAAGCAAATTACTCACATATCTGAAGACAAAGATGGGTCTCTTCCTCATGGGTGTGATGCTGCATTCAAGCATAAGAAAAGAGCAGTTTGTCGCTGCTCACGATACTCGTGTGCTGCTCCTTTTGAAGAAGGGAGAGACAAAGTCGATCGAATTCGTGTATGAGATGAATCACAGACCACTGACAATCGACGTGAAAGAAATATACGGTGACACAGCGACATTGAAGATAGATGATGTGCCAATCGATGTCATGCTTCGGATGCATCAACCAGAAGAGATCATGTTCGAGATAGGTCCAGTGAGACAGATTGTGTTCACGCTCACAGCGATAAGGATAAGAAGCGGAGGATTCCTCGCAGCGCAGATAATGATCCGGATGGAATAGATTTCCAAAAAAAGCAAAAAAAAGAAGAGATGTTAAAAAAATTATCTATGTCTTGAATTATAAGGAATCTGCTTCTGCTGTACATATGGCTGCCCTTTTTGGTCGGCGTTGTACTGCATCTGCTTTATCCTCTGCTCTAGCAACTTCTGCGATTTTGGAATCATCTGGTCTGCTTCCTTGTTTGAAAGCATTTTGTCTGGCCCTGCAGCTTCGACTAGCATCTCAAGGAATCCAGGGACTTCTACGATCGCTTTCTCGATGATGTCTTTAGCATCATATGTCTTCTGCTCGCCATCCCAATTATAGGCTTTATCCATGAGATGGTTCATGGCTTCCCTTGCCACTTTTGGCTTTGTGCAGTCCATATTGCTGACATCGACGTTCTGGCCGTTTCTTGTATCAAGATTATCGTTATCGTTGTATTTGCTCTCGCAACCCTCTATCTTTGGTACTTCAAGAATCGGGTATTGTATGACTTTTATCACTGGTTTATAAGCTTCATCCTTGACCTGGGTACCTGCGCACCCGACTAGTGCTAAGATGACTGGAACACCGTATAATGCATTTTTCATGTTTTTCATAGGAAATCACCCTTTTTTGAGTTTGATATCTATATTATGTGGGTTGAAGTATATAAACTTGACGTTTATTTACCACTTTTAAGTGACATAATTGTCCCAGATTATTGTGCTTTATAGATTACATTGATGATCGAAATCAAGAATTCTCACTACTTTTGCACATTCATCAACATCATATGTCAGAACAAACGACTTATTTATGTGGACTCGGCGAGTCCCGTACATATCGCCACGCAGAGGTTTGAAATGCAACGGATTCTTTTGAATTTGTTTCACTTTCTTTTTTACAATATCCATCTGTTTCTTATTCTTCTTAGCCAACTTCAAAAACGTCTTATTTACCTCTTCCGTAACCTCCACCGAATAGATCATAATTATTACCCATATCGTTTTGCAAAATTCTCTACTCGAATGAACCGGCCTTTCCTGAGTCTCTCAAGCTTTTCAAGATAATCTTCCCTTACTTCCGGATCCTCTTCAACCATTGTCTGCATAAACATATCCACCTGTTTGCTCATACTAAGGCCATGGGCCTTGCAGAACCCTGAAAATTTCTTGTATACTTCTTCATGCACATTGAATGTCTTCAATACCATTTTATCACCAAGTTATTTAATATTAAATAAGGTTATTTAATCCTATTTAATACTTTCCCTGATGATCGCCAGATCCTCAGCGGCTCGCGGTATCAGCTGTTTAAATAACTCCGAATGCGGGTTATTCGTCGCTACCAGGCCCTGCCCAGTCATGATTATATAATTCAATGCATCTGTCCTTGACCTGGCCATCCTAAAACCAGCAAGCTTTCTATTGACTTCAAGATATCCGCTCTCGATGATCTCTCTTAAATTGAAATGGTCATCGATCGATGCCCCTAACAAAGCAAGTCTCATCTCGTTCTCCTGCGAACGCAGCTGTTTCTTGCGATGACCATCCAATGACTCCGGGCCATCCAGCCCATCGAATACATCGGTAGTTTGATAGATCACTCTCTGCTCTGAATCAGTCCGTTCTCTCACCTCGCTGTCAAGTCGCATCTTCTTTGCTGAATGATTGATTGTCGCAGCCATCTGCTCGAGGATACTTTCCGCGACAAAGATGTTACTCGAAAGAATCTTCTGAAAACCTATTATCCCAATCCTGTATCTATCAAATATCTCTGGCAGTCGATATGGCGTATACAGAAAAGAGACAGGTATCTTTTTCCACCTAAGCCATCTTTCAAGTGACTTCTGCGACTCTGCTAGATCTTCGACATGGCTTTTCATCGGCCTGTATCCAGACCGTTTTGTCCTCGCTGCGATAGATCGCAGTGCATCGTAGTTAGATTTCATCTTTATCAACTTGGACTTGTTTCCAATTCATCTCCCAATCACCCGAAGCAGATTACTGATATTCATTATACGTTTCTTGATATCATTCTTCGCAGCTTCATATCCACCTTTCAATAGATATTTGTCATCTCCGACATACATACCTTCTCTTATCGGATGTCTTATGCATCGTCTCTTGTCGATAAGGTATATCTCAAGCTCTCCACCGACATTCTCTCTGACAATCTGAAGATCGCCAGGATAACGATAGAACCCATCGCGCACCTTGACAGTCTCTTGCACTGGTCTTTTATCTTTCATCACATAAGTCCCACCAACAACGCCGCCCACCAAAGCGACGATGCCACCGACAAACAATGTTTTTTTCATCAATCCCATCTTCACACCCCATGATCAACAGGCAGCTGTTTTTTTTAGGATTTGCCTGACTGCTGCCGATCGGCTGACACAATCAGAGCGACAAAACAGCCACCCTTGATGAAAGGGATAGCAGAGGTGCTTAAAGTAACGTGAGGGTATGTTTTACGGAAGAAAAATGGAAAACGTGGAATGTTTTTTGGTTAAGCCGGAAATATCACAGGAAATTTAGGATACATTGAAAAGACTACGCACTTTCCGGAAGAATTAGGTAACATTTTATCAACAATACAAGAATAATGTTTTTGAAAAGTGAATACACAGATGATTTTAAACGAAAATATTTATATGCCCAGTTACCCACCCTGAAGGTATACTTTACAAAGGGGGTTTTTGAGATGGAACAGGAATATTCAATTATTAATTCTTATGAAACACAGGTTAATACAGAAGCAGATGGGACTAGTTACCTGTTAGACATAGTCACACAAGAAGGAGCAAAAGAAGTCAGGTGTGATGACAGCCTGGAAAGAAGGATCGTTGACAAAAAACTAGAAATAAAAATTCTGCTTGCTGGAGTTTCAGATAAAACACCTCTTCTGAGCAAGCTCGTAGGATATGCGAGGTCAGAACTATGGCAATCAGAAAGAAACACAATGCGAGAACCCAAAGGTTATTCTGAACTTGTGCACAATGATCTTGTCAGATCAGTCATAAGCCTGCCTGATCCATATCTGAAAAATGTGAAAAAAGCGATCTCTGAATCCCACCTCAAAGCAGTCAAATCAGAACTAAATAGAGCGACAAGCATCATGGTCGACCGACTATCTTGGGGTTTCAAGTATTCTGGATCAGTATCAACAAAATATGGTCATGGGGCAGAGATTGATACTTACTTCAAAGCAGGAATAAAAAATCTCAATACCATCGAAGAGTTGATTGCGAATGGAATAGTGCCGCATGTCGAAGCAGGATCCAGATCACAAGGCAGCGCTGCATATTCAACAGTTTTCTCGTTTGATGCATATGTAAATGCGGGAATTACAAAGCCAACTCTGATGCTTAGACTTGCCAAAGAAGGTATAACACCCCATGATATAGAGAAAACAAAAGAGATGCAAAAGACGGGCATAAACCTGGCAGAGATGACCAACACACAAATAGTCCGCACTGTAAAGCAAGTACTTGGGGGTAAGTTCAAACCTTCAAAGTTTGATTTATGGTGAATGAAACAGAATAACTGGGGATCAATACCCCAATTTATTTTCATATTCTTTGTGATGCATCCAATCAACAACAATAGTAAACACGATGATTTCTTTTGTCGATCAGCTCTTCTTTGTCCTGATCCTGAAGTTGAGTTCGATACATGATGATTTTTCCAGAACCACCCTCACCAAACCCGTAGATCCCTCAATTGTTATTGAAGAAGCAGATAATGTCAATATTTCTATACTAGAGTATATAGATCAGCTAAACAAATACCAAAAAACTTAATCGAGATGATAAGATGAATCAAAATCTCTAAAGCGGCAAATAATTTTTCTCTTCTTGCAGAAAATAAATAAATGTTTTTTTAATGAAATGTGTTTTTGGTATGGCTAGCCCACATGCAAAAGATAGAGGAGGTAAAAAAATTGAAGATTCTCGTCGTATATCATTCGGTGTATGGACATGTACATAAGATGGCGGAGGCTATCGTGAAAGGCGCTCTGAAAGTCGAAGGCGCGAAAGTGATACTTCGCAGGGTTGATGAGACTCTGTCAGATGAGGCCCTGAAGAAGATGGGAGCATTGGAGATAAAGAAGCAATTATCAAAGATCCCGATCTGCACACTGGAAGATCTTTCTGAAGCAGATGCGATTGTATTCGGAACCCCTACGCGTTATGGGAATATGTCTGGACAGATGCGGCAGTTTTTGGATTCAACAGCGAAATTGTGGTTGGAAGGCTCTCTTATCGGAAAGCCAGGGGGAGTCTTCACAAGCACAGCGACACAGCATGGAGGACAGGAATCGACTATATTGGGTTTTCATGTGACACTGCTTCATTTAGGTATGGTGATTGTCGGTCTCCCATATTCATTTCCTGGGCAGATGAGGACTGATGAGATAACTGGTGGTTCGCCATATGGCGCTTCGACAATCGCCGGGACAAAGGGCGAACGGATGCCTAGCGAAAATGAGCTAGATGCAGCGATGTTCCAGGGAGAGCATATCGCGAAGATAGCTGCAAAGCTAAAGGAGAGGAAAACATGAGATCCATCAATTTCTTGATTTTGCTCCTTGTGATGCTTGCGATAGTTCCAGGAATCAACGCGCATGTAACTGGACCTGCTAATGTATATGTGCGTGTTGTCTCAGCAGATCCGGCTACAAGAACATACACATTCAGTTGTAAAATGGATCCGGAGAACAGCTTGCTTAGAGACTGGTTCATACGATCGGACGATGGTGATATCGCAGATGATCCAAATGAGGCAGAGATCCTCGACCAGACTGGAAACACTCTAACATACACATTCACAACTAATTCATTCTATCACATTGGTTGTCAGATATATAATGATCAAATTGCTGAGCTATATAGGGGAGATCTGCATATCGACCTTAGAAATTCAGCGTGGAATCCAGAGGTGATCCCTATTGTTGGTAATGGACTTACAGGGACATATCAATGCGCATTCGCCGGATTACCTTACACTGTGGGCTGGGAAGTTGTCGATGCGACAACAGGCATAAGAAACGACATAGGCACTGGTCAGACAATCACACATACTGTTGCTGGCCATGGATTATATGATTATGTCTGTCATGCAAGCACAGACACTGGCCTGAAAAGCACTGGTTTTCCGGTAGAATATTTCGACCAAGGTGATCCATATTTCCCTGATGACCAAGGTATTCCTGACGGAGTGACTAATATCTGGATTCGTGATGGGAACAGCAATGAATATGAATTGCAACCAGGAGATCCAATTCCTACGCTCGACCTACAGGCTACAGTGGACAATAGCGATGTATCGCTGGTATTGCTGACGACTAATTTTATCTTCACAAGCCCAGGCATCCATGTGCCTGGCGAAGGCCATACACATATATATCTTGATGGCATCGACATAGTGCACACCCCTCAAAATACTTATACCCTGACCAGCCTACCTGATGGCCAGCATACTTTGACAGCATACCTCATGACAGGTGATCATCGGTTCTATACTTTGAATGGAAACCGGATAAGCGATACTGTGGATATGAACATCGACACAAGTTCAGGCGGTGGAAACCAGACTATATACATCAACTTGCAAGATATCCCCTCCACATGCGACGGAGGATCGATAGTAAGCGACACATTCGACGGAGGTAGACATGTCACATGCGAAGGCAACGGGAGCACGCTCACAATCACGGCATGGGATAAGCCAGGCAGCTATGATCCGCAGTATTTCGAGATGTACCAGACGCAAAAGACTGGATCTGGGCTGAAGATATGCCTGCTTGCGACATGCATATCAGACAACGGATTCCAGAATAGCGAAAACTATCCTTTAGAAGGACCCGGGGACGGAAGTGGCACTGGATCAATTAGTGTTACTACCATTCCGACGGAATCTTTGGTCTTTCTCGACGACATCTTAGTAGGTATAAGTGATGTGAATGGTATGTATATGATATCAGATGTCGCGGCCAAAACGCATGCAGTGAAGATAACAAAGATAGGTTTCATCGATCTCACCCAGAACGTTGTCGTGACCACTGGGCAACAATCGAACATGCAAGCTACGCTCGTGCCTTCAGGAGGATCTGGTGGGGGGACGCAATATGTAAGCATTCAGGATATCCCCTCCACATGCGACGGAGGATCGATAGTAAGCGACACATTCGACGGAGGTAGACATGTCACATGCGAAGGCAACGGGAGCACGCTCACAATCACGGCATGGGATAAGCCAGGCAGCTATGATCCGCAGTATTTCGAGATGTACCAGACGCAAAAGACTGGATCTGGGCTGAAGATATGCCTGCTTGCGACATGCATATCAGACAACGGATTCCAGAATAGCGAAAACTATCCTTTAGAAGGACCCGGGGACGGAAGTGGCGTACTGGTTCTCACTAATTGGTTTGATACAGGCACAACCGGAGTCGCACCAAATTATTTTCACCTAGAGATTCAAGTATCATCGCAATCATCGATCCATGCATCGACTGACTGGGAAGTATGGGACCAGAACATGAGTGAGTTAGTATGGCAATCAGTCAGTGCGACAGGCCTTTCGAGATATCATCTGCATACACCTGACGGCGAATTCATCGGTAGTCTCTCAGGGTCAAGCCAATTAGATTTTGGTAGCAGCTACAATGCAAGATTTCGGTTCCACGATATAAGTGGCGCGATTACTGGATGGTCACCGTTATTCACATTCACTACGTTGACACAACAAGCACAGGGCGGCGGATTCACATGGACTGCTGCGCCAGATTTCAAAGTCGAGCCTTTCGCTGGTCCGCTTGATGTCCCAGTGCATATTGCCGCGGCTCCCGTTGGAATGTACAGCAGCCTTCCCGACAATCAGGAACCCTGGTTATATGTGACAGAACTCTATGGCAAGATAAAAGTCATACATAAAGATGGAAGCATCGTCACATATGCGTCTGGGCTTCTGAATTTTGATCCATTCAGCAGCATAACCGGTGGAGGCCAAATGGGCCTTGTCGGATTATACGTCGATGACATCTCAGGGGATGTCTACGCGGGAATGACATATCTGGACTCAAACAGCAACATCAAGAACAAAGTAATGCGATTCATATCATCAGACGACGGGAATTCTGTCACTGGCACACAGATATTGATCTCAGATCTACCTAGCTCTGCATCACATCAGGTCGAGCAGATAACCAAAGGGCCAGATGGAAAGCTCTATCTCAATCTCGGTGATGGACTCAATCCTGGAAACGCGCAAAGTGACTCGATACTAGCTGGTAAGATAGTGCGGATGAATATGGATGGCAGCAATGTCGAGATATATGCAAAAGGATTCCGAAATCCATTCGGAGCTGATTGGAGACCAGGAACAGATCAGTTATTCGTGACAGACAACGCCCCGAACACGGGCGACAGGATAGTCAGAGTGATTCCTGGAGAGAATTATGGCTGGGGGATAGATGACAATTTCGCCACATTCAATGCAATGCGGATCTTTACGACCGATGTCTCACCAGTAGATGTCGAATTCAATCCAGGAAGCAAAGGTTTTCCGGGCGAACTTGACGGTCGAATGTACGTCGCTGTCGCTGGACCAGTCTACACAAAAGGAGAGACCCTTAGCAAGCACATTCTTGAACTAAGTCTAGATCAAGATGGCAATGTTATCAATAATCGGGAACTTGTAAAATACACTGGCTCGGGATATGGCACTCCCATCGGCCTGGACTTCGGTTTGGATGGATTATATTTCACCGATATCTACGGTGAATCCGGATTCATCGGTCTTGGAAAGACAGATGCTTATGTGTTCAAGGTCTCACCAGGCGTGAACACAGGGGGCAGCACAGGAGTATCGTTCAAGGCAGGTATAGAGATATCACTTTGGTATCCAAAACTCCTGGGGGGAAATGTAGAATATGAATTCACATGCAAAGGACTCTATGGAAGCGAAGATTATGTATATGATTTCAATTATGGAGACGGACAGCAAGTTTTCTATGACCTCGCCGGCAAGAAACTCCACAGCTACCCTTACACAGATCAGGATTATATCGTCTCATGTACTGTTCACGATCAATCGAATGGACAGCAGTCAACTGCAAGCATGACAATAAATCCCGGCAACTACATCGCTGAGCAGCAATAAGAATGTAAAAATGAAAGCTCTGCTCTGATTTTGGCAAAACAATTGTGTGAAACCGGGGTCAGATCCTATGAGCGCGCCATAGCGAAAGTGATTACAGCTTGGGTACATGCCTCGCAGCTTGCTCCTATTGGGTTTTTGATTCAGCACAATAATTTCGTCAAACATTGAATACACCAAAAATATCCCCTATCCTTCAGAACAAATCCGTATGAAAAATCACAAAACATACCAAAACCATTAAAAGAATCATATAATATACTACATCTGATGGGGATTCGCTTGAGAAACATAGTCCTAGCTCCATTTTCTTCCCTAGCTTTAAGTATGCCGGCAAAAGCGACAGAAAAAAAGACAGATCTTGCCATGCGCATTATGAAACGACCAGACATTGAACTCGATCTGCCCGCAAGAACATATCATAGAAATGCTATTTTGAGACCAAAAAAGGTTGATCCGTTCGGCTGCTACAAATGGGGCTGCGTGAGACTACCTGGATACGACCTTGAACGGAGCACGATCGATGACGTGAAAGACCGGTTCTCGATGAAAAGGAGCAACGCATTCCTTGATCTTGAGCTTATGACAGTGCACTGCCATTTCACATGGCGGACATACAGCATAGGGGGGAATATATGAAAGAAAGACAAAGAAGAAGACAATATCGCTTGAGAGCGGAGCTACCGTCGGACGATACTTCGGCAAATACATCCCTTGGGGCACTTATGTGAAAACGAGATATGACAGCTATTTCGCGGAGATGGAATTCTTGAAATGGAAGATATTCAAGGAATTGAATGATGAATATAAAGTGAAGCTGTCGACAAATCTCGGCAAGGCCTTTGTCAGTGTCTATTATGGCAAAGCGCCTTGGTCCTGTTTCTGGGTCAAACGCCACTGGGGCAAGATCGATTACACGGCAGGCGCGAGCGTCTTCTTCAGATTCGATGAGAACAAGGTATTCGGACCTAAGTATTAAATCCGAATCAAAGTCATCTTCATTTTCAGAAACATTTATTAATGCCAAATAATCTAGCAGATATAGATATTTTGGGGTATATAAAAGAGGCAGATACATGATCAAGAAACTCATGTCTAAATTGATGGACAAATTTCTCACAGGCATCTTCAAGAGGAAAAAGAAGATTAGATTAGGCTTGTATGGACCACCAAACGGCGGTAAGACAACCTTGGCAAACAAGATCTGCGAAGATTGGCTCGGCAAAGGCAATGCCATGGGTACAGTCTCTGCTATCGAGCACGAGACCCGTGAAGTGACTGTGAAAGAGCAGATCATCGTAAAGTCAAAAGACAACAAGAAAGAGATAGAATTCACACTTGCAGATACTCCGGGCATAGCGACAAGGATCGACTATGAGGACTTCATGAAGAAAGGCATGAAAGCGAAAGAGGCCAAGAAAAGAGCGAAAGAGGCGACAAAGGGCGTCATCGATGCCATCAAATGGTTAGATGAAATGGATTGCGTCATCGTCGTGCTCGACTCGACAAAAGACCCTTATTCGCAGGTCAACATAACCATCATCGGGAACCTCGCAGCGCGGGACATACCAGTGCTCGTCGTCGCCAACAAGATCGACATGAAAAAAGCGAATGTCAAGAAGATAGAGAACGCATTCCCGCAATACAGCGTCGTCCCGATATCTGCAAAAAAAGGGAAGAACATAGAGAAGTTCTATGAATCCTTATTCGAAGTGGCTGATTAAAATGATACATGTACTAACAATCGAATTCATACCGTATTTCGAGATAGAGAGACTGGATTCAAGCGCGCGGATCGACAGACTGCTGAAAGTGGTCAAGCAGAACAAGATTGTCCTTCTTGAAGGACGCCTTAAGAAGACTGAAGAGAGCGACCTGATCGCGAAGACCATGTCGATGATCGATGAACATTTCAAAGGCATCGAACTTGCTGTGGTCGATCCGGATAAAGCTGAATCCAGACGTTTCATAGAACGGCTAAGAAAAGAGGTCGTAAGCCTGCTTCTTGGCGACAGGCAAGGATTCACGATCATCGGACCTGCGAACATAGTGAAAGAGATCAAGAAGGATCCAAACAAGATCCAGCTCCTGACTGAAGAAGTCAGAGAGAAATTCCCACATAAGAAAAAGCAGGGAAGTTCTAAGAAAAAGAAGAGAAGATAGAGTGAGAAAATATTTAAATGGTTCTTTGATACATAGCCATACCATGGATTACAAAGATGTTATCGAATATCTCTATAAGAGAGGATTCTTCTCGATCAAGCTTGGGCTAGACAACATCACAAAGCTCTGCGAGGATCTTGGCAATCCACAGGACTGTTATAAGACGATACATGTCGGCGGGACCAATGGTAAAGGATCGGTTACGACATTCATCGCATCTGTGCTTATAGAACAAGGTTACAAGGTAGGAGTATACACAAGTCCGCACCTTGTCGATTTCTGCGAGAGGATAATGATAAATAAAGTCCTGATTCCACAGATAAGAGTCACTGAGATCATGGACAAGATGATACCATTCATTGACAAACACACTTATTTTGAGATAGTAACTGCGATGGCTTTTGAATATTTCAGACGTGCAAAAGTCGACATAGCCATAATAGAAGTCGGAATGGGTGGTAGACTCGATGCGACAAATATAATCAAACCGATATTATCAGTCATCACAAATATCTCATTAGAACATACAAATTATCTTGGCGAATCCATAAAGATGATCGCGGCAGAAAAAGCCGGGATCATCAAGGAATGCACTGATGTGGTCACAGGGACCACTGGCGACGCTCTTGAAGTCGTCCTGCATGTCGCCTTGAAGAAATCATCTCTTGTGCACATGCCTGAAGTATTGACCCATGAGATATCCATGAAAGGATCATTCCAGAGAAGGAACGCGGAGATCGCCGTGAAAGCGATAGATATCCTGAAGCTCAAAGGCATGGATATCAGTGAAGAGGCTGTCAGGCGTGGCATGAAAAACGCTTATTGGCCTGGAAGGCTCGACTTTATCGAGGACATGCTCATGTTTGACTGCGCCCATAATCCTGACGGGGCAAAGAATCTCATCGCTGAACTCAAACTTATGGGATATGATGATATCATCTTAGTGGTCGGAATAATGAAAGACAAAGAGATCGACAAGATGTGTGCAGAATACCGAAAGATCGCGGGACCGAAGATAATCACTGTCCCAAAGATCGAACGCGCCGCGCAGGCAGATCAGATAAAAGAGTATCTATTCAATGCTGAGATAGTAGAAGATGTCAAAGAAGCCATCTTCCATGCAAAGAAGATCGCAAAAGGCAGACTAGTGGTTGTTACTGGCTCGATATTCACAGTCGGCGAAGGATTCTCATCCCTTGGGCTTGAGCCATTTAACCCCTAGATAAACTAATGGTGTGTCGGCGAACGCGAAGAACACCTTGAAAAGCCAGTATGGGAAGATCAACGTCAGGATGAATCCAGCAGTGAACTTTGGCGTCAGATGATAGAACGCGATGAACATGAAGATGCTTGTGTCAATGAATTGCGATACAATAGTCGACATGTTATTTCTGAACCAAAGCATCTTTCCTTTGGTCTTCCTCTTCCAGAAATTGAACGCCCAGATATCATGATGCTGGGCTAGCAAAAACGCGATGAGGCTTGCGACGATCATGCGCATAGAGCTTGAGAAGATCGTCACGTAAGCAGCATCGCTCTCATATCTTGCTGCTGGCGGAAGATGGATACCTATATAGACCAGAGCCATCGTTATCAATAGCGCGAGGATGCCTGCGTTCACGAACTGTTTCGTTATCTTCCTGCCCCTGACCTCTTCGATCACATCTGTACATATGAATGTCAGCGGATACGCGAATATACCGACAGACACAGACACTCCGAGGATTGTAGTTATCTTCCCGCCAAGAAGGTTCGCAGCGATAAGTGCAGTCATAAAGATACCCAACAAGATGAGAGTCTTCTTCTCAAGCAATCGTCGTTCGTTTATATCCATATTCTGTCAAGGATTATCCCTTGATTTATATTGTTTTGCTGATGGCAAACCTTTATAAGGCAAAATATCCAAGATAGATGCATGAAGCCATGGGTTGAAAAGGCCGAACGGTTCGTCCACAGGGCGATCCCATACAGTCTTGTGATTCTATTATTTGTCATAGTCGCTGAGATATTCTTCAGCGAGTGGGCGCATCATCATGAATTATTGGTAAAAGGGGCTGATTATCTAGTGGTCTTTGTATTTGTGCTCGATCTCATATTCAAATACAACAGGATGAGGAATCTGCCAAAATTCTTAAGAAGCTCTTGGCTTGATATCATCGCAGTGTTCCCTTTTTTTCTGGTCTTTCGTCTCATCGAAGAACTGTCCTCTGCAATAAGAGCAGGAGAGATTGCGCAGACATCGCTTCATGAAGTGCTTGAAGTAGAGAAAGCGGCGAAGGTACTCAAGCAGGGCACAAAGGGGACAAGGATGGCAAAGGCGGCGATAGCCATCCGTTTTATACGCCCATTACTCCGAATTCCAAGATTCGCGAAAGCGATAACGTATTTCTGGCATCCAAAACATCATGATCCAGCGTATGGTCCAGCATATAAGAAAAAGAAGTGAAATATAATTCATTAATATTTCCATCGGATTCTTTATCTGAGCACACTGCTTCGCAGAGTGCACTTCTATGAAATGAACTGCCCCTTGATATCTATGGGGCGGGGATATATAGCTTGGGAACTCAAAAGCAATCCAAGCATTGCGAAACATCACTATTCTGGGTGGGGACTACATCCACAATGAAATAGTACCTTTCAAAGCCTACAAAAAAATATAAAGCCCTGCACATTCCAAAAGATACAACGTGAAGTGGGATGGGAAAAAGAGGGTGAGTGAACTTCCTGATTCTATAAAAGAGATTTTTCTATCTGAGGCACAGTATTTGTATAATGAACTTTCTAAGAACATACTTGAAGTTGTTTTAGTACCGGCGCCAGTACGCAAACATCCCTACCATATGATACGTAAAGTAGAGAACAGAAATCCAGATTGGTACCAGCAATTATATTCTGAGTACCAACACTTTCGCCGTGATAGGTCATTGAATGCACTTGAAAGAATCTGCAATCAAGAAGACATGGATTTTAAGCATGGGCAATATAAGTATGATTCGATATACCGCGACCTGATATATCAAAGATTGACAGAAGGCTATGATTGCCAGTGCGGTGAAGTCCCACCGGATGATGATGTGAAAGGATTCTTCAATTGAGTCTTTTTTCTTCCTTTCCTTTGGCAGATAATTCTCTTCAGAAATAATTGCTTTTCCTATATTTTTTCAATATCTTTTCTTGTTCTTCCTGCTATGCTCCCGCCCTTATGAGCAGAATCATTACATTCATCGAAGCCTTGCGAATCAACATCACATGTAATATCTTTTGTCGCTTTTTCTCCGACCATAGTTAATATCAATTCCCAATCAGTCATGTGATCTCGAAGGTTTGGTTCTTCTTCTGAAGCTGTTTGAACTTTTTGTATTCTTTCACAGTCTTTCCAAAAGTCGTTTCAGATAATTCTCAAATCAACCCATATTTCTTTTTCATATGTTCATAAACGATACCAGACAGTTCTCTGATAATCCAACCTCTTGAATACTGCCAGCATACTCCATCAGCCCGCCTGTCTCTTTGTATGATTCCAATTATGTTATATGGATAGCGTTTTCCGTCTTTTCCCTTAGCAGACAATAAGCCCATATTGCCACAGAGCATACCGGTTGTCCCAGACTTATCGTAGACAAGTGTCTCTTTTGGAATCGATTTGACCCGCTTATAGATACGATCATTATTTGGAAGATGCATATATCTTAAGATCTTATCAGAATAAGGTAATCTCTGTGCCCACAGTTCCTGCAGGAACCGGTTATAATCATCAGCAGATGCCATGTTTTTGTATGTCTTTCCGCCTTTAGGGATATATTCCACGATTGACATCTGCTTGAAGATATGTGGATAATTGTCAATGAGCAAGTGATGCACTTCATCTGGCCCGCCAAGAGATCTCATGATCAGATTCGTCGAATGATTGCAGCTATCACGAAGCATCCACATGAGACGCTTCATGTTGACAGCAGTGTATCGATATAGACCATTTCTGACGCCATGAAAATAAGCGAGAGCGACGAAAGGCTTTACCATGCTCGCGGTCTGCATCGGGACATGCGCATTTCTCGAAACAATAGTCTTCCCAGCGACATAATCATGCACTAAAAAGGCAATTGTCTCATGACGAGTCAACTTGCCACCATCTATCTTTTCAGACAAGCATGATTCGATCTTACTCTCAAGCGAAGATGCATATGCGGTATCTGGAATACCAACCATAGCTGATGCTAAGCCTAGGCCAAACACCCTGCAAAAATCTCTTCTTGTTGATTCCATTGATGGCAGGGATAAGGCCGGGATATTTAAGAATTGCTAAAAAATAAAGCATAGATACAGAAGCCACCCTATATTGCATTACGGATCTCACGTATATCCATTATCTCTTTCAGTGCATAGATAGTATAATCAGGCACATACTTGGCGACATCTTTTAGATGCTTATCTTCAAGCAATTCCTGCATGAATCCACTTAGATCAGCCTTATTTTTTTTCAACAAAGTGCTTGTCGCGCATTCGCCCATCCACTTCCCGCAGACAAGAAGAATGGATTTCATCCCTGCATTGTGTGCGCCGAGCACGTCGACATCTACTCGATTGCCAACATAAAACGATTTACCGGGATCAGCATCCATACCAGCCAAGACCCTGTTGTATAAGACAGGTAATGGTTTGACTTCTGCAGAATCACGTGAAGCCAAGATATGCCCTTTAAAATAATCATATAATCCGGTAAGTTTCAATTTTTCTATCTGATGACGAGGAGTTCCAGTCGTGACTATCCCAAGCTTGAAATTCCGCTCAAGCAGGAATTCCAAAGTATCTCTTGTGCCGATATTCCGCTGCAATTTGACTTCTTTTATCTTCTTGAATTCCTCAAGCCCGATTTCGGCTATATGCTCAGGGTCCATCCTCTGCAACCAGTCTTTGGCTTTCGTATTCCCGCGCATTGCACTGACTAAAAGTTCCATACGATATTCATTGACAAGAAGCTGGATAGCATTCCCATGGATATAGTCTTCATTTGTATTGAGGATACGCTTGAGTCTCTCTTTTCCACGGATGATATTTCTTTCGGGAAGACCTCTTCCCTTTGTCACTTTCTCGATCATAGCAAAGACTGTATCTTTGTAATTTATCTCAGAATAATCTGAAGTATGTATGAGCGTGTCATCGATATCAAATATCACTGCTTTGTTTGCCATTTTTTATCACTCCAAAATCAACCGAGCAATCTTATATGGCTCACGGTTACTGGCACACCTTTATAAACCTTTGGCAAGACTGCGCTTGCGATCTTCACCTGCGAAAGACGTATTAAGATGCCTGCAGAAGAGCTTTAATGAACACATCCTCATTTTGAGACTATCAATCGAAACATTCTATCTACAAGAAACCGTTAATTTTTGAAAGATTTTATAGTTTTTTTCAATGGGCCAAGAAATGCATGGAATCCGGACAGGAAACTTCTCTTGGTAAGCAATCGATATGTCACTAGA
>Ga0210009_1001350_pt1 | contig 21525 bp, 7 predicted proteins | sample CryGeyCG2114_065_FD_185457 | JGI IMG/M metagenome (GOLD analysis project Ga0210009, IMG submission 185457) | Groundwater microbial communities from aquifer - Crystal Geyser CG12_big_fil_rev_8/21/14_0.65 (SPAdes) (version 2) | ecosystem: Environmental > Aquatic > Deep subsurface > Groundwater ... | reverse complement strand
TTCCCTGACCGCTCCCTCCCGCCAAACCGACAGTCTGACCTTCTCTGATGGAAAAGGCTACATCCCGCAGCAGGACATCACCCGGTTTCGCCTGTTTCAGATTACCACTTTTTTCCGTTGGTAAAACGCTCAGATTCCGAATGGTGAGGATGGTCGTTTTTCGCTCCTGGCGTTCTGCCTTAAAGGACTGAAAGAGAATTTTTTTACTATTGGAAATACATTTTGCCTCATGCGAATGATCCTCCCGAAAAAGATCTTTACGCACGCGGAACAAGTGCAGACACATCTGCTCCCGGACCGGACATTGATTGAAATACGGGCAGGAGTCATCACCCAGGCGAACCTGTTCCTGTTGCAATGTCTTTAAAAAATCACCGAATTCATACCGCGCCGTTTTAGATTCCAATCCGGCAAATGTACCCGTTCCTTCGCACGCCTCTTGCAACTGAATCAGGTCAGCCAGGATGGCATTCAATCCGAATTCTGGATTTTGCAGGGCGTGATCAATACGATCCGTGAAGAGTTGATGACCTTCAGTCAGCGAATCAATGAATTGGAAAATGGTCTGGAGCAGTGTCAGGTTTTCCATGAGATTACTGCGATTTTCCAGATTGTACCGGATATTCGCCAGCAAATTCTGTTGTGTGATGGTCATATCCCGATCCAGACTTGGGAATGAATGCACCAGAGACTGGGTGTAAGGATGAATGGGATTCTCAAAAACCTGAGACTTTGGACCTTTCTCGACGATGACGCCTTTGTACATGACATACACAAGGTCTTCGTCAGCAAAATAGGACCGGAGAATGTCTATGTTGTGGGTGATGAGGAGAACTGCAAAAGCACGCGTTTCCGTATATTCCCGCAAATGCTGAAAAAACAGGCGTTCGTTCAAGACATCAACGGCTGTGGTGGGTTCATCGAGCACCACCAGATTTGGTCGCACCAGATTCAGCATTTGAACATAGGTTAACTGCTTCATACCGCCGGAATAGCCCAGGAAGGTGAGCTCCGGATTCTTCATATTTTCAATGGGTGCCCGGGCCAGGACATCCTTCAGGTTGACCTCACCATTCATTTGACCCTGCCGCTGGGAGAGGGTTAATCGCCGCTGCAATTCGATGCTCAGGTTGTGATAATCGTACAGAGAAGACATGGAATTTTGGGGAATATAAAAGATATGTCGCTGGCGGATGGCTGCCAGTTTGTCCAGCGAAATATCAGGGGACAGGGCATTTTCCACCACATCTGCACCAAAATTCCACCGCACCCGGCTAGGCTGAATCAACTCGCCACGATCATCATATCGGCCAAAAGTTTGTTGTGACTGACTTAACCCCCGCAACGGAATGCGCAGAATAGATTGCATGAAGACGCTTTTACCACAACCGGTTTCCCCGATGACCGCGACCCAGCGTTGTGCCGGGACCGTCAGATTGATTCCCCGGTTGGTGGGTCGCACCGAACTCTGCCGGTTGCGGACATCCGGATAGAGTGTCGTTGTGAAATCCCTGACTTCCAGCAGATTTTCAGGCATAAGACCGCTTTCTGCTGAGCAGCGTGTTGAGCAGTATTACCACTGCCAGAATCAAAAGAGTGGCCAGTGCGATAGGGAATGCCGTGGCAAAATTTGCATAGCTTAGATTTTCCCTGAGCAATAGTCCCAGGACATATCCAAGGGTGTAGACTTTGAATCGGAAAAAATTCTCAAGTGTGAAGCCAATTTGGAGAAAGCTCAATGCTGATTCCATGAACAGTGTGTACAACGCATATTTTAAAAATTGGGCGATATACTTGGGTTGTGCCAGCACCAGGATATAATTCATGAGTAGGCGTCGAACGGTTGCACCCACGGTTTTTGCCATTGTGAAAAAGGGCTTCCGACATATCTGTCGAGTTTCCAGCTCAAAAATCTGAGCGGCTTCAGGCAATTGCACCAGCGTGAACACCAGCATATAAAAGATAAATTTCCAGTGTTCCGGCAGGTTGCGTCCAAACTGCACCAGAATAATGACAATGAAATACCGGGGAATAATATCTGTGGCGCTGAGGAGCATCCGAATATGGGATGTCAGTCGCTGAGCCCGATGGACATAGGCCGCACTGCCCAGGAACACACCGAGTCCCAATCCTGAAAAAATGATGAGAACGGCAGTCCCAAGTCCGATGAAAAGTGTAAAGAAAAAACCCTTTACGATGGACAGACGCGCCAGGTTGTACCAGTTTAAATTGACGGATTGAGCCAACCGTTGGATTTTGGCATTTTTGTCGGCAACATCACCATTTCCGGAAGGTGTGACCGTACCTGTGGCGAAAGGATCAGCCGGTTCCAATGCGTCCAGTTCCTCCCCGGTACGCCAATCCTGAGTCAGGTAGGGATTTTCACGCGGTAATAATTTCACAGTCGGTGCATAGTGGGGAGTCAAGCCCAAAATCAGGAGCACAATGACGCCCAGCAGCATGCTATTCATGGCTCGTTGATGCATCAGAGAATCAACCTGTCACCCGTCGGAGGAATTTTAAGATCAATTTGTTTTTGCGGTTTTCGATGAGAGTGATCATTCCCACCAAAAGCAGGATGGCGATCATGGAGGTGTAGGTGAGGGCGAATAATCGTGCCGGATGGTAACCGATTCCGGTGGCTAAAACGAACATCTCATAACCATAAGTATTGACACGGTTGAAAATGTAATCCAGGATGATCGTGGCACTCGCCAAGGCGATGAGTCGGTATTTCACCAACACCAAAAGCTCCACAACAATTTGCGGCAAAACATAGGTCAGGGCGATGTGCATGCCGGTGTAGCCCTGGATTCGGGCAAATCGGACGGCATCTGATTCGGAGATTGACTGGATTTCATCCTTAAAAAATTTGATGAAATAACTCAAATTCCCGTCACCAATCACCAGAATCAGAACCACCACAATTGTATAGCCCGCCGCGGGCAGGGAAAATGCTGCCACGACAAAAAGCGGTAACGACTTGAGCAAAATGAAACAGACCGACTCCAATTGTTTGACCCACCCGGAACGCTGATTCCGACCCTCTTCACCATCAATCGCGAATCCCCAAATCCAAAGCGTCGTGATGATCAACGCCACGACGATGGCCATTCCAACCAGTGCGAAGGTATTCCAGGTATAGAGCAATGCATTGGTCCAATTTTCAGCGGAGATATTCCAGCCAGTGAGCGTCAAAAGACCGTAACGCAAATCCGCATCTGCAGATGAGAAGATGTAGAGGGTGTTCAGTCCCACCACCACCAAAACCACATACGCCAGGAATCGCAGGGTTGCTTTTACTTCCATCGCCAGTACTTCAATCCTCGTGTGAATTGTGACGGATCCTTCTCCATGACCACTTTGCGATATTGATTTTCCTTCACATCGTCGTTGTACGCAATGATGTAATCACGATTCCACAGGAATATCGCGGCACAGTCTTCATACAGATAGCGTTGAAATGTGCCATAATCTTCAGACTGTCCCGTACTGAACTGCGCCAAAAGATCGTAATAGTCTTTATAATTCGGCCGGCTGTAGGCATAGCTCATGAAATTGTCTTTGTCCCAAATGGAGATGTCCGGTCGTGTTGAGGCATTCCATTCATACAGCACCAGATCGTAATGGTCAATCTTACTCAAGTCCTCGTAAAACTGGTGCTTATTCTGATAATGCTCCGCTTCACAATTCACACCGTTATCCCGTAGCTGCTGGGCGATTTGATTGGCCACACTCACAACCGGTGAGCTGAGAGAATAGGCCAGATACATGAGTTTTAATGGCTCACGCGGCGGCCGAAAAGCCCGTACAGAATTATACTCACTGGACTCGAACGATGTCTCCCCCATCGTGACGAAGGGTCCCTTCAGATCAATCTGGGCGAAGTTGTAACTCATTTCATACGCATAGGCAATTTTAAACATCTCAGCCTGAACCTGCGTGTTCAGAATATTGGCAACAGCACGTCGATTATTAATGTTGTTGATAAATGCCTTGTTCGGTCCCCGGTAGTTAAACAGAATGGCCGTGACGGTGGGCGTATTAACCGCCTCCGCTACAACCGGCGAATTGTTGGCATCCGGGCTGGAGTTGATGACATTCTGCCTGGTTTCCGCCAATCGCGAGGGTTCGAGATCAATCACGAAATTGATCAAACCATCATTCAAATCGCGCCAGCGTTGTTGTGGGTTTGCATATGTCGCCAGGGTGATAGGCGAAACGATCATCGGTCGTCCATCCAAACCAAAACTCCGGGCTGCCTCCAACTCGATTAATCGGCCATCCCGTTCATAACTCTTCAACCGGTAAGCCTGAGCGCCGCGGTAACTGTTCATATTAATTGCTTGCTGCAATTCACCAAACTGACCCGGCAGCAACACGTTGGTCATGCGGTCAACATAGCGTTTGAGAATTCGTTCCGGCAGAATCATGAAATCCAGATTATCATAGCTCGCTTTATTGGGTTCCCAGGTCACCTTAATACTGTTCTGACCGTTCCCATAGGTTTCGACGGATTTGATATGCTCAATCACCTGACGATAGGCTATTTCTTTGTTCTTTTTCAGGACATCGAAAGTCGTGACAACATCTTCCGGCCGTATATCCGTGGTACTGCCGTCCGGCCATAGCCATTGAATATTGCGCTTTAAAGGAATCACCACGGCATAACTGCCATTTTCCATGGATGGCGCCAGCGATTGGATTTCCAGGTCAGCCAGCTCGGCTTTTAAACTGAGATTCTCGTTATACGTATACAAACTCAGGTACAACATGGAGACAAGCTGGTCTGATTCTGTGTCATAGGCAAAAAATGGATTCATGGTTTCAGGAACTGATGTGAGTCCGAGTTGCATGTCAATCCGGTTTTGCGCCAGACTCTCACTGGCAAACACCAGTACCAGCACCATTGCCGCAATGGTCCTCGGTTTTGACAGAAATCGTTTCCTGATAAGGGTCCGTAGTTTGAGGAAATTATTGTAAATCATAGCGACTTTCGATGGCTCGCCCCAGATCTTGAGCGTGGGAGGCGGCTTGTTTGATGAAATCCAGCTCTTTATAAAATTCATCCTGGTTCAGAATGGTCTTATAGTTGAAAAATGTCACCTTGAATTTGTACAGCGGACAGTTCACACACGCGGCACAGACACCGCATTGGTCCAAGGGTTGTGAAAGTTCGTACAGGAAATCCAGAATGGCTGAATAGTAATCAGTCCATCCCCGGAGTTGTTCAATGATCGCATCCCGGGTTGTCGCTTGGTCCGCCGCCAGTCGTTTCACCGCATAGGCATTGTACCCCATCGGCAACCGCGTCGCGACTTTGAAGTCAATGAACTCAGGATTTTCCAGAATCGCGATAACCTTCTCACGATCTTCCAATGTCATCTTGTCCACCAGCGCTATCGCTTGCTGAAATGCTGATATGCCGGCCACACAATTTTTCCGATAATCACTGCCGGCAACTCCACCCACGACCAACCAGGCAGTTTTCTGGACCGGATCCGTCGTTTTCTGAAGGGTTGGTTCAATGATTTTTTGGAACAAGTCAGCCTTTTCCTCAACAGATTTGATATTCTCCAGCACGGTTCGATTCGTCATAATGAACGAGATAAGATCGTCGCCAGCCAATAAGCGGTGACTCATGGGAATAAGACCGATTACAGTCACCACCATAACCGTAAACAGCATCCCGAAACGCGTTGAGGAGTGCGGTGAAAGCCCGATTTTCCGGTAGATTTTATTTTTTTGACGCTGCATAGCTATCCACTGCCTTAAGCATTTTTCCAAAGGCTCGCGTATCAGACTCACGATCCTTTTCCATGTCCTGTATGTACCCCAGGGCATCCTTCAGGTCACCATTTCGCGGATCAATTGATTTACCCTGAGGGAAATATTTACCCTTTACGAACGCAATGATCACGGCATTCCTGGATCGTACAATCCAATCGTCCCCCTTGCTGTCCGCAAAATTCGCCCCCATTTTCAACTCATTGACTGCCCGGGAGTCGGTTGGGCTCGGCCACTGATTGCTCGCCATGGTATTCATGAAAGCAACAATGACCTGTAACTGACTGATTTCATCTGGATAGTATCGGGCCATTTTCAACATGGCAGCCAATTGCTCCCTGCTGGTCTTGTAGTTTGGGAGTCTCCGATTGTCAGAATGGGCGTCCCCTGCCTGAAGAAAACCTTGAAATTTCCCCCAGGATTTTTTCGCACTTTCCATATCACTGGCAAAAGCATCCCAGGATTTTTGATAGGAATCCAGCGTGTTGTAAAGTGTTTGAAGATCCGCCAGCTTTTTGGTGATTTCGCCCGTAAGCACCTGAAAATCACGTTCATACTCGCAACCGGCTGCTTCAGGAAACTCGGTTAATTTCTTCAGACTGGCGTCTCTGATCGAATTAATGGTGGCAAGCGCCTGCTGAGCTTCGCTCTGGATATTTCCATAAGCAGCCTGGAATTCAGGTGCAACCTGAGCGGAATTGGGATAATTCTTCACGAAAATCCGGTCAGCATCAGTTGCCAACTGATTCATTTTATCCTTCCAAAGCGTGAAAGTCGGTTGCTGTTGCTTCAGGAATGTCGTGAAAATCTGTTCTTCACGAACCGCGTTACCCAGTTCAGATTCCCAGGCTTTGACCTGTTTGCTGAGCGTCTCATCGACGCCCGTACGGTTTCGTTGGGGTTTGGTCAATAGCTGCTGCCACTCACCGAAAACTTTTTCCAATGTCAGGTCAGCATCCTTCCGAATCGCGGATCGCTTCACCTGGTCTAAATCCACCAAACCGGACTGTCCGGCTTGTTTGAATTGTGCAAATTCTTTGGTCAGTCGCTGAGCCAAATCCGCCTGAACCTGCGGTTGCTCTGCCTTCACACGGCTTATAATTGATTGACCGCAGCGGCTGTTCAAACCATTGGGAAATGAGATTTTTGCCTCAGGTGCGACAGTGAGTTGACTTTCCTGCTTCAGGACAGCCTGAAAATCGCGTTGAGCTTGTTGGTACTTACTTTCGAAGGCATTCCGCGTGGCTTCCACACTGGCGATAGCCCGGGGACTACCGATAAAATTGTTGGTGGCGGTTTTCGGGAGCGTAAGGGACAACGGTGTTGCATTAAATTTGGCGTTTTTCAAATTAATTTCATACAACTCGGGTCTGGCAATCGCCTGAGCAACCAAATAAATGCGCAGGTCCTGGTTCGATTTGCTGATTTCTTCCAAACGACCGGGAAAAAAGGCGACACCCAGGACAGATTGGACATCCCGATCACCAAATTTCACCGCTACCGTTTGGGATTGATTGGTTTGAGAGACATCTGAATAAAGCAATCGTGACAGACCGTATTCGTCCTCACCCACGTAAAACACTGCGGAACCATCCGGGTAAAATGCCGGGTAGCTGTCCCGGGTCAGGGTGAAGGCTTCATTGCTTAATTGTCGTGAATTCCCAGTCCGAATGTCGTAGAGATTGAGCGTGCGTAACCGAATTTTGGCATCCAGCACCACATACGCCAATTCATATCCATTGGGCGACCATGTCAGGTTAAATGCTTCCACCGCATCGCTTCCGGCAATCTGTGTGAATTCACCATCGTTTAAATTCAGGATGCCTGAAATCGCGCTACCGCCTTTCCGGGCTACATAGGCAACCAGATCGGGATCGGCTTTGTTCAGATCGATCCTGGGAATTGATTCGTAATCCGACCGATTAAAAGCCTTGATGGCTTTGGTGTCCAGATTACCGACCAAAATCTGATTTTTTTCCGTCCAGATAATTTCCGTGCGACTACGCCATTGAGGCATGAAGGGCACACCATCATGTGGAAAGCCGGCTGCGTGAGCAGAAAATTGAGCGCTACCCGGTTCTCCCACCATGATTTGTCCGTTGGAGACAAACAGCACCCGAGGGTCGTCAGTATTTGCCAGCCAGCTAATATCCCGTTCGTAATACTCACTCTCACCACCAGCTTGTGAAAAGACATTATCCGAAGTTGCCCGTTCCACCAAAGGTCGTAAAACATTTTCGTTGGCAGATTGGTCAAGCACCGCCAGGATTTTCTGAAGACGATTGAACTTGTTCACCGTGACGTACCGACCGTCCGGACTCACGACCGGTAATTCATATCGATCGGTAGTTTTTTCATAATAATCAATGCGTTGGTCATCCGTCAGGGTCAGCGGTGACAGGGTATATGAACTTGATTTCCCGTAGAGATATGAATCGGCATTTTGGGATTTTCCAGATTCCCACAGGCGTAATTTTCCCATATAGGGCGTGTGGATGGGCGTTTTTTTATCCAGGGCCAGGGCGTTACCGGCATTGAGCGCTGACTGCTGCAGAATGTAAATCTGTCCACCTTTATCAAATGTCCAGACGGTATTCAAGGGTTCCAGGGATGGAATTGCAGCCAACGCAGTACCGGACCACATGAGCCAGCCGGTCATGAACACACGAAACCCTGATGTTTTTTTCATATAGTGCTTCCCATAAAAATTAATTGTTTCTAAAGCCGCATTACTTCCCGTGCGAAAACAGGAGTTTCCGGCTCAATTAGCCTGACGTTCGGCAATTGCGTAGGTCAACAGAACTTTATCCCCTGTGAAATAGACTTGTTGGCCGTAGAGATACATGCGATTCACCGGATCATTCAGTTCGTACTCTGCTTTCCCTTCGTCTGAAAGCACTTCGATGGAGCTCCCCGTTCGCGAACTTTTCAGGGTGATGAGCGCCCGGCCGAACACGACCGTGTTACTGGGAACCACAGCCTTTGGAAATTTCGAAATGATTAATTGCTGAACGGGTACGCTATCCTGAACGGTCACTTCAAAGAGTTGACCGTTAAAATCGGTAAATAACGCACGGTCCTGGTGATACAAAAAGTAAGGGCGCTGTGACAATGCCGGAACAAGCGGCAATTCACGCCAATCATTGACATCAATGATGCGAATGTGATCGCGATATTGCAAAGCGACATAAGGTTTATTGAGGCGAAATGCGGATTCCACAACCCCTTCCAGCCGATGCTTATCCAGTTTGCCCTCCTGGTAGGCGTAGCGATAGGCGTCGTACCGATTGTAATCGTCACGGACCACGATAATCACCAAATCGCCGATGAGCAGGATTTGCCGTGCCGAGCCTTCCAGATTCAGATCAGCCTGAGTGACGCGACCGGCATGCGTGAACTCGAATAAATTATTTTCCCCGGAGAGCGCTAATCCGTCACCATTTTCCAACACAACAAAGTCTTTAATCGCTTCAGGGAACGCGATGACTGAGGTGGAATCAGCTCCGGAAATGCTAATCCACCGGTCTTCCAAACCGTAGAGACGACCTTTGGCATATTTCAATGTCGTGAAAAATTTCCCCCCGGCATCGCCTTCGAAATACTGAACCTGACGCTCGTTATACAGGAATCCGTCGTTATCAACAATCAATTGATTGGGGAAAAAGAGTCGGGTGATATAATCATATTGCGTCTTTTTTAGAAAGTTCAGTTCCACCGCCGTCGGCACATAGATGTCCTTCTGTTTCACCGGTGTTTTCAATTCAAAGGACTGTGTGGCATTGGAGGAAACCGTGAAATGTTGGGTCACGATTTGGTCTTTATAGTTCAAAGACCCATATTCTCCGGGCAGTAATTGACAAACAAACCCGCCCTGATCTGCACGATAGGCAGCGTTGTATTTATCACCATCCAGGGTGAATGTAAGAATAGCGCCATCCTGGAAACTGGCATCGCCGGGGAAATTGAGCAAAATATTGCCCTTCATCTGTTGACACGAATCCGGCGTGAACAGGTAATTAAGACCGGGATCCAACCGGCGTCTTAAATAGTAATCCTGATAAAAATTACCGCGTTCTTCCCGAATCGTGAAACTGTAGCTCGCCGCCGGAATCACATTGGGTTGATGCAGGAAAATTGGCAGGGTACTCTGTTGAACGGTCGCGCCGGGTGTAAAGTCATTAAACGCGACAACGGATTGTGTCTCTCTGAAAATAGCGTCACTGTTGTGTGTGCCGTAAATGACAAAATCGGACTTTGATGCACGCTTGAAATCCTCCACTGACAGCCGCTGTTTGAGATGCCCGCTCTGATACCGGTCCATCAACTGAGAATAGATATTATCCTCTTCCTTCACTGACCCCAACCCGGCAAACATCACCAAATCCGTCACATCACGATAGGTCAATCTGCGTTTTTCCGCGCTCTGTTGAGCCACGGCTGACCAACGAAACTGGCGATCTGACATGGTCTTCTTTTTCTCGGTTTTTGCCTGACTACAGGCGTCCACAAACAGGAAAACCTTTAAACGACTATTGGCATTTTTCCCGTTTTCAATCACCCGGGCAATTTCCTCTTCCAGGATCGTTTCACCCGGTGTGAAGCTACCATCTTTTTCCAGGTGTGTTGCTTCGGAATAGAGACAAGCCTGCTCCTCTCCGGTTGGTCCGTATTTTCCACCATGGGCGTGGAGATAGATGTAGGCAATACTCTCTTCGCGATCATCGAATGCGTCCAGGAAAGCGCTGATTTTGGTCAAAACATCCGTTTTACCAATAGTATAATTGGGTCCTCCCTGGGCAAAGACATTCACCGATGCGTTAAATATTTTTTCCAGATTCTGAACTTTGTCCTCAGTAAACCGCGATTCCGACAATTTCCCCAACACATCTTCCGAATAATTCCAATTGTCAATGATGAGCATGCGTCGGATTGGCAAACGATCCAAACCGGCTGAGACCGTCGAAGCAAAAACGAGTACAGACATTAATCCTGTGAGTAAAATTCGGTGTTTGTTCATAAGCATGATAGGTTAATCCACTTGAATTGAGGCGATGGAAAAGGTGTAACGCTGACCGACGATGCGTTTGGCAAAATCCGTAATCGGCTCAATAATGTGATCCTCCGGCAGCGCCAGAGGTTTGTCAGCAGAAAGCATGATAAAATCCCAATGTCCCTGCATTTCGGATTTGGGCAACCGATACCCATTGCGCCAGTTTGCTTCGGTAAAGGGCAGTCCTTGCTGGTTGCGGAAGGGCAACAATTCAACCTTGCCCCGGTCGTCACCGGTGGTAATCAGGTTGCAGAGATAATAGAGATAGCCTTGGTTTACCTGGGTCATATTGATGATCCGAATATTCAGACTCTCGTCATTCAAAACCGGGTCCAGGGTGAAACTATTCGCACCGGTTGATGAGAGTGGAACCGTCGTGGTGTATTCCAGTAATTGACTCGGCGCTAAAAAGTTCAGGAAGGTATAATTCCCCGGGGCTGTCTGTTTTAAACTCGCGAGATAGGTGTCGAAATCCAGATAGATCCGCAGGTACTGTTTACCGATTGCCGAGAAATTCCCCAGGCTGCCATCCCTGAACCGGAGTGTTTTGTCGCTGGCCGTGGCATTATCAATGGCAATAGGAATGGGCGAATCGAACTTTTGTGGCAGGTTATTCACCGCGATTTGCCCGGTAAAGACATCCACCTGGGAAGGGCTTAAACTCACCTGCATCGGCATTTCCCACAGATTCACCAGCTCAGTCACAACGGCTGTTGGAAGGTTGAGGGGCGCCAGGTAGGTTGGTAACTGGGAACTCATGAGCTGTAATTGTCTGATCTGAAACGGAATATTCGCGGCAATACGATTTTGGAGTCGGTTGATTTCACCATCCAGCGCGTTCTGGCGCATAATGTCCTGACTGAGAATGGTCTGGCGATAGGCGACCATTAATCCCAATGCCACGAAATCACTTCTGTCCGAGGCCATTACGGCATTACGCATCAGGGAAAAAGCATCATCGGATTCAGCCATTCCGCCGAAGGTAATGATCCGATCCTGTGTACGCGTGACGCTATACTGATCTTGATTCAGCACCTGCAGGATCCCAAAAACCCGATCCACATTGCCACCCTGATTCCAAAACACAAATTCCTTCAGGTCGTCCAGGTAGAACGCTTTAGCGCCACCCCAAAACCGACTGGTGAGGATCGGTTCAAAATTTCGCGGGGCATTGATAAAGTACACATTGGTGTAGATTTCCTGGATCACCCGGGGGTCTTCTGTCACTCCGAAATAATTCGCATTCAAAGTTTTGGCAATGCCCAAGCGGGTCAATTCACGTTGGGGCACTCGCAGGATAACAAACGCGCCGTCACGATATTCCTTCACATTTTCAAGATAACCGACCGATTCGGTGCGTCCTTCAGCCTGACTCCGGGTGTATTCCTTCAGGTCATCCAAACCCGATTCTTCCACCAGATTCTGGATCTGCGATACACCCCGATAGACCTGGCCCACTGAACCAACCAATTGGTCCCAGGCTTCCTGTCTGGTAGCGCCGCGCGCTTCGGTCCAGTCAGCAGGAAGTGGCGGAATTTGCTGTTTCACGGCAGAATTGGTAACCGTTTGGGGCGTTGCAACCGGGGAAGTTTCCGGACCACAAGACACTATGAATTGAGCCATGATCAAGGCACTAACCAGGGGTATGATGAGTTTCACTTCCGGGAGAATCTGTTTCGACCATCGCAGCATATTATTATTTCCCTCAAGCCACCAATTAAATCATTGTGCCAGCCCTGTGTGATAAGCGCATTGACGCGCTCATCTCGCCTCAAGCTCAGCCTTGGCGATACACTTACTTCAAATAGACAACTTTTTGGATGCGGGTCACGCCGGCAGCCTGCGCCCGTATAAAATAAACGCCGGTGGAGACCTGACGACCCTGGTCATCCAAACCACCCCAATCCAGTGTGTACCATCCGGCGGACCGGGTTTGATTCAGGAGTGTCGCGACCTCCCGGCCACGAATATCGTAAACCGAAATGGTTACCAATCCGGCATCCGGCATACCGTATTTGACATGCACCATGGGATTAAATGGATTCGGATAGGGCGATTCAACCACAAACTCATCGGGTGTGTAAACCACTGATGTGTTGGTGCGATTGAGCGACTGGAATTCCGCATTTTGGTCCAGTAACGCTCCTGTGACCACAACATCAGAGCTGTATTTACCACCCTTGATATGGTTCAGGCGAATGGTCGCGGTAACCTGACCCGATTCAGAATCCGCCATGAGAATCCATCCCAAATTTACCGGCTGAAAATCTGTTGCCGCGAGAGCCATGATTTCTGAATTCCAACCCGATAAGCTGTACTCGCCCACCACCATACTTTGTGGATCATATTCCAGCCAGATGCTCAACGCTTTGGTCGGCAACTCAGGTGAGCCGGTCAATCGAACGGTGAGACCCGTCTCATCGGGCTCGTACTGAATTTGAATTTTCTCAGGATGATTGAGTGCAATCCGATTCAGTGTGGCTGAGGAGAGATTGGCTGCTGAATAACGATACATGCCCACAAAGGCCGCCATGTCGTAACGATCAAACTCACCATCAGGTGTGAAATTGAAATTGGGAGCGGTCCCGGTCACCGGACCGGTTTCCTTGACAAAATTCTCCCCTTCCCAGCTATTTACGAAATAGATCGCATCGCGAATATCCACAGTAGCATCACCGGAGAAATCGCCATGCAACGCCGGGGGTAATGTGATTTTATCCGATGGCCAGGAAAGTCCGTAACTTCCTTCCGGATTGCCACCATAGGCATAAACGCGGTATCGGAATGTTTCGGCAAAGCCAAAATTGATGGTATCGCGGATATTCCCGATTGAAACGGAATTTCCACCCAAAACCGGCGGGTCGTCATTTTGCCACCGTTCTGCCCACAGCCCGCTTGTGCCCGAACTCGTACTTGCCGGTGTAAGTGTCACCACATCACCATTCCTGGTTATGGATGCCAATTCTGGTTTGGCCGGGACCGTAATAGTGATCTCAACCGGTGACTCACCTCGCGAATTCAAAAATGTGGTAATAGCGTACTGCCAGGTTTGGTTCGTATCCACATCTGCATCGGTAAACGCCGTGGCGTTTGGCGGCGCGGTCCAGAGCAGTGTGCGACCAGATGAATTAACCCTATAAAGCTTATAGCCATCTTCAATTCTCGAACGATCCGACCAGGTGAGATGAATGGCGCTGCCATTCGCATTATAGCCTGCCCGGAAGGGTGCCGGGAGATACGGAAATTCCACAACATGCATGGTAACCGGCACTTCAACACTGGTATTGTTTTCGTCATTTCCATAAACGATAACCGACCCGGTGTAAACGCCCAGATCTGTGGATGTAAACTGCAGGATAATCATGGTTGAGTCATTCGGAGCAACCGTTCCGGAAGCTGGTGACACCGAGAGCCAATTGAGTGATTCCGTTGTACCAAAGGAAAGGTCCGCCAGACCACCGGGATTGTAAATCATGAGGGTGTCGGATTGGACATCATTTCCAACAATTTCCATATCCAGGGTATCGGTTGCCGTCCGGGACAGCAGGAAGTTTGGATAATTCCGCACCGTTACATAGTTGGATTTAACCAGATTATAGGTATTCTGACCATCGCCCACCGTCAAACCGACGGTGTAATCACCCTCCTGGGTGTAAGTGTGTGTGGGATTCCTGACGCCCGATTGGTAACCATCGCCAAAATCCCAGGTCCAGGAACGGTTCGTGGTGTCCGCTTTAAAAATGCTCAAATCAGTAAAATGGACCGTGTGTGGATTGCCACCTTCGGGATCGTCCGCCATAAATGCCACGATGATGGTTGGAGTGACCGTAATGGGTCCGCCAGTGTAATGAGATTGCTGACTATTCGCATCCACTATGGTGAGTGTCACCTCGAACTGTCCTTCGGCGGTGTAGGTGTGCGACGGGTTCTGTTGCGATGATTGTGAACCGTCACCAAAATCCCAACTCCACTGAGAAATGGTATAATCTACACTCACCGAGTGATCCGTAAAATTCACCGTGAGCGGTGCGAGTCCTTCAGAGGGTGAATACTCGAAGAATGCTGAAAAGCGAACCACGCTGATCGTCACCGGAATTTGTGTGGTGGCTTCATTCATGTCGTTGGTGTTCAGTGTAAGCTGGCCGTAATAATTACCTTGATCCAGATCCTCCGCGTCAATCTGAATGGTTAACAGGACACTGTCACCCGGAGCAACATCGTCGGAAGAATGATCATCAACCAACAGCCAACTTTGGTTGGAGACAAAGTCATACGTCAAGGTCCCGGTGCCGGTATTTTTGAGCTGGCAATCCGTTTCCCAGGTTTGACCGATACCTACAACCACATTCCCCAGATTGGGAGCGGTCCAATCCAGTTCCGGCGGTGGGCCGGAAGATTCAGTAACGGTTAATTGCTGGTCAGCAGGAATTTGCGTATAGGTCTGAACCAATCCACCGGGCCACCGGACCTGCAAACTGTCGATGATTTCGGCATCCTGTAATCCAAAATGGGCAATGATGGAATTTTCACCAAAACCACCAACATCTGCTCCGATTTCCCGAATTTGCCAGCGGGCATTCACACCGTTGAGTTTTGCTTTTACCCTGACTTTTGCGTTCAAACCAAACGAATTGCTTTCAACACCCCGGAGCCGAATAGCGGCCCAGTGATTGGCGTTGCCATTATTACGATGCAGCGTATTGGCCTGGGAATAATTATAGTTGGGTGTAAAAACATCCATGGAACCATTTAAATCATAATCGCCCCAAACGGATTGGTAGGTTGAACTATTCTCGGGAAGCATGGGCAAAGATGTGTTTCGGGTAAATGTGCCGTCAGCGTCATTTTCAAAGAAATCCTGAGACTGGCTGATATTGGACACAGACAGATCCAGCCAGCCATCATTATTGACATCAACCCAACTGGCGGTATAGCTGTAAGAGTTGCCGGCCAGCGTTTCAGAATTGGTAATGGAGGTAAATGTGCCACCATCATTGCGATAGAGGAGGTTCGTGCTGCCGTAATTCGGGATATAAAGATCGAGATCCCCATCATTATCGTAGTCACCCCAAGCCTGACCATAACTGGTTGGATAATCGTTATTGATGGGTGATTCCGGTGCGACAAATGCCGTATCACCGACATTTACATACAGGAAGTTGCCACTACCCGCTGTCGTGTAAAAACAGTCCAGATCGCCATCCTGGTCAAAATCAATAAAATTAACCGATGTGTAACTGCGATAGGACTCGACCAGACTTATCCCCGTGACCTGTTCATAGGAATAATTGGCAGCATCAAGACAACGGAATAACAGGGGGTAACCACCATACGGGGCGACAATCAAATCTAAATCGCCATCTCTGTCGTAGTCAACCCAAGTGGCATCGTAAGCGTACATATAGGTGTTTGAAATGGCATCACCAGTATGGGTGCTGAAAGATCCGTCACCATTGTTGATGATCAATTTTGGATAGGAACTCATGTCCAAAATCAGGCAATCCTGATCGCCATCATTGTCAATATCGGCCCAGTGACCACTCCAGGTATTCCCCGTATGACTGTTAAAGGGAGCAGGACTGGCATTGTAAAACACAGCGTTATCGTTGCGAATCAGCCAATTGGTAGCATTTTGATAATTGGCCACAAAAATGTCATCATCACCATCGTTGTCATAGTCAACCCAGCTTGCACTAGTGCTGACTTTGAACAGCGAAGGGAGATCACCATTCTGTACTTTGGTAAAATAGGCGACTTCGACGGTGTGGGTGGTGTAGGCCGTAGTGCCATTTGCGTCCGTTATCGTGAGCCTGACAGTAAAGGTTCCTTCAGACTCGAAGGTGTGAACAGGATTTTGGCTTGTGCTCGTTTGACCGTCACCGAAATCCCAACTCCAGCCGACCACATTGGCGTCAACTCCCGTGGAGCTGTCAGTAAACTGAATAACCAAAGGCGGTGCACCAAAACTTCGGTCCATTGTGAATCCAGCGATGGGTGCGGCTGGTTCAGTCAGAGTAATCGTTTGATTAGCAGTAACCTGTGTCGCGATCTGGCGGGAACTATTGGGAAAAATGAAGATAACCGAATCTGCCCGTGTGGCAGTTCCCAAACCAAACCAGGCTTGAAGACCGCTACTGCTGTTACCACCGGATTGACTGGTAACCTCTCGGGTTTGCCAGATAGATTGCCCGTTAATGGTCGCCTTCACCCGGACCCGTGAGCCGTCAGCAAAATTGTTTGATCGCAAGCCCTGACCTTTTACGACCAGCCAACTTTTCTCAGTTCCACTATGTTTGTACAGGAAATTCGCCGAACCGTAGTTCGCGACATAAAGATCAAGGTCACCATCGGCGTCATAATCGGCAAAAGCGCTTCCGTGGGAACTTCCGGCATCTGTTAGAATGCTGCCCATAATGACACCGGGCATCCCGCTCCGCAGGCGTGTGAAGGTGCCATCGTGGTTATTTTGGTAAATCGCATTCATGCCCGTATTGGCTACGAACAGGTCCAGCCAACCGTCAGAGTCAATGTCTCCCCAGGCAACACCGTAGCTTTCATCGGCATCGGTGACAATCCGGCCCGTGGTAATCTTGGTGAAGGAGCCATCGCCATCGTTGCGATACAGGAAATTTTTGGATTTCGTGGAATCAGCACCAGCATTGGCTACATACAAATCCAAATCACCGTCATTGTCATAGTCACCCCAGCCCTGCGCTCTGGAGTAGCCCCCTTCATTTACCAATACGCCGGAGGTAATCTTGGAAAATTTGATGGAATCGGCAGTTGAGATATTACGCCATAAGAAATTCGTCCAACTGGATTCGTTACCATTTGTGATAAAAATATCCAGCTTGCCGTCCGCATCATAATCAACCCAACGCACGCTGGTTGAGTAAGTATAGGCCGTGTTTAAATCGGCAATCGAGAGCCATTCGAAAGAGGATCCGCCAATATTTCGGAGCAGCACATCAGGCTGAGCATAATTCGCGAAAAAGAGATCGAGGAATCCATCATTATCAGCATCACCCCAGGCCAGGCCATTAGTGGTGGTTCTAAGGTTCGAAATATAATTCATGGTTGCGTATGAAAAATTCCCCTCACCGTCGTTCTGCGCCAAAGCATCGTTGGAACTGTTATAGCTGGTACCGATTACCAGATCAAGATCACCGTCAGAATCGTAGTCACCCCAGGTTGAACAGTAACTGTAATACAGGCTGTTTACCGGGGGGACATCGGTAACGGATGTAAACGAGCCGTCACCGTTATTCCGGTATAGGAAGTTTGGAGCACCGGAGGTTTCGTAATTGGTGACGAACAGGTCAAGGTCACCATCGTTGTCATAATCGGCCCAATTTGCACCGTACGAATTCCCCTGGTCTGTCCCAATAGCGCCCTCAGTGATGCGGGTGTAAACGGGATCCGGTGCATTCTCCCAAATGTCCAGGAGTTGGTTTCCCTCAACAGTGGTTGTGTCCCAAACCACGCCGCTGGGCCAGGAAATGCGAATCTGACTCACCAAATTGCCGTCCCCCAGCCCAAAATAGGCGAGATTGGGTGACTCACCGCTAGACCCGGTTTGCGAAGATATTTGGCGATACTGACGCACGGACTCACCATGAATGGTGGAAAGTATTTCGACTCGGGCACCCGTACCATCTCTGCTTGAGGCGGTACCATGAAGTCGAATAGTCAGCCAGCCGTTGCCCGAACCGTTATTTTTGTAAAGAAAATTATTTTCACCAGAATTGGCGATCGCCACATCCAGTGTTCCATTCAAATCATAATCCGCCCAAGCCATGCCATAGGAGTTGCCACCGTCGGTTATGATGGAGCCAATCTGACCGGCCATCGCGCCACTTGCCCGGATAAATGAACCGTCACCCTGATTGATGTACAGGGCGTTGTTATTCAGATTTGCAACGAGTAAATCGAGATCGCCATCTGAATCAAAATCCGCCCAACCACTACCCGTCGAATTAGCCTGATCGGTGACGATCGCACCGGTTGTAATCCGGGTGAAGGTGCCGTTTCCGGTGTTATGATAAAGTGCATTGCCAGTCGAAGCGTCATTGCCTACAAACAAATCGGGATAGCCGTCGTTATCATAATCGCCCCAACTACATGTTTGTGACGTCTCTGTGCTGGTGACAATATCGCCAGTTGTGATACTTTGAAAACCACCTGCACCATTGTTCCGATAGAGTCTATTGGCCGAATTATTTTCATTGGCGACAAACAAATCCAGATCACCGTCCAGGTCATAATCGCACCAACTTGCCGCACGTGAATAGGCATAATCCGAAGCCATTGCACCGGAAATTCCGCTGACAAAACTACCGCCACCCTGATTGATGTACAATTCATTGACGTGGTTGTTACTATTCGCGATGAAGAGGTCAAGATCGCCATCATTGTCAAAGTCACCCCAGGCAGCATTCCGGCTATAATAGGTGTACGTCGTTGGTGGAATTGAGACAACTGTTGAAAATGTGCCGTCACCATTATTGTGATACAGCAAATTGTTCTGTGCCGAGCGCGTCACATACAGATCAGGATAACCGTCATTATCATAATCACCCCAGGTGCCACTCTGGTGGTTTCCGGTGATCCCGACGACATCACCCGTGGTAATTTTACTGAAAGATCCATTCCCACTGTTGTGATACAATCCGTTGTAGTCAGCATAATTGGCGACAAACAGGTCCGGATAACCGTCCTGATCGTAATCACTCCAGGCCATCCCTAAAGAGGGAGCTGCCGATTCAACCACGGGATCATCCGTAATTTTTTCAAACTGGGGCAAGATTTCAGTTTCAATGATGTGCAGGCTTTGATCGGCGAATACACCGGTGGTGTCCCAGGTCTGGCCACTGGGCCAATTGATAGTCACGCCTGAAACAGACAGGGCATCACCCAGACCAAAATGAACCAATGGGCTGGATTGACTGCCATAGCCACCAGGATTGGTGTTGACATGGCGGGTTTGCGCGACTTGTTGGCCATTAATGGTCGCCGTCAAGGTCACCCTCGCACCGGTAGCCCGGCGATTGGACGAGCGACCTTCCAGACTGAGTGTCAGCCAATGGTTATCAACACTTCCGTTACCGACATACACAGCGGACGGCTCATTGTGATTCACCACCACCAGGTCTAGATCACCATCATCATCGTAATCAGAAAAACCACCACCAAAATTCGCTCCACCATCCGTTACAACCGAGCCGGATAACCGACCAAAGTTCGTTCCTGGTAAAACCTCATCAAAGGAGCCGTCACCCTGGTTGGAGAAGAGGCGGTTATTACCATCAGACTGGTAAACCATCAAGTCCAGATCACCGTCATTATCCACATCGCCCCATGATCCACCATACGAATTTCTGGTTTGGGTTACTATGGCACCAGACGTGACTTTGGTGAAGGTGTCATTGCCATCATTTCGATAGAGGTAATCAGCCAGGGAATTGGTGCCATCGTTATAGTTGGCGACAAACAGGTCCAGGTCACCATCATTGTCCATATCACCCCAGGCCGCTGAGATCGAATAGGCCGCATCATTAGCAATATCACCGGTGCTCACCCGCAAAAAACTGCCATCACCCGTATTCTTGTAAAGGGCATTGGTGCCATTATTGGCGACAAAAAGGTCCAGATCGCCATCGTTATCGTAATCACCCCAGGCACCACTGGAAGAATATTCCTGGTCAGTTACTACTGGCGTCCCTGTTGTCATTGAGGTAAAAGTGCCATTGCCATTGTTGCGATATAAAAAGTTTACCTGCCCGTCGTAATTGGCGACGAAAAGGTCCTCGTCTCCATCATTATCATAATCGCCCCAGGCTGCTCCGTAAGAATTGCTACCATCTGAAACGATACTGCCGGTGGTAATTCGGGTGAAAGTGCCGCCATCATTGTGGTATAACCAATTGGATTGATTGATATTGGCGATAAATAAATCCAACCAGCCGTCGTTGTCATAATCACCCCAGACACCCGCAAAACTGTTGGAGGTTTCTGTAACAATGCTGCCTGTGGTCACACTGGAGAAGGTGCCGTCACCGTTATTGCGATAAAGCAGATTGTTACCATTATAGACCGTGATGTAAATATCATCATCACCATCGGCGTCATAATCTCCCCAACTGGCGCTATACCCGGTAACCGCTGTGGCGGAAATACCGCCTGAGATTAATTTTTCAAAGACTGGCGGAACGGTTGTTGGCTCAGATAACTCACTCAGGGAGTTTATGGAGAGATTGGTGGGACGACTCACGGCACCGCTGGGCCACTCAACGACCAAGCTGTCTACCGACGAAGCATCACCAAGACCGACATAGGCGACCGTTTGGCTGCTGCTATTTGCACCCGATTGCCCGAAGGCATCCACGACCTGATGCGTGCTGGTTCCGTTAATAGTCGCATACGAATGAACACGCGTACCCACGGGTTGCCTGGATGAATAACTGCCGGTGGGATACTGGGCCAGCCAATTGTTTCCAGTTGGTGAAATCTGGTAAATCGTGGGCGTCGTCCCATTATTCACCACACCAATATCAAGCGTTCCGCTCCCATCAATGTCTGCAACCGCAACACCGATTGAATTTCCGCCATCGGTTATCAAACCGGCGTATGTGTTATTGACAGAACCCGTTAGAACGCGCTCAAACGAACCGTTCCCCAGATTCCGGTAA
>Ga0210009_1001349_pt1 | contig 21529 bp, 25 predicted proteins | sample CryGeyCG2114_065_FD_185457 | JGI IMG/M metagenome (GOLD analysis project Ga0210009, IMG submission 185457) | Groundwater microbial communities from aquifer - Crystal Geyser CG12_big_fil_rev_8/21/14_0.65 (SPAdes) (version 2) | ecosystem: Environmental > Aquatic > Deep subsurface > Groundwater ... | reverse complement strand
AAGGACAAGTGCCCTTGCACACACTCCGCGCTGATATAAACTATGCGACTGCCGAAGCTCTGACCACTTATGGCATCATCGGCATCAAAGTGTGGATTTACAAAGGCGACATCATGGGTCACGACCCGATGGCGGCTGAAAAAAGAAGTAATGATAATTAGGAATTAGCTTGCATTTTACGGGGGTTTTGATTAGAAACATGCTCCCGCCGGAAATATAAAAAAGAAAGATTGAAAGATGTTACAACCAAAAAGAACAAAATTTAGAAAGATAAAAAAAGGCCGCATTCATGGCAATGCTAAGGGCGGAACTGTGCTTTCTTTCGGTGAATATGGCATCAAAGCTATGGAGCCGGAAAGGATTACTGCCAGACAGATTGAGGCTGCTCGCCGTGCAATCACCCGCCACATGAAGCGTCTTGGCAAACTCTGGATTAGAGTTTTCCCTGATACTCCGGTAACGAAGAAACCTGCTGAAGTTCGCATGGGCTCTGGTAAAGGCGGCGTGGAATATTGGGCTGCAAAAGTAAAGCCGGGTAGAGTTTTGTTTGAATTAGACGGAATTCCGGAAAATCTTGCACGTGAAGCTTTTGAGCTGGGCGCGGCAAAACTTCCGGTGAAAGTAAAATTTGTAAAAAGAGAAGAATAGAGATTTATCATGGCAAAAGCTGAGAAAAAAGAAACTAAGAAAGAAGTCAAGAAAGATGCTAAAAAATCAAAGAATGATGCTTTGAAAGCGGCTGATTTGCGTACAAAAACGCCAGACCAGCTAAAAGAGCAGCTACTTGGTTTTAAGAAAGAAGCCTTCAATCTGCGCTTCCAGCAACGCACTGGCGAGATTTCAAACCCTTCGCGCATTCGTGTGGTTCGCCGCTCAATTGCCAAAATCAAAACTATTTTGAACGAAATTAAAAATAAGGAAGCAGCTAATGCCTAAACGTGTATTACAAGGAACAGTAGTTAGCGATAAAGCGGATAAAACCATCACCGTATTGGTTGAGCGCAAAATCCTACACCCGCTTTATAAGAAAATTATTCGCAAAAGAAAGAAATATTCTGCGCATGATGAAAATAATAAATGCAAAATTGGTGATATCGTAAAGATTGAAGAATCTAAGCCGATTTCAAAAAACAAATCATGGGTTGTGCTGGAAGGCAAAGCCGCAACTAATGACTAATGGCTAAGACTAGGAGCTAAATTATGATACAGATGCAATCAAAACTAGACGTAGCGGATAACTCAGGCGCAAGAGTTGTTCAATGCATCAAAGTATTGGGTGGTTCACACAGAAATTCCGCTGGCGTTGGCGATATTATCGTAGTCAGCGTGAAGGAAGCTATCCCGCGTGGTAAAGTGCAAAAAGGTAAGGTTTACCGCGCTGTTATCGTACGCACATCAAGCGCTATTAAACGTCCGGACGGAAGCACAATCCGCTTCGACAAAAACGCTGCGGTTCTTATCAATAAAGATAATGAGCCTATCGGAACTCGTATTTTTGGCCCTGTAGTTCGTGAATTGCGCGCCAGAAAATTTATGAAAATCGTATCACTTGCACCTGAGGTGCTATAAAAAGAGGAAATTATGGCTGCTAAAATTAAAAAAGGTGATCAAGTTATCGTGCTTGCCGGAAAAGATAAAGGCAAGAAAGGCACTGTTGACAAGGTTCTGACCGCAGAAGGCAAAGCTATTGTGCCGGGCATTAATCAGGCGAAGAAGCATCAGAAACCAAGCCAAACAGATGCTGGTGGAATTAAAACTATCGACAAACCGATTCAGCTTTCCAACCTTGCAATTGCTGACCCTAAAGATGGCAAGCCGACAAGAGTTGGCTTCAAGATTGAAAATGGCAAAAAAATTAGAATCGCCAAAAGATCTGGGGAGGCACTAAAATAATATAGCGTGGTGGAAAACAATTTCCCGCTTCGAGATTAATATTTGTGAGAAAAATTATGGCAGCAAGACTTCAAGTTTTATATAATGACAGCATCAAAAATAGCCTGAAAGAAAAGTTCGGCTATAAAAACGTGATGCAAATCCCAAGGATTGAGAAAATCATTGTCAATATGGGAGTCGGCAGTGACGCAGTGAATGATAAGAAATTCATCGAAACCGCAGTGAATGATTTGACCGCTATTTGCGGACAAAAACCGGTTATAACAAAAGCAAAGAAATCCATCGCAGCATTCAAATTGCGCGAAGGCATGCCTATCGGCGTCAAGGTGACTTTGCGCAAAGACAGAATGTATGAATTCATGGATCGTCTGGTTAATATCGCACTACCTCGCGTACGTGACTTTCGCGGGCTTTCACCAAAGAAATTTGATAAGCAGGGCAATTATAATTTCGGACTAAAAGAACATATCGTTTTTCCGGAAATTAATTACGATAAAGTGGATAAAATTAAAGGCATGGATATCACCATCGTTACATCCGCAAAGAATGATAATGAAGCGAAAGAGCTTTTAGCTCAGTTCAACTTCCCGTTCAGCTCTTAATCTGCTAATTTTATTTTTAGGCGGCTTTTAGGGTGATTTTATTACCCCAGATGCGGTCAATCTTTCCGGCGATTTCCAGCTCCAGCAGCACCTCATTTACCAATGACACCGGCAACTCAGTTTGCTGTGCAATCTCATCAACCCCAATCGGCGTTAGCCCTAGCTTCCCAACAATATCACCGCGCGCATCTTCAATTTCCGGCAACTCCGCCTCTGTCAGCTCACTTTCATAATCATTATGAATCTCAAATAATTTGCCTGGCTTTGGCGCACCCATATTTTGCAAAACATCCTCGGCATTTTCCACCAACACTGCACCGTTTTTGAGCAAATAATTAGTCCCTGAATAGCGCGGATCAAGCGGATTGCCCGGAACTGCAAAAACTTCCCTGCCCTCGCGCAGCGCATAATCCGCCGTAATCATTGAGCCGGACTTTTTTGCCGCTTCAACCACCACAACCCCAAGCGCTATTCCGGCAATAATCCGGTTACGCTGCGGGAAATGGCGCGATTGCGGGCTTGTACCAATCGGATTCTCGCCCAAAAGCAAGCCCTGCTCCTCAATTTGCTTAAATAACTTCTCATTCTCGGCTGGATAAACCGTATCCAAACCACCTGCCACCACAGCAATTGTGCCGGATTGCAGCGAAGCCTTATGCGCCTCAGCATCAATGCCCCGCGCCAGCCCCGATGCCACAACAACTCCGGCTTCACCCAATTCAATCGCCAGCTTTCGCGCCATCGCACATCCTCCTGCCGAAGAATTTCGCGTACCGACCATGCCGATTATCTCCTTGCGTAAAAGCTCCGCATTGCCCTTATAGAATAAAATCGGCGGCGCATCATATGTCTCTGTGAGCAAATTCGGATACGCCAAATCGCTATAAATCAGCATTTTGATTTTCGCCTTAGCAGTTTTATTCAGCTCTTTTTCCGCCACATCACGCGGGCATATCTTGATTTGCCGCTTGCCGCCTTTAGCAGCAATTTCCGGCAGTGCAGCCAAGGCATTTTGCGGACTACCATATTTATTTACCAGCATATAAAATGTACGCGGCCCGATATTCTCGGAGCGAATCAACTGCAATGTTGAAATTAAATCGCTCATTTCTTTGCTGATTTTAGTGAAATGACGTTGGAAGCATCGCCGCGACATGCCTCAATAATTTGCTCAGCATTCAACCCTGCTGAGGCATACATATTATGCGGGCTATCTTGGTCTTGAAATTCATCAGGCAAATGTAGCGGGATAAATTCAATCTTCTGCAATAATTTTTCCTGCGCTAGAAAATCCATAACATGCGCGGCAAAACCGCCAATTGCGCCCTCCTCGATGGTCACAAGCTGGCTATTTGAACTCACTAATTTACGGATTAATTCCTTATCCAGAGGCTTGCAGAATCTTGCATCGGCAATGGTTGCGCCTAGCTCCTCGCCAGCCTTCATAGCTTCTTGCAGCCGCGCACCGAAACTCAGAATTGCAACTCCGCTTTTGCCTTCACGCATAATCCTGCCCTTACCGATTTCGAGAATCTTGCCTTTTTTCGGCAATTTAACTCCCACCCCTTCGCCACGCGGATATCTGAAAGCTATCGGCGATTCATCACAAGCCGCCGCAGTTGCCGTCATATGCATCAATTCCGCCTCATCACTTGCTGCCATCACCACAAAATTTGGCAAACTAGCGAGATAGGTAATATCAAATGCTCCGGCATGAGTTGCACCATCTGCACCAACCAGCCCAGCCCTATCTATGGCAAAACGTACGGGGAGATTTTGAATCGCCACATCATGCACCACCTGATCATAAGCGCGTTGCAGGAATGTGGAATATATCGCGCAGAATGGCTTGAAGCCCTCAGTTGCCAATCCGGCAGCGAAAGTAACTGCATGTTGTTCAGCTATTCCGACATCATATGTACGTTTGGGAAATTGCTTAGCGAATTTATCCAGCCCCGTGCCACTTGGCATCGCCGCAGTTATCGCAATAATTTTCTCATCCGCAGCAGCTTCAGCAATCAGCGCATCAGCAAAAACATTTGTATAGCTTGGAGCAGCAGCGACAGCTTTTTTCTGCACCCCGCTTTCGACATCAAACTTTGAAACTCCGTGATATTTATCTTCCGATGCCTCCGCCGGAGCATAACCTTTGCCTTTTTGCGTAATAACATGCAGGAAATACGGACGGTTCTCCTCCGCATCGCGCAAACTTTCCAATAGCGCTACTAATTGCTCCATATCATGCCCGTCTATCGGCCCGATATAATAAAAACCCAGCTTTTCAAACAGCGTTTCCGCACCTGTCATTTCCCGCGCGAAATTCTCCGCCGCTTTCGCCGCCTCAGAAAGTGGGCGCGGCAAGAAATTCTTCGCCAGATTGCGCATTGATTGATATGATTTTGAGGAAAGCAGTTTTGAGAGATATTTGCTCATCGCACCAACCGGCGGAGAAATCGACATCTCATTATCATTCAAAATAACGATTAATTTACTGCCCAACGCTCCGGCATTATTCATCGCCTCATAAGCCATACCCGCCGACATTGCACCATCACCGATAACCGCAATCACCTCATTATCCGCGCCCTTCTTATCACGCGCAATTGCCATACCGAGCGCCGCCGAAATTGAGGTCGAGCTATGCGCCGCACCGAATGGGTCATATTCACTCTCTGAGCGCTTGGTAAAGCCAGAAAGCCCGCCTGCTTGCCGCAATGTGTGCAGCTTATCTTTGCGTCCGGTGAGCATCTTATGTGGATATGTCTGATGCCCAACATCCCATACAAGCTTATCAAAAGGAGTATTAAAAACATGATGCAAAGCAACTGTCAGCTCAACAACGCCCAAACCCGCGCCTAAATGCCCGCCGGTTTTGGAGATTACCTCAATCATTTCGTTGCGCAGCTCCGCCGACAAGGTTTTTAATTCCTCAACAGAGAAATTTTTGATATCCTGCGGGAAGTTCACATTATCCAAAAGTTTTTCATCACTCGCCATGCATAGAATATTAACGATTTTAACAATTTTTACAATAGTTATCGCCCCTGATGCTTATGGCGGATATATAGTCCACAAGGCTGAGGATAAAGTTGAAGAGAAAATCGCTGATGATGAGAAAGTTGAGAAAAAATTTGAGCAGGAAGCAATCAAGCAGGCGATTGAGCATTGCTTGCGCGTTTCCGATAAAATCACTCAGCATTTTGATTTGATAAACGCCTATAACCGCCATTTTACCAATGATGATTTGGTTAATGAGCGCGATTTTGCGGCTAAACAGCAAATCCTGAACTATCTCTGGGGCAGACCGGATATTCCGGATTTTAGGCTCATTCTGCCGAAATATCAGAATGTTATGACCCGCGAACAATATATCAAACTAAACTCGATAATATTGCTTCTGCTGGCAGAGAAGTTTGAATTTATGCCGAATCAGCACCCGTTTCACGGCAATTGCCAAGTGAAAAAAACCAAGAATAGTACCGACAAAGATTTCGCCAATCTGGTGGTGACTATGCCGCTTGCCATCGGCACTAAGCAAATCACGCTGCGTTATCTCATGAAAGCTCAGGAAAATTATGGTTGGTATATCAATGACATAGTTTTTGAGGATTTCAGCCTCGCGATTAACTATCGCCGTGAGCTGAGCCTGATTGTGCAAAGCAAAGGCGTGGAGGATATGCTAGAGTTTTTATGCAGCCAAAGTGAATATCCGTCACTCAAATGCCAATCTATTATTGAACATTGAACATTGACTGCTGACTAAACCTTACCAACTATAGCGCACGCGATAGCGGATTGTTTTTTCCTCACCCGCATCAATTTCAATCGGGAAATGGATAGTATTGGAGTTCTCCTTATCATATTTATCGCTGGAGCTGATAATTTTCCAATTTGCCGCACGATATAGATTTTCCTTCACAATCACCTTCACATCGCCTTTTTTCTTCTGGTTACGCAGCTTAATTTCAAATTCCTCTTCGATAATTTTGCGATTGCTATCATATGAGAAATCAATTTGCTTGCGCTCACCCACCACATCAAATGCACTGCCGAGGCGCACCAGCACATCCTCATTGCGCGCTGTATGGTCAATGATATCCTCGCCGATAAATTCCAAGCTGCCATCATCATCACGCTGATTCACCCGCAAACGCCCTGAAGGCAAAGGCACACCCAAACCGGATTTCTCATCATTTTTGAGCTTGAGATAAATATCCACTTTTTTGTTAGATTGCGTGCCGATATCACGATTCGTATTCACCCCGCCATAATGGGCTTGCGAATTTCCGTTATAAAGATAAATCTTCTCCACCGGAACATTTTGCGCCTGCGGGATAAGCTCCAATTGTTTGGTCGAATTATCGGGTAAATCTGCCGGACGATTTAGCGTATATAAATGATACTCAAAAAATGCTTTTTCCTCAAAACTCGGAGCAGCAGAATCAGCCTCCATCGCAAGCATGCGCATCTCTTTCCTGTAAACATTCTGCGGAGGCGCTGCACGCTGCACATCCCCTGCCATCAGCTTCAATTTCGCATTATTATATGAAGCCCCGCTTTGATTGATGATTGAAACCCAAGAGCCGAAATCCACCAAACCGCTATTTGCATTTTTGCCTTCACGATAAGTCAGATTATAATCCGCCCACCAAGTTATCCCCTCGGTTTGATATGCTACTTCCGCCTGATGCTTACCGGTTTTTGCAGTGTATATATCCCAAACCAGAGTCGGCTTAGTGATAAGCCCGCCGGGAAGTTCGGGAAATTGGATTGAGGAATAATCATTAATTATCATGATTTTTCCGGCAGGGTTTTTCAGCGTCAACCCACCATCTGTACTCATCAGCGTGCCGGAAATCGTTTCTATATTATCGCCGACATTGCGCTCAACGGTAATTTCCTTATCAATATATTTCTGCAATAATTTTTGCTGGCTCACCAAATCAAATTGATAATTCTGCTCAGTAACTTTTGTGCCCTTCTCATCAGTCAGAGATTTAAATTGCACGGTTGTTGGGTCAAGCTTGGCAGCGACATCCTGAAATTTCAGCACGGTATGCTTGCCACCCAGATTCACCTCGCGCACATGGCGCACCACCGCATAGCCGGGCACGGAATAATTGCCATAATTCTGGCCACCCGCAACCGGACGATATATATTCGGGTCAATTGAGCCGGGTGCAGCTTTGCTATAAATCGTCAATGCATTTCCCTGCGCACTCTCTTCTGCATTTGCCGAAAACGTAAAAACTATAACCGCTAAAAACCAGATTTTTCTCATAACAATCACCCCAAATTTTTGATTCTTTCCTCAAACAGCAACATATCTTCCCACGCCAAACGCTTATTGAGCGGCGAGCGCATCAGATATGAAGGATGATATGTCACCATCACCTCGGTATCAGCATCCATATAATCATTTTTATATTTGAACTGCTTGCTACGCAATTTGCTCATCGAAGAGTTATCCTGTAAAATCGCCTGCACCGCCGTTGCTCCGACCAGCAGCAAAATTTTAGGGGCGACCAGCGCTATATGCTTTTCAAGGAAAGGTTTGCAAATCGCCAATTCTTCCGGCGTTGGTTTGCGATTGCCCGGAGGCCGCCAAAAAATTGTGTTTGTGATATAAAATCCGCTCTCACGGTCAAGCCCGATTGATTTGAGCACCTTATCGAGCAATTGCCCGCTCATCCCGCAAAATGGAATTCCCTGCCTGTCCTCATCCGCACCCGGAGCTTCGCCAATCAGCATAACCTTAGTTTCGGGATTACCATCACAAAACACGGTTTTATTTGCAGTTTTCTTGAGCGAACAGCCATCAAAGCCTTCAACCGCTTTTCTCAATTCATCAAGATTATTCGCTGCCTCGGCAAGCTTGCGCGCCGATTCAATCGTTTCCGACAATCCGGCATAATTTGAAGAATTATCCATAAACCCGCTATTTGCCTGCGTTGTATTTGATTGAATTGATGTTGAAGCAGATTGCAAGATAGGCTTCCGCTGCGCCACATCTTTCTTAGGCGCATTTACTGAACCTTTAGACTTCGCATCAATAGCAGCCTGTTTGGCAATTGCACTTTCGGCGAAGAAATCTCTGGGCGTATCGCCCGCGATTTCATCCACTCCTGCCTCTCTCAACCATTTCAGAGCAGGAATATCAGCCATTTTTATGCCTCAGCAGAATCAGGAATAATATCCGAATAAGGTGTCGGCACACCGTCTGATTCAATCAATTGTCCGGCTTCTGTTTGTCCGGCAATATAGTTTCCGTGACCAACATATTTACCAATATACTTGACCGGCTTAATAGGTTTTCCGCCAATTTTCTTAACTCCACCCGCTGTTCCACGTGCTGCCGGATTATTCTTACTTCCCATGATATTCTCCTTTAAACTTCCTGAAAATTTCTTATATCAATAATAATTGGTCGTGTTAATATAGGAAAAATCCCTTATTTTCAAGTAAATTACTATGATTCTGACAAAAAAAATAATACTACTCCTACTGGCAATCTTACTAATGGCGGTTGCTGCCATGCAGGTGAGCCAGAGATTCCGCCTCGAAATAGCGCAAAACGTGAATCTTTCACCTGAAAAATCATGGGTTGGGCAATATCTCGCCGGATTTCACGCCGCAAAAAACCGCGATTATGAAAAAGCCTCGGATTATTTCTCCGGTACTCTGAGCGGTAATAATGCGAATGAATATTTGCAGTCAAAAGCGATGACCTTATTGCTGGTTTCCGGCAAATTCTCCGAAGCCTTCCAAATCGCCGACATGATGCAGGAAAATGACGAATCTACAATCGCTGGGCTGACCTTGGTAACTGCTGCGATTGAGAAGGGGAATTTCAAACAGGCGGATGAAATCCTCACTAAACTCAAAAGCAAAGACCAATATACAATTATCCATAAAATCTTGCATGCATGGGTCAAGCTCGGCATGGGTAATGAACTCTCTGCGCAGGCAATGATGGAAACTCTGGAAAAAGAGCAAGCTATCCGCCCGTTTGTGGATTATCACTATGCGCTGATTGCTGAGATTGCAGGCAATGATAAAAAGGCCGAGCAGCTTTATAATGAACTGATAAAAGGTGATAAACTGCCAACTTCCATAGCCGCAAATGCGCATCGCTTTTTCAAAGCCAGAAATGATGAAACCAAGATGAAATTGATTGAACGCAAGCTGGAAGGCTTCAGCCGAATTGAGAATTATCATGAAATCAAAAATGTCAAACAAGGTGCGGCAGAAGCATTCTTAGGCATTGGTGGAATTATCATGACGGAATATCACTCTGACCGCGCCGCCGCCTTTTTCCGCCTTGCCATATATCTCCATCCCGGATTGGATGAAGCGAAAATGCTACTCGGAAGCATCCTCATAAATGAAGGAGATTATAAATCAGCGAATAATATCCTGCGCCAGATAAGCACAAAATCTACCCTCGGTGATTATGCCAAACTCACTATTGCGCGCAATTTTGAAGCAATGGATGAAAACGCAAAAGCCCGTCAATATTTTGAGAATCTGATTTCTAGTGAAGAAACCAAGCTGGAAGCCATGATTAGCCTTGGTGACCTTGCCCGCAAGGAAGAAAGCTACAGTCAGGCAATTGATTATTATACGCAAGGGCTGCAAGAGCTGGATTCCAGAAAAAGCTCAGAAAATACCAGCAAATATTGGCCGATATATTTTGCCAGAGGCGTTAGTTATGAGCGCTTACAAAACTGGGAAGCGGCGGAGAAAGACCTCAAGAAAGCGCTGAGCCTACAGCCAAATCAGCCTGATATATTGAACTATCTCGCCTATACATGGCTGGATATGGGGATAAATCTTGAGGATGCAAAAGAAATGATTATCGAAGCGCACCAGCAACGCCCCGATGATTCCCACATTACCGACAGTGTTGGCTGGGCGTGGTATCGCCTCGGTGAATACGCAAAAGCCGTGGAATATCTCGAAGAGGCCGCCACACAAATGCCCTATGATGCCACCGTGAATGACCATCTCGGCGATGTTTACTGGAAGCTTGGCCGCAAAAATGAGGCAAAATTCCAATGGCAGCGCGCACTGGATAGCGACCCTGATGCAGAACAAAAGCAAAAGCTGGAACTGAAGCTGGAGCAAGGCTTGTTAGAAGTTGCAAACCAAAATTCAACTCCCGCTGCGGATAATGTTACCAGCGAGAATTGAAATTGCAGGCGCATGCAAAATTAAATTTATTCCTAGAAATCACCGGAAAACGCGCTGACGGCTATCACGAACTGCAAAGCCTCGCGGTTTTCCTCGATATTGCTGACGAAATCTCTGCCCGCCCCGCATCTGAAATATCCCTCACCGGCTCTGACATAGAAGATAATATAATCCTGCGCGCCGCGCATGCCATCAAAACCCGCTATGGCATAAATGCAGGCATCGAATTCACATTAACCAAAAACATCCCCCTCGGCGCAGGTCTGGGAGGTGGCTCTGCCGATGCCGCCGCCGCGTTGATTCTCACCCGCAAAATCTGGGAGCTTGATATTCCCGATACAGAATTATACGAAATCGCGCTAACGCTGGGCGCGGATGTTCCTGCCTGTTTATATTCACAATTAAATCACAAAAATTCGGTTTATTTTGCCGGAATCGGTGAAATATTAACCCCAGCAGAAATTGAAGAGGAATTGCTTTTTGTGCTAATCAACCCCAAAAAAGAGCTGGCAACAAAATCAGTTTTTGAGCAATTTATACTGGGAGAGCGCACGCCCAAAACCAGCCGGAATTTCTACGAAAGAGAAAACCATCTAGAATCTGCTGCGATTGAAATTATGCCGGAAATCACCACCATAATTGAGGATTTGCGGAATTTTGCGGGTTGCAAACTCGCCAGAATGACAGGCAGCGGCGCAACCTGTTTCGGCATTTTCCCCGATAAAACCACACAACAGCAAGCCTTGCAGCAGCTTCGCGCTAAATATCCCGCTTATTGGGTCGAACCTGCACAGCTCAGGAATTGATTTTTTCACTATTATAAATATGATGGCATCTCATGGATTTTGGAACTCATAAAAAACGCTCTATCGAAATCAGCACAATCCCGATTATCAATATCGTGTTCCTGCTGCTGATTTTCTTCATCGTGCAGGGAACATTGCGCAGCACCGATGTTCTGCCGATTGACGCGCCGGTTTCCCTCAGTGGCTCAGCCGTTGTGACCGAGCCTCTGGAAATTCTCATTGGAGAAGATGAGGTGATTCTGGATTTGGAATTAGTAAGCGATAAATTGCTCGAGAAAAGGCTGATAAATATACTAAAAACTGACCCTGAAGCCGAAATTATGCTAAAAGCCGATGCTAATTTAAATGCTGTCAGATTGATTGAGATTTTGCAGCTCGTCCGCGAGGCAGGTGTAAAAAATCTTTATCTCATAACCTCAGCACCAATATAAAATACAAGAAAACAAAAATGCAGCAGGAAAAACTACAAGCATATTCATTTATAACCGCGATTTCGTTGCATGTAATCGCGGCGATTATTTTTGTGATTTATCTGAATAATCAGCCTGAAATCATCGCAAAACCTGAGATTCTGAAAATCCGCCTTGGCTCGGCAGGAATTTCTCTCGGCACTGAAGAGGAGGAAAAAGAGGATGAGCTGCTCAACATCCAAAAGGCTGAAGAAAATAATCCAGAGAAAATTGCGAATGAACCTGAAATTGCGCAACCAACCCCGCAGCCGGAAAAGAAAAAAACAACATTGGATAATCTCAAGGTTGGGGCAAAGCAAACAACCCCGACAAAATTCACCAGCACCAAGAAATCCGGCAGTATTTATGGCAACAGCCTCGCCCAAGATGCCAAAGCCGCCGCCACCTATATTGACCTACTGCAATTAACCGTTCAGGAAACCAGCCGTATCCCGAAACAGGCGCGCGAACAGAATCTGGCAGGAAATGCTATTTTGCGGCTCTCTTTCAATCGGCGCGGCTATGTTATGAAATATAGCCTCATCCAGAAAACCGGATATAATATCTTAGATAGAGCTGCCATTGAAGTTGCTCGGAAATTAACCCATTCGCCTTTTCCACCCGTTCCGCAAGATTTTGATGCAGGTGCGCAAGTGCTAACTTATGATTTTCCGATTAGCTTTGACCCGACAAAATATCATAAAACTAATTATTAACTTTAATCTGGCATAGATTGTGCAAAAATGCTAAAAATCTCGGCTTATGGATCATTTTCATTATAAAGACGGCAAGCTTTTTGCAGAAGATGTAGCAATCACCGAAATTGCGCGTGAAATCGGCACACCGTTTTATTGCTATTCCTCCGCGACATTGACCCATCATTATCAGGTGATGGATGAAAATCTTGCCGACTTAAATAAGCTGATTTGCTTTGCCGTAAAATCAAATTCCAACTTCGCCGTTATCAAAACGCTGGGTGATTTGGGAGCGGGCGCAGATGTGGTTTCCGAGGGTGAAATACGGCGCGTGCTGAAATGCGGGATATCCCCCGATAAAATCATCTTTTCCGGCGTGGGAAAAACTGCCGATGAAATGGCTTTTGCGCTGGAGAATAATATTTTCCAATTTAATGTGGAATCTGTGCCGGAATTGGAATTGCTCAATAAAGTTGCAGGGAATCTCAATAAAACCGCCAATGTCGCAATCCGCGTAAACCCCGATGTTGATGCTGCCACACATGGAAAAATCACTACCGGACTCAAAACCAGCAAATTCGGTATTGATATCAACATCGCTATGGAGGTTTTTGAAAAAGCTGCCGCCATGCAGAGCATCAACCCGCAAGGTGTTTCCATCCATATCGGCTCACAAATAACTGACCTCTCCCCATTTGAGGCTGCCTTCACCCGTGTTAAGAAATTCGTCAATGAATTACGCTTAAAAGGCTTAAAAATCGAAACGCTGGATCTGGGCGGCGGTTTAGGCATTCCCTATGAGATGGGTAAAAACCCACCACATCCAAAAGATTATGCCGCGATGATAAAAGAAATTTTTGGCGGTTTTGATTGCAAATTAATTTTTGAACCCGGACGCGTTATCACCGGAAATGCAGGAATTATGGTCAGCAAGGTGATTTATACCAAACATACGGAAGAGCGCGATTTCCTGATTATTGATGCCGCGATGAATGATTTAATCCGCCCATCCTATTATGACGCACATCATGATATTATTCCGGTTTGCACTGCCCCACACCAAAAGCCGGGGGATATTGCAGTTGCTCCAAAATATGATATTGTAGGCCCGGTTTGTGAAACCGGAGATACATTCGCCCGTCTGCGTGAAATGCCTGAATTGCAGGCTGATGATTTGATTGCATTCCGCACCGCCGGCGCATATGGTGCCGTTATGGCATCAACCTATAACAGCCGCCTGCTCATTGCGGAAGTTATGGTAAACGGCTCTGAATTTGCTATCACCGCGCAAAGGCAAAGCTATGATGAGATGTTTGAACGAGAAATTTTGCCTGAATGGTTGAAATAATTACATTATTCACTACATATTCTGCATAAGAGGAAATTATGGCCAAAAACCCCGCACAAAAAGCAAATGAAGAAGATAATATTGAAGCACAGCTTGATGAGAATATCATTGAGCAAGCGCGCGCGGCAACTGGCGTTAATGATGAAGTCGAAGCATTAAAAACCCAGCTTGAGGAATTGCGTGAAGCTATGCTACGCGCCGCTGCCGATGCTGAAAATACCAGAAAACGCGCCGCAAAAGAGGTTGAAGAAGCTAATAAATATGGCGTTGCCTCTTTCGCAAAAGATTTAATCAGCGTATTGGAAAATTTGCAACGTGCCACCGATTCCGTACCCGAAAAAGAAAATCTGGATGGGGTGTTGAAAAATCTGTTTGAAGGTGTGGATTTAACCAGAAAAGAATTGCTCGGAGTTTTTGAAAAGCGCGGAATACAACGCGTTGAACCGAATATCGGTGATAAATTCGACCATAATCTGCATCAGGCAATGGCACAGGTGGAAGACCCGAAGGTTGAACCGGGCTGCATCATCCAATCCATGCAATCGGGCTATATCCTGCATGAACGCTTGCTGCGTCCGGCCATGGTTGTGGTAAGCAAGGGTAATTCCGGCAAGCCAAGCGTTGATACATCAGCATAATTTATTGTGAATTTATGAAATTGCCATTAAACTTGGTTGAAAAACAACTGAAAGTAGATTTTACTCGCAATAATAATCTTTAAGTGAGAAAATCTATCAGTAATATGGAAAATAATATTAAATATCTTCGTGAGAATTTGGGCATAACTCAATCAGAGCTGGCCAAACTCGCCAAAACTTCCCAGCAACAAATTGCAAGATTGGAAAAAGGTGAAAGAAAGCTTTCCGCCGAATGGATAAATAAATTTTGTGAGATTTTGAGCTGCGAGCCGGGAGAGGTTGTGAACTTCACCGCAAAAACTGAGAAAAAACAAAAGAATATCACCGCAAAAGCCAAAATCATCGGCGCGATTGAAACTAACTTCTCCAACCATATCCGCAAATTCGCCAAGGATGAGATTTATGAAATCAGCTTCAAACCCTCTACCACAAACAAATCTGCGGATAATGATTTCTTCGGATTAGTGGTAGAAGGCGGCAAATATAAGAAATATCCGGAAAATTGCGAGCTGATTTTCTCGCGCATCTCAGAAACAAAAAGGCCAAAAATAATGGCTGCCGAAAATGAAAAATCCTATATCGGCGAAACCGAAAAAAACCAAAAAAACGAAATGCATCAATTCGAATTTGGCGATAATATCATAACAGCCAAATTGATTAAGAGCATACGAAGTGAATAAATCAAAAAAACTCAGAACCCTCATCATTAGTGAAAAGCTTGGTGAAAATGGCGAAGAAACCAGCACGGTGATTGCGCTGGAAGCCATTGCACGCGGGCATGATGTGTTTGAGTGCCTGCCGCAAGCAATCAGCTTTCTGAACGGAAAATTATACGCAGAAGCCAGCCGCTTTGAGCCGAAAAAAAACCATAATGAAGAATCGCTGATTCTGGATGAGGATTTTGATATTATCCATTTCCGCCCCAACCCACCTGTGGATATGGCATATCTGACCTTGCTCTACCAATTAAGCCTGATTGAGGATAAAATCCTTATAATCAATCGCCCGTCCAGCATCATCAAATTTGCTGAGAAAATCACCCCGCATTTCTTCGCGGATTTTTCTCCACCAACTCTGATTTCCCACAATGAGGCAAAAATATTGGAATTTATCGCCACGCATAAACAAGTGGTTACTAAGCCCTTATATGAATATAGCGGCTATGGCGTGAAAAAGCTGAACGAAGAAACTGCCCAAACCGAGCTAGCGCAAATTCTGGCAAATAGCGAAATGCCAATCGTGGTACAGAAATTCCTGCCCGAAATTACCGAGGGCGACAAGCGCATTCTTTTTGTGAATTTCAAATATACCGAAGCATTCACACGCAAGCCTCCAGACGGAAGCTTTCTGGCAGGTACAGTGCATGGCGGAGAAACCCTAAAAACCGAACTAACCGCAAGAGAGCTAGAAATCTGCAAAACCCTTGAGCCTTTTCTGCAAAAACATGATATATATATTTGCGGAATTGATGTTATCGGCGATTATGTTACCGAAATTAACATCACCTCACCCGGTGGTTTCAATTATGTTGATAAGCTATATGGTAAAAAGCCTGAAATTGAATTATGGGACAAAATAGAAGAAGAATTGAATGTATGAGATTTTAGCAAATCTGGATAAAGAAAAGGTCGAGAGCTGGTTTGCCGCCAATGCAGGTGATATCCGCCCGTTCTTTTATAGCTCAGTTGATATCCGTAATTCCGGCTTCAAAATCGCCCATGTTGACACAAATATATTCCCCGCCGGATTTAATCTGCTTGGGCAGAAAGCAAAAGAACGAGCCAGCGCGGAAATTAAAAAATATTTCGATGAATATTTCCCGAACTGCAAAATCGTGGGCTTGATTAGCGAAAATTTCAGCCGAAATGAGCATTATTGGGATAATATCACCGCACTCAAACACAGCATCGAGAAAGCCGGAAAGCAGGTGAGTGTCGGCATAACCGGAGAATTCTCATCCGAAAAAGAGCTGCCTTTTGCCGTGCATAGCACATATAAAAAAGACGGGCTGGTTTATTTTGGCGAAACCGCACCTTGCGTAGTTATTGCTAATCGCGATTTCACCTCAGGCGCACCGGATGAATTGGTGGATATAAAACAACCCGTTATCCCGCCGGTCAAAATGGGCTGGTATCGCCGCAAAAAATCCAAGCATTTTCAGGCTTATGAAGAAATCTCCCGCCAATTCGCTGCAGATTTCAAGCTTGACCCATGGCTGATTTCCACCTTCTCAGTCAATTGCGGAAAAGTGGATTTTAAACAGAAAGAAGGGCTGGAATGCATTGCAGTCAGAACCGAAAAACTCCTGCATAAAATCCGCCGCAAATATGATGAATATGGCATCAAAGAAGAAGCTTATGTTTTTGTAAAACCCAATTCCGGCACGTTTGGCATGGGGATTACCACACTGCGCTCAGGTGAAGAAATATTAGAAATAAACAAGAAATTACGCAATAAAATGGCCTTCATCAAAGACCAAAAAGCCAACACCGAGGTGATTATCCAAGAAGGCTTGCCGACAATTGATATGGTCGACGGCAAACCCGCCGAACCGTTTGTTTATAGCATCGGGAATAATCCGGTTGGAGCAAATTACCGCATCAACGAAAAGCGCGATAGGCTGGGGAATTTGAATTCCGCCGGAATGAGCTTTCAGGAAATTGATTGCGAAGCATTGCACGAATTCTGCGGAACTTCTCCCATCGGCATTATCTCGCGCCTCGCCGGATTAGCTGCATTAAAAGAATCTGTGCAATTGAAAGATGTTGGCTAGGCATTATTAGTAATTTAGAATTTACAACGAACAATAACTGTCATTCCAGAAGATATAATCGATCCAAATCGACAGATTTGGTAAGCGATTAATCTATGTGGAATCTAGGGCTACGAGCACTTGACCCTGGATTCCAGCTTTCGCTGGAATGACATCCCCGCTATAAAACTGGGAATCACTATAATTAGCTAACAGAGCCTAGGAATTTACTTTGGCTCCAGCCTTAACAATCCGCTCACCCATGCTCTCAATATATTCAATACGCAAGGCTTTGAGCTTTCTTTTCTCTTCCGCAATCCGCTTTTTGAGACCTTGGCGAATTGAAACAATCATAGATTTGCCTTTATCATCTTCCTGCGCGAATTTCTGCCGCAAAACATACATCGGGCTATCCTTGAGCTGCTCATATTGCGCTTTCAAATCATGCGTAGAATCCACAAGTTGATTTTTCTGCTGCTGCAAATCCTTGATGGTAGCTTCACCGCTATTGATAAGCTGGTCGAGGCGCAACAATTCACGATAATTCTTTTCGTTATAAGCCTCATTCACCATCCGTGTATATTCCGCCGCCATCATCTTTTCGGTAGAAACATCAGGATGGGTTATCTTGACTAGCTTGCGGTATAACTCCTTCACCTCTTTCTCGAAGGAATATACCTCTTCTGAACGTGGTAAAATATGGAAATTAGTTTCAGATGTTTTTATCTTACTAATTTGCGGCGCTTCCCCGCGCAATTTCTTTGAATATCCCTCATATTTGCTCTCAAGGGTGGAAATCTCCAAGCATAAATCACCCACAGCCTCATAATATTTAGCCATAAAATCATCAATATCTTCCTGAATATTGCTCAGCCGCAGCGCCGCATAACGATTCTGCAAGCGTAAATCAACAATTTCAATCTCAAGTTCGCGTCTACTCATGCAACCTATGATAACCAGCCTGCGATTTAAAACAATATGATTTTGTATGTTTTATTATGGTGCGTTAGAGGATATCAAACCCATAACTGAGCCTGCGACAGCAAAACCGTGCATAAGCTTGTATGCTCGGTGATTATAATATATTCTGGTGAAAATCAAATTTTCTCCTATGAAAATATATACGAAATATATATTCAAGAATTTATTCGCGCCGACATTCTTCATCACCGTGTCGCTCACCTGCGTGGTGTGGTTGAGCCAGAGCTTGCGTTTTGTCGATTTTATTATCAATCAGGGCTTGCCGCTTACAACCTTCCTATATTTCATCACTTTGCTCTTACCCTCCCTGTTATGGATGGTTTTGCCTGTCGCCCTGTTTTGCACCACCATTTATATCTATAATAAACTGCTCTATGAGAGTGAGCTTCTTGTGCTGAAGGCCTCCGGAATCAGCCGCCTCGGCATCGCCAAACCACTCATAATTCTGGCTTTTCTGGTCACAATAATAAGCTATTCCATCTCGCTTTATTTCCTTCCGGTTTCATATCGTGAATTCAAGGATTTGCAATTCTACCTACAAGATAACTATGCCAGCCTATTGCTTCAGGAGGGGGTTTTCAACACTCCGGCAAAGGGTTTGGCGGTTTATATCAAAGAGCGGCAGAGTGACGGCACGCTGATTGGGATTTTGGTGCATGATAATCGCAACCCCGAAAAACCACAAACCGTAATGGCCGAAAAAGGGCTGATTACCGATGGGCCGGAAGGTGTGAGATTTGTGATGAATAATGCCAGCCGCCAGCAAATTGATAGGCAAAGCGGCGAGGTGAATATTCTATATTTTGATTCCTACCCGATGGATATCAGCTTTTATACAGATAAAAATCTAACCAGACTCAAAAAGAAAGATGAGCTTTTTCTGCATGAGCTACTATATCCGAGAAGTGACATCTCAGATAAAGAGCGCAAAAAACTTCTGGCGGAAGCGCATGAGAGGCTGAGCTGGCCACTATATAATTTTGCGCTACCATTGCTTGTCCTGTCTTTTCTACTCACCGGAGATTTCAATCGGCGCGGGCAAGCACGGCAAATTGTCGCAGCCATTACAATCTCTATTTTATTGGTGATTATCAATATCGGTATAAAAAACATTGCGGCGGGAGGCAGCCAGTTCGGCATAATTATGATGTACGCAATGCCGCTTTCAGTAATCATAACCAGCCTGTATATATTAGCCACAAACACCAGATTCTCTCTGTTTGAGAAGGGGAAAAAGGAAATGGCCACATGAAAACTCCAACAATATTATCATTCTATTTCGCACGCCATTTCATGCTTTGGCTGCTGATAGGATTTGTCACCTGCTCTTTGCTGGTACTTCTTATTGATTTAGTAGAATTGCTCAGAAAAGCAGCCAATATAGATGTCAGCTTTTTCCTCATCTTAAAACTCGCCTTCCTGCGCTTGCCAAGTCTCGTTCAACTTATCGCGCCATTCGCCTTTCTCTTTGGCGCAATCTTATGTTATATCCGCCTTACCAAGACTCAAGAGCTGGTAATTGCGCGCGCTTCCGGAATTTCCGTTTGGCAATTTCTGTTCCCTTCGCTTTTTGCGAGCTTCATAATCGGCATATTGATAGTGACGGTTTTCAACCCCGTTGCCGCCGCTATGAATTCAAAAGCCAGCCGCACGATTGACCGCTATTTTGAAAATAAAATTAGCCAAATCACAGTTTCAGAATCCGGACTTTGGCTCAAGCAATATGACGAAAAAGCCGATGAAGATACCATCATCACCGCCGCCAGCATTTCCACTGATAATATGATATTTAAAGATGTAACGATTTTTGAGTTTGATAATGCCAACCATTTCAAACGCCGCATTGACGCACGTACAGGCGTTTTAAAAGAGGGTTATTGGGTGTTCTCGGATGTTATTACTAATATGCCGGCTTCCCCACCTGAAAAATTCGATAATTATTCCATCAGAACCAATCTCTCTCTGGCGCAAATTCAGGATAGCTTCAATTCTCCCGATACGATTTCCTTCTGGGAATTGCCGTCATTCATCAAGACTCTGGAGCGCTCGGGGTTTTCTGCTTTGCGCCACAAGCTGCATTTCCACACCATTCTCGCAACACCGATTTTGCTGGTTGCAATGGTTATGATTGCCGCAATATTCTCCATTCGATATTCGCGCAAAGGACGCACAGGATTGCTGATTAGCGGAGCAATGTTTACCGGATTTCTATTCTTTTTCTCCACCAGAATCACCGCCTCATTCGGCATCGCCGGAAATATGCCGATTATACTTGCCGCTTGGACACCGGCAATTATTTCCATCCTTATCGGCTTATGGTTCTTGCTCCATCTCGAAGATGGCTAGAATAAATCCGGATTTTCTTTCGTCAGGTTTTCGGGCATTTTCAGTCCGAGATGCGCAAAAGCAGATTGCGTCAGCATGCGCCCGCGTGGGGTTCTTTGGATGAATCCCTGCTGCAATAAATATGGCTCAATCGTCTCTTCCAGCGTATCGCGCTCTTCGGAAAGTCCGGCGGCGATTGTCTCAATTCCAACCGGCCCACCGTCATAATGGCTGGCAATATAACGCAAATATTTCCTATCCTGACCATCTAGCCCGATTTTGTCTACATCCAGCCTTGCTAGCGCAGAATCGGCAAGTTTTTTATCTATCGCAGCATTATCCGCCTCGGCAAAATCCCTGATTCTGCGCAATAAACGCAGCGCAATTCTCGGAGTTCCACGGGCACGCCGCGCAATTTCTGCCGCACCGTCTTTGCTGATTTCAGCATTCATAATCCCCGCCCCGCGAATAATCATTTTTTCCAGCTCTTCATAGCTATAAAAATCCAGTTTCAGCGGAATCCCGAATCTGTCGCGCAACGGGTTGGTTAATAATCCAAGCCGCGTTGTCGCCCCAACCAGAGTGAATTTCGGCAAATCTATACGCACGGTTCTGGCGGCAGGGCCTTCACCGATAATCAAATCCAGCTTGAAATCCTCCATTGCCGGATACAGAACCTCTTCCACCGTTGAATTCAGGCGATGAATTTCGTCAATAAACAACACCTCATTTTCCTGCAAATTTGTGAGAATCGCCGCTAAATCTGCCGCACGGGTTAGTATCGGCCCGCTAGTTGCGCGGAATCCGACTCCCATCTCATTGGCGATTATGTGGGAAATCGTAGTTT
>Ga0210009_1001341_pt1 | contig 21621 bp, 14 predicted proteins | sample CryGeyCG2114_065_FD_185457 | JGI IMG/M metagenome (GOLD analysis project Ga0210009, IMG submission 185457) | Groundwater microbial communities from aquifer - Crystal Geyser CG12_big_fil_rev_8/21/14_0.65 (SPAdes) (version 2) | ecosystem: Environmental > Aquatic > Deep subsurface > Groundwater ... | reverse complement strand
AAACCAAAAATTTATCCCGTGGTAGAGCAGGGAAAAGTGATTGGCACTATTAATCGCACCAATGTGTTAAAGGCCATGAACCTTTATATGCAACAGTGTTACCTTGCTCCGGCCTAGGTCATGCTCCTCTGTGGTTAACGGGTTAGTTTACGCCTGAAATTGCAGGGTTTAAGGCACATTTGAGGTAAATTATCCATACCAATGCGCCACGTTCCTTGCTAGGATCGCCATTTTTGATGCTAGCAATGGAATTTGGTTTTGAACTCAGACAAACATCCGCTATCGAACGCCTTTCTTAATCTTTGCTATCAGAGCGACGCGTCGCGGATCCGTCGTCGTTTATTTAAGCTCAATAAAGAAGCCGACTCAGATAAAAAGACTCAAATATTAGCCCAACTGAGTGAGCAAGCTAAGGCCGCCTTCGATAAGGCTGAGCAGCGTCGCCTAGCTCGGCCAAAGATCCAATACCCAGAAAACTTGCCCGTGTCGTTAATGCGCGATGAGATTGCCCATGCGATTGCCGGTAATCAGGTAGTGATCATCGCCGGTGAAACGGGCTCGGGTAAAACGACTCAGTTACCTAAAATCTGTTTGGAACTCGGCCTAGGCTGCCGTGGCATGATAGGCCACACCCAACCGCGCCGTTTAGCGGCCCGCAGCGTGGCGAGCCGAGTTGCAGAAGAATTACAAAGCCCACTCGGTGAAGTGGTCGGCTTTAAGGTGCGCTTTGCCGATGCGCTTAAGAGTGAGTCCTATATCAAGTTGATGACTGACGGTATTTTACTGGCGGAATTAACTTCAGATCGCTATTTAGATCAATACGATACTATTATTATCGACGAGGCCCACGAGCGTAGCCTCAACATCGATTTTATCTTGGGTTACCTCAAACAAATTCTGAAAAAACGCCCCGATTTAAAGGTCATCATCACCTCGGCCACCATAGATGTGGAGCGTTTTTCTAAGCATTTCAATAATGCGCCTATTATCGAAGTCTCGGGCCGTACCTTTCCGGTCGAAACCCGCTACCGCCCCTTAGTGCAGGATAGTGATGCCGATCTGGATCAAATCGAAGGCATTTTTGCCGCCGTCGATGAGCTGGTGGCCGAAGGGCTTGGCGACATTCTGATCTTTATGAACGGTGAGCGGGAAATCCGTGATACCGCCGAGCAATTAAGCCGGCGTAATTACCGTGATACCGAAATTTTGCCGCTGTATGCGCGGCTTTCCTACGGCGAACAGTCCAAGGTGTTTAGCAGTCACAGGGGCAGGCGGATTGTGCTTGCCACCAACGTCGCCGAAACCTCGTTAACTGTGCCTGGCATTCGTTACGTGATTGACCCAGGTACGGCGCGCATCAGTCGTTATAGCTATCGCACTAAGGTGCAGCGCCTGCCGATTGAACCTATTTCGCAGGCGAGCGCTAATCAACGTCAAGGCCGTTGTGGCCGCGTGGGGCCGGGGATTTGCATTCGGTTATACGATGAGGCGGATTTTAATAATCGTCCAGCCTTTACCGATCCTGAAATTCTGCGCACTAACTTAGCTTCGGTCATTTTGCAGATGCTTGCCATCGGCCTTGGAGATATTGCTGCGTTTCCCTTTATCGAGCCGCCCGATCCGCGCCATATCCGCGACGGTTTCTTGCTGCTCGAAGAATTACAAGCGGTCGCGAACAAACACGGCAAGCTCGGGTTGACGCCACTTGGGCGTAATTTAGCGCAAATTCCGGTGGATCCGCGTCTGGCGCGTATGGTGGTCGAGAGTCAGCAGTTAGGTTGTTTAAATGAAGTGCTCATTATTGCCGCGGGTCTGTCGATTCAAGATCCCCGCGAGCGACCTATGGAGAAGAAGCAAGCCAGTGATGAAGCCCATCGCCGTTTTGCCGATCCCAGTTCCGATTTTGTCAGTTGGATAAACCTGTGGCAGCACCTAAAAGATCAACAAAAAGAGTTATCAGCTAGCCAGTTCCGTAAAAAATGCCGCGATGAATACTTAGCCTACCTGCGGGTGCGTGAGTGGCAGGATTTATATACCCAGCTTAAGCAAGCCGTGCACGATTTAAAGTGGCGTTTAAACGATACCCCCGCCAATTATGACAGCTTGCACCGTGCGCTCCTGTCAGGCTTGTTGAGCCATGTTGGTTTTAAAGATAACAATAACGAGTACTTAGGTGCCCGTAATCGTAAGTTTTTTGTGTTTCCCGGTTCGCCACTCGCCAAAAAGGGCCCTAAGTGGATCATGGCGGCCGAGCTGACCGAAACCTCGCGCCTATTTGCTCGCTGCTGCGCTAAAATCGAACCCGAATGGCTAGAGCCCTTAGCGGCGCATCTGATCAAGAAAAGCTATGTAGAGCCGCATTTTGAGGCCAAACCCGGCAGCGTTATTGCCCTCGAGAATCAAGTGCTCTACGGTTTGACGGTTGTGCATCGCCGCAAGGTGCAATACGGCCCTATCGATCCCGTCGAATCACGGGAGATTTTTATCCGCAGTGCCTTGGCAGAGGGGCAGCTACAAACCCAAGAAGCGTTTTTTATCGCAAATCAGAAGCTGCTCGAAGACATTGAATCGCTGGAGCATAAATCCCGTCGCCGCGATATATTAGTGGATGAGCAAGTGCTGGTGGATTTTTACGAGCCGCGTATTCCCCAAGGCATTTATAACGCCCAGTTGTTCTTTGGTTGGTGGAATAAGACCAAGCGTGAGCAGCCGGATTTACTGGATTTTAATAAAGCACTGTTAATGCAGCGCAGCGCCGACCATATCTCGGCCTTGGATTTTCCCGATACTTGGCATAAGGGCAATTTACGCCTCAAGCTCAGTTATCATTTTGAGCCCAGTGTCGCGGACGATGGCGTGTCGGTGCACATTCCGGTGGCATTGCTCAACCAAATCGATGATACGGATTTCGATTGGTTGGTGGCCGGGCTCAGGGAAGAAAAGTGCATCGCGCTGATCAAATCTTTGCCTAAGAGCTTGCGGCGTAACTTTGTGCCAGCGCCGGACTATGCCCGCGCCTGTGTGCAGGCGATGCCGCCCTTTAGCGCCAGTTTGCTCGAGGCCATGTGCAAGCAGTTATTGCGCATGAGTGGCACACGCATATCCCCAGAAGACTTTGATTTAACGCAGATCCCCGCGCATCTGCAGATGAATTTTAAAATCGAGGATGATAAAAATAACTTAGTGGCCGAAGGCCGTGTGCTCGACACCTTAAAAGCCGAGTTGCAGGGCGTGGTCGCTAAGGCCATTCGTCAGGTGGCGGATAAGGGCATAGAGCGAGAAGCGTTAACCGAGTGGTCCTTTGGCGAGCTGCCTAAGCAATATCAGCAGCAGAAGGGCAATTATCAGGTGCGGGCGTTTCCGGCGCTGATCGATAATAAAGACAGTGTTGCAATCAAATTATTTGATGATGAATTTGAGGCGCAGGATGCCCACCGTCAGGGTCTGCGGCGTTTACTGCTGCTTAATATCCCTTCGCCGGTGAAGCATTTACAGCAAGCCTTGCCTAACAAGGCAAAATTAGCCATGTATTTCAATCCATTTGGTCAAGTTCAGATCTTGATCGATGATATTATTGCCGCCGCAGTGCAGCAGTTATTGGATGAAAAGCAGCTGGATGTCCGGGATAAAAACCAGTTTGAGCAGGCAAAGGACTGGGTTCGCCAGGAACTTAACCTGACCGCCGAGCAAATTGCCCTGAAGGTTGAGCAGATTTTGACTCTTTATCAGGGCATTAAAAAGCGCCTCAAGGGTAAAATTAGCCTAGATATTGCTTTTGCTATGAGTGATATTCAAAGCCAATTAGACAAGTTAGTGTTTAAGGGGTTTGTTGAAGCCTGTGGCTGGAACCGTTTAGCCGATGTGGCGCGTTACTTAAAGGCGATTGAAACCCGTATCGAGAAGTTGCCTGTCGATCCGACCCGCGACCGTTTGCATATGCAGAGCATTAACAAGGTACAGGAAGCATTGACTGCGCAACTGGCGAAAGTGCCACGATCGCAGCCGACACCGCCCGCGTTAATCGAGGCACGCTGGATGATTGAAGAGTACCGCGTCTCCTGTTTTGCACAGGTGCTCGGCACGGCTTATCCAATATCTGAAAAGCGGATTTTAAATCACATTCAACAGGCCTAATTGCCCAGCGTGATATTAAGCGGCGGGTCTACCGTTTCCCCTCAAAATAGGGATGTGCTTATTTTGAGGGGAACAGCCGTTTTGCTTTATATTTGGCTAAGTGGCCTCGTATTGCTTTGGTGCAGGATGTTGCTTTGGTGCTATGTATTCGTTTGTTGCTGTGTATGGGGTTTGGTGCTGGGTATGGGTTTGGTGATAGTAGCGTAAGTCATGCTCGGTGCGACGCCCCTCACTGAAGGCAGAAACACGTTTTAAATAGCCGATCACCCGGGTGCCATAATCGATATTTTTTGAACCGCATTGGTGACAATATTGCTGGGTACGTTTATCAATATGCTGGCAATCATTACAAATAGTGATTTTCACATTAATGCAGAAATAATTACACCCCGTGCGCGCGGCAATATTATATAAATTGATGTAATTTTGTGCTGAGAGTTTTTCATCCAAATTGAGGTGCAGTGCAGAACCGCCATCTAAATAGCGGGTCATTTGTTCGCCGTGTAAGATAAATTTGTCGAGGTAATTGATATCGCCATCTTCAACGGGATAGAAATAACTGTTGTAACAATTTCTTGAGACACGATAGCCGTCTTTTTTATCCCACCGGGCATTTTTTATCCCTAAATTCTCGGCGGGAACAAATTCGGTATTAAACCTATAGCCCCATTGCTCGGTTGCCCGTCTGTTAGCATCGTAAATTATCTTTAAGTTATCCTCGATAAAAGACTGATATTCTGTATTGGTATTGGCCGTTAAGCCTAAATATTCGGCGGCCTCGACCATACCGTTAATGCCTATGGTCAGGAATTGTTTGTCGAGGGAGATAAACCCCGCGTCATATACAGGCAACATGCCATTTGCTAAATGATCTTCCATCAATTTTCGATAGGCGATTTGGTATTGTTGAACTTTGACTATTTCAGTGTGCAAGTCCCGTTTATCTTGAATTAATCTATTCATATTAACGGTGATCACATTGATTGACCCCGTTGCGACGCCCCCCGCGCCTAGACTGTAGGAGAATGAGTGATCGCTGATCTCATTACGTAGCCGGCAACAGGAAGCCAGCGAATCGGCATTTTGTGATTGATAGACAAAGAACGCGCCCCCTTCACTCATATTTTTGGCACAGATCTGAGCAAAATCAGCATCTTTTACCTTACCCTGTTCCGTGAGCATTGCGGCGGTGATCACCGGGAAGGTGAGTACCGCTTTGCTGCGCTCACGGTTAAACCAGTCCAAGAAAAAGGCTTGTAATTCACGGATGGAATGCCAGTCTGGCGCGGTGAAGTCGGGGAACACAAATTGACCAAACATGGCGTCAAAGTAATGTTGGTCATAAATGGAAATATTCCAAAACACACTTTGATATCCCCTTGCCGCCGCGGGTTGATTTAATGCGTAGACGACATGCTGAAGGTGGTTTTCTATCGCGTGTCTGTGCTCGTTAAGATAATGTTCACCATAGTCTTTACGGGCAAAATAGTCGAAATAAATTAAAAATTCGACCGTTGCTATTGCGCCTGCAAATTGGGCACTGATGGCGAAGACTAGATTAACAAAGCTGCCACAAAAGGATTCTAAGTGTTGAGGTGCCTTAGACTCACCACCCAGTTGGGTTAGGCCATTTAATAAAAAAGGGTACATTGAAATCGAAGCGCAATAGGGTTTTAGGCTAGTCTCATCGTGCACGTATATTTCATGTTCCGCAATTTGACGGATATATTCTTCGGCTAAGGCATCGTCAAAAAGATCCGCAATTTTTTGTTTTACGAGGGCACGGTTAATGTCGATGAAATAGTCTTTCATTAACTCAGTTTCTAAGGTGGCAATGTTCTTGTGGGTCACATTTGCATTCGCGTCTAAGTTCGACGCATCGGCGGCATTATTGGCCTGTTGATATTGTGTGATAAAGGCGATTTTTTGCTGTAACTGCTGAGGATTAAGTGATGACATTTTATTGCTCCCTGAATTTAAAGTTGAGTAAATTCCCCGTTTTTAACTCGGTAAAACGCTGGTTTGTCGTTGATTTTTCTAGACCTCCCCGTGTGGGCTGCCAGGCTCCTGTTTTGAGATAATCGAGTTGCCGGACAATTTTTTGGGGGACTTTTTCTTTGCCAGTGTATAGGCAGGTTTTAAGCCCCATTGTTTTGGCGATTAACAGTTTTTCAATCAGTGCCTCTGGGTTCCATTCTCCGCCAAAAAATAAAATACAGCTCACAAGTCCCTGATAACGATCTAAATAACCTTCGAACATTAGCTTATTCAGCGCGATGCCAATTCGTGGATCCCAGCTATCTTGGCTATGGCATCCTTGGCAGCGTAGCGGGCAACCTGTAATGGTAAAGGCCAATGAAACCTCATCGGGCACTTCTTGAAAACAAATCTGTGGCTGAAAGCTGTTAAATGCTAAATTTCCCATATATTGTGTTTTATTTTAATTTTGACACTATATATAGTTATACTAACGGAGGGGCTAAATCCTGATTTGATCAAGATCAAGTTTTTGTGATTGAGGCAGATAGTAAAATGGCTGGGATAAGAGGGGGTGTCAGCAGCCCAAATGGCGGTAAATTAGTTCAGTTTAGAGAGAGACGTGTGCAGTGTTGTTTGATAGATATATTGTAATAGGCGGTAGCTATCAGCCAGATCACAATCTACTTGCTCTTGTTTTTTATAGCCTAATTGAGTGAGTTCGATATGCCATGTGGGGGTGATTTGTTGTAATGCCAAACTTTGTTTTACGCAATTGAGTTTGCAGCCATCCAGCGCCAATATAGGCCGCCCGGACTTTGCGAGTTTGACGATAGATTTAATATTTCCGCCCACTCCCGCAATACATGACATCTGCATCACACCTGTGCGGTCTAAGGTTAAGGCTACATCATTGGCTAATTGTGCCACATTCGAGCAACCTGAACAGGCATAGACTAAGGGTTTATCAGCCAGTATCTTGGTCATTTTTATGCCTTTTGTAAAAAGTTTATTTATGGTGTAGGCACGCAAAATATGCTGTACCTACACTCGGTTAGCTCATTTTTAGCAAGTGATCTCCGCATGGGAGCGGGCGTAAAACCACCAGGTTATCGCGACACAACTGGCATAAAACACAATGAATCCATAGAGGGCGGTGTCTACCGCGCCAGTTAAACTCATCGATGTGCCATAGGCCTTAGGAATAAAAAATCCGCCATAGGCCGCTATCGCTGAAATAAACCCGAGTACCGCAGCAGATTCCCGGTTTCCTTCGATTTCAGCCTGTCTTTCCATCCCTTTACCTAGGGCCCTTTGTCTTAGGGTCAAGAACATCACTGGCACCATTCGGAAGGTGGAACCATTGCCTATGCCTGTGGTGATAAATAACAGGACAAACATGCCGAAGAAGCCGAAGAAATTACCACCTTCACCCCCGTGGGGGAGGAAAAATAATACCCCACAGACTCCAAACGCCATAAATAGAAAGTTGACTAAGGTTACCCTAGCGCCACCGAAGATATCCGCCAGTTTACCGCCTACGGGTCTTGCGAGTGCACCAGCAAGTGGGCCAATAAAGGCAAATTTTACCGGATCCACCCCAGGAAATAGCATGCCAGAGAGTAAGGGGAATCCCGCCGCAAAACCGATGAAACTGCCAAATGTGCCCATATATAGCCAACACATAAGCCAAGTATGTCGGCGCTTAAATACGACGGCTTGTTCTTTAAAGGAAGATTTGGCATCGGTAATATCATTCATACCAAACCAAGCCGCGATAGTGCAGATAATAATCAGTGGCACCCAGACAAAGGCCGCGTTTTGCAACCAAATAGCCTGATTTTCGCCATTTTGCATAATTTGGGTCAGCGGCGCACCCTCTAGGCCACCAAAGACGCTGGCAGAAATCACTAAAGGGGCAAAGAGTTGCATACCCGAGACCCCTAAATTGCCCAGTCCCGCGTTCAGACCGAGTGCCGTTCCTTTTTCCGCTTTAGGGTAAAAGAAGCTGATGTTGGCCATACTGGAGGAGAAGTTACCGCCGCCTAAACCACAGAGTAAGGCTAAGATCAGCATGATAAGGTAGGGCGTTTCGGTGTTTTGGAGGGCAAATCCCATCCATAAACAGGGGATCAGTAATGAGGCCGTCGACAGGGCCGTCCAGCGGCGACCACCGAATATGGGCACCATAAAACCATAGAAAATGCGTAGGGTGGCACCCGATAGGGCAGGCAACGCAGCAAGCCAGAACAATTCATTCGGACTGTAGCTAAAACCTAGTTTGGGCATTTTGACGACCATAATGCTCCAAATGGACCAGACCGCGAAGGCGAGAAATAAGTTGGGAATGGAGATCCACAGATTGCGTCTGGCGATTTTTTTTCCTTTGTTTTCCCAAAAGTCTTTATTCTCGGGTTGCCAATCATGGAGCACAAACGCATCGGGCGTGGCCATTTCCGGTAAATTCTTAACGGTTTGACCACTGGCCCATTCCATTTTCTCCGCTTTACGAATAGCAGAATGCATCCAGGCAAGGGAAATAGCACAGATGATGAATAGCAGCATAAAACAGCTTTGCCAAATGCCAATCACATCATTGAGCATACCGAAGGTCAGCGGCAGTAAGAAACCACCTATGCCACCAACCATACTCACTAGGCCGCCAACGACGCCGACATTGCCGGGAAAATAAGTAGGTATGTGCTTGAATACCGCCGCTTTACCTAAGGACATAAAAAAGCCTAGGGTAAAGATAAAGAACACAAAGACGGGTAGAGAAATATGAAAATTAAATTCAAAGATGTGGCTAACCCCGGTCACACTGTAGTGGGTTGGGGGATAACTGAGTAGGAAAGTGCACAGGGTACTGATCCCGAGTGTCCAATACATGATCCGGCGGGCACCGTACTTATCCGACCAAAATCCTCCCAAAATTCTGAACAATGAGCCTGGAATAATATAAAGCGAAGTCAACACCCCCGCCGTGACCAGTGAAACGTCATACACATTGATCAGGTAATGGGGTAGCCAGAGGGCGAGGGCAACAAAGGCACCAAAAACGAAAAAGTAATATAAAGCAAAACGCCAGATGCGAATATCATGCAGTAATGCCAACTGTTCACTGAATTTAGGCGGCGTGAAATTGCCTAGGCGGCGAGGCTCAGTTTTAGCGAAAAATAAATAAATCGTGGCAAAAATAGCCATGATCAAACTATAGATTTGCGCCGTTTCTTGCCAGTTAAAATGGCCTAGTAAAAAAGGGGCACCAAAGGTGGTCAACGCTGCGCCCACATTACCCGCACCAAAGATCCCGAGTGCTGCACCCTGTTTTTTGGTTTCAAACCAGGCGGCGACGTAGGTCGCACCGACGATAAAGCCGCCGCCAGCAAGACCTAGCCCCACCCCCGCGATAAGCAGCATATTGTAGCTATCTGCGATACTGAGCCAGTAGGTTGATATGGCGGCAAGGTACATTACTAGACTAAAAACAATACGTCCTCCCCATCGCTCGGTAAACATCCCGAGCAGAATACGGCTGAGGGAACCACTCAATATAGGAATGGCCATTAATAAGGCCATTTGGGTTTCTGTTAATGATAACTCTGCTTTAATTTGGATCCCTAAAATGGAGAAAATGGTCCAAACAGCAAAACAGAGCGTAAAGGCAATGGTCGTAAGCCATAGGGCTCGATATTGCCCATTCCCCGCGTGCAGTAATTGACTACTCATTTGAAAACTCCGACATGACTAGCATGATATTAACTATCTAATTTTATTGTTTTATTAGAGAAGTGATTGTCGATTCGTGTCGAAATCGTAGCCATCAATGGTGGCGGCATCGATCAGGGTTTGAATATATTGAGCAATTGCTTTTTGACGGACTTTCTCATTGAGATATTGGCTAATTTTGGTTTTAACGGCATCGAGTGGTAGGGGTAATCCATCAATTTTATTTTTTATATCAACAACATGAAAGCCATAGCGACTTTCAATAGGATAAGGTTGTAGGCCAGTAGTTGCACTGAGCAGCTGCCGTTCAAATTCTGGGACCGTTTGGCCACGACTGAGTTGACCTAAATTGCCGCCGGTCGTTTTTGACGGACAGGCAGAAAACTGCTGGGCGAGGGTGGCGAAGTCGGCCTGCTGTTTGACTTGTTCAATGATGTGTTCGGCTAACAGCTTAGCCTCCACTCTGGCCTCTGCATCGTCGGTTGCGGCGGCGATCAAAATATGATTGGCTTCGATCAGCGGAGATGTTTTAAAGCGCTGCGGATTCTGTTGGAAATACTGTAAGCACTCCTCTTCACTCGCCTCTGGAATGACGACTTCGCATTCAATAAGTTGCTCGAGATAATCTTCCTTACCGCTGGTTTCGTCGGGGGATAAGGGAAGGGAGAGTTCCGCTGCACGTTGGCGTAATAGCTCGCCAATCACTAAGCTCTGGGCCGCATCTAACATGGCTTGTCGTTGGGTTGCTGCAGGGAAATATTGCATTTCCATCAGGACTTGTTCTTCGGTGATATCGGTGTGGTTGACTCGGATCATGGTGTTGTTCTCTACTTAGGCAGATTCAGGCAAGGCGCAGTCCCCTGGCATTGGGATGCCAGGGGACGTATTGAGCTAGCGACTCACTTTACGGCGAACGATTTGGTGCTGACGGCCAAGGTACTGCAGTGGTGCGCTGAGCATGTGCACCAGGCGGCTAAATGGAAAGACAACAAAGAGTGTCATGCCAAGTATCACGTGCAGTTTAAAGATGATGTTGACTTCATCAATCGCTTCAACCGCTGCCATACTATTGAATGTCATGATATTTTGAGCCCACGACATTAATTTAAGCATTTCGGCGCCATCGAGGTGACCGCTTGATACCAGAATCGAGATCAGTCCCAGGATAAGCTGCGCATATAACATCAATAAAATGATGATATCCATAGGTTTACTGGTAGCACGTATTCTTGGATTATATAAACGACGGCGGATGAGTATGGTTAATCCCGCAAAACAAATTAACCCGAACAGACCACCAGCGCCCATAGCAAGGAGTTGTTTGAACTCAGTGCTCACGCCGAGGACATGCCAGACTGCCTTTGGGGTTAATAGACCCACAAAGTGGCCGAAGAAGATGCCGATAACCCCCAGATGAAACAGCACACTGCCAAGGTGGAGTTGGCGTTTTTCCAATAATTGGCTCGAACTCGTCTTCCAAGTGTATTGCTCACGGTCGTAGCGTATCCAACTGCCGATAAACATCACCGCCATGGCGATATAGGGATAGATCCCAAAGGCAAAGATTGAAAAATGACTCATTGATGCGCTCCTTACAGTCGTTCACTATTGCCGCTTGGGCGCAATAGCTCTGTGTTCAGTGGAATGTGTTGATCCCGGCGTTGAGCTTCGGTCGGGCGCTGGGTGGCGCAACTGTTTTGGGCGTTATCCATAAAGTTGACCATTTCTTCTTCCCAGACCTTATCGAGCTCTTTAGGGGTGTTATCGGGCTTTTCGTCAACAATTTGCTCACGTAAGTCATCAAGATCTAAAGGGATCTCGGTTAAACTCAGCAGGGCATGGAACAAATCCGCATAGCTCGATTGGTGTTTTTCGAGCCGGCATGCCAACAGAGCAAAAATATGAGCTACCTCTTCCAATCCATAACGGCCATTTTCGCTGCCTTGGGTCGACATAAATTCAAGGTATAGGGGAATGTAGTCGGGCAATTCTTTGGCACTAATATCGAGTCCTGCCTGATGGTATTGATCTAGCAGATTGACCATAGCCTGGCCCCTATCGCGGGACTCGCCATGGATGTGCTCAAATAACAGCATGGAGAGGGAGCGGCCGCGTTCAAATAAACCGTCATATTCTGCTTGCCAGTCCATCAGTTCGCTGCCGAAGCGCTGTTCAATAAATTGATTAACCGCGGCTTTATGCTGTGCATTTAGCTGTGATTGGTCGATGACCCGCGCTAGCTCGGCCCGAGCCTCGATAAGCTCGGGTTGCGGGTAATCGAGTAACATCGATATGACACTCAGTATTTTCATCTTTACTTCTCCAGCGTCACAGGGATCACTTGTCGAACACTTGCCGCTTTCGCACCAAATAAGTTGACGCCATTGTTGCCATCGCCACAGCCATTACCGAAGCTAAAGCCACAGCTGCTCTTCATATCGTAGGCATTTTCGGCATAGGCCTTATGGCTGGTTGGCACCACAAATCTGTCTTCATAATTGGCAATCGCCATATAGCGATACATTTCTTCGACTTGAACTGGCGTGAGGCCGACTTGCTTTAACACGTCGAGGTCTTCCACTTTGTCGACCTGTTGCGAGCGTTTAAAGGCGCGCATTGCCAGCATGCGCTCGAGTGCCACTACCACAGGTTTTTCATCCCCCGCCGTTAATAGATTGGCGAGGTAACGCAGTGGGATCCGCAGGGATTTCAGATCGGGAATTTCCCCGTTCATACCAATATGGCCAGCTTCGGCCGCCGTTTGAATTGGGGATAGTGGTGGCACATACCACACCATTGGAAGGGTGCGATACTCAGGGTGTAACGGCAGCGCGACTTTCCAATCGATCGCCATTTTATAGACGGGCGAGCGCTGGGCGGCGTTGATCCAATTATCACTGATCCCTTCCTTACGGGCGGCTTCAATCACCTTAGGATCGTTAGGATCTAAGAAGATATCTAATTGTGCTTTATAGAGATCTTTATCGTTTGGCGTGTTGGCTGCCGCCTCGATTTTATCGGCATCGTAGAGCAATACGCCGAGGTATCGGATGCGGCCTACACAGGTTTCGGAGCACACAGTCGGCTGCCCGGCTTCGATACGTGGGAAGCAGAAAGTACATTTTTCCGATTTGCCCGATTTCCAATTGAAGTAGATTTTCTTGTAGGGGCAGGCGGAAACACACATGCGCCAGCCGCGACACTTATCTTGGTCAATGAGCACAATGCCATCTTCTTCACGCTTATAAATCGAGCCCGATGGGCAAGAGGCGACGCACGCTGGGTTTAAGCAGTGTTCGCACAGGCGTGGCAAATACATCATGAAGGTTTTTTCAAATTGCCCGTAGATGTCTTTTTGCAGCACATTGTCAAAGTTTTTGTCTTTCTTACGTTTTTCAAACTCAGTGCCGAGAATTTCTTCCCAGTTTGGACCCCAATCGATTTTTTCCATCCGCTGACCAGTGATCAGTGAACGTGGTCTGGCAACCGGTTGATGTTGGCTATCGGGGGCCGTGTGCAAATATTGGTAGTCAAAATCGAATGGCTCATAGTAGTCATCGATTTCCGGCAGATCCGGATTGGCGAAGATCTTGGCCAGTAATCGGACTTTTCCACCGATTTTGAGTTCTAACTTACCTGCAGAGTTACGCTTCCAGCCGCCATTCCATTTATCTTGGTTTTCCCATTCTTTCGGGAAGCCAATACCAGGTTTGGTTTCGACGTTATTAAACCAAGCGTATTCAACCCCTTCGCGGGAGGTCCAAACGTTTTTACAAGTAATGGAGCAAGTGTGGCAACCGATACATTTATCGAGATTGAGTACCATGCCTATTTGGGCTCTAACTTTCATAACTTATTCCTTGCTCAAATCTTATTTAGTGTCTAACCAGTCGACGTTGTGCATCTTACGTACAACAACAAATTCGTCGCGGTTACAACCGACAGTACCGTAATAGTTAAAGCCATAGGCTTGTTGGGCATAGCCACCAATCATATGGGTAGGCTTCATCACGGCGCGGGTGACTGAGTTGTGGATCCCGCCACGGGTGCCGGTCATTTCTGAACCTGGGACGTTTACGATACGTTCTTGGGCGTGGTACATCATGCTCATGCCTTCGGGGACTCGCTGGGAGACCACGGCGCGGCAAGCAATCGCCCCGTTGACGTTGAAGACTTCAATCCAGTCGTTATCTTCGATACCGGCAATTTTGGCGTCGGTTTCGCTCATCCAGACGATAGGGCCACCGCGGGACAGCGTCAGCATCAACAGGTTGTCCGAATAGGTGCTGTGGATACCCCATTTTTGGTGTGGTGTGATCCAGTTAAGGACGATTTCCTTATTGCCGTTGGGCTTTTTGTTCAGTACCGGTGCGACGGTTTTCAAGTTGATCGGCGGCTTATAGGTACAGAGCTGTTCGCCAAAATCACGCATCCATTGGTGATCTTGATAAAACTGTTGGCGACCGGTAATAGTGCGCCAAGGTATTTGCTCGTGTACGTTGGTGTAGCCAGCGTTATAGGAGACATGCTCATCCTCTAGGCCTGACCAAGTAGGTGAGGAGATGATTTTCCGTGGTTGGGCGACAATATCGCGCCAGCGAATTTTTTCTTCTTCCTTGGGTTTGGCTAGATGGGTGTGATCTAAACCGGTAAATTCACCGAGGGCTTCCCAGGCTTTCACTGCGACGTGGCCGTTGGTTTCTGGGGCGAGTGCTAGGATCATTTCACAGGCATCGATGGCGGTATCGAGCTTAGCTAACCCTTTATTCACACCTTCATCCGTATGGGTATAGTTGAGTTGACGTAGGAGTTTGACTTCATCCTTAGTATCCCAACTAATGCCTTTGCCACCATTACCAATGTTTTCCAGCAAGGGTCCTACCGAGGTAAAGCGGGCATAGGTATTGGGATAGTCGCGCTCAACCATAGTTAAGTGCGGCATGGTTTTACCCGGAACAGGTTCACATTCGCCTTTCCACCAGGCTTTAACATCATAGGGTTGGGCTAATTCCCCTGGGGTATCGTGGTGCATTGGGATAGTGACTAGATCCTGCTCAACCCCTAAATGTCCCACACAGACCTTGGAAAATGCCTTGGCAATACCCTTAAAGATTTCCCAATCTGAACGCGCCTCCCATACAGGGTCAATGGCGGCCGAAAGCGGGTGAATAAACGGATGCATATCCGAGGTATTCATATCATCTTTTTCATACCAAGTTGCAGTGGGTAAGACAATATCCGAATATAAACAAGTCGTTGACATGCGGAAATCTAAGGTTACCCACAGGTCAACCTTACCTTCGGCGCCTTCATCTTTCCATTCAACGTCTTCAGGCTTATTACCGCCAAAATCACCCAGATCTTTACCGAGCAAGCCATGCTTAGTGCCGAGGAAATGGCGCAGCATATATTCATGGCCTTTGCCGGAGGAGCCCAGCAGGTTAGAGCGCCAAATAAACATATTGCGGGGGAAGTTTTTCGGATCATCGGGCTGTTCACAGGCAAATTTCAGATCGCCCGTTTTAAGCTGGGAAACGACATGCTCTTCTACCGTTTGGTTTGCAGCCTTTGCGTTGGCGGCGAGGTGTAGTGGGTTAGTGCCTAATTGTGGCGCAGAGGGTAACCAGCCCATGCGTTCGGCGCGGCTGTTGAAATCGATAATGCTGCCACTCCAGTTTTCCTTAGGTGCGAGTGGCGAAATGATTTCGGACATGTTCAGTTTTTCATAGCGCCATTGGCTAGAATGGTTATAGAAAAACGAAGTGCCGTTCATATGGCGGGGAGGGCGTTGCCAATCGAGTGCAAATGCCAGTGGAGTCCAACCCGTTTGGGGACGAAGTTTTTCTTGGCCGACATAGTGGGCCCAACCGCCGCCCGATTGACCGACACAACCACACATCATCAACATGTTGATCAGGCCACGGTAGTTCATGTCCATGTGGTACCAGTGGTTAAGCGCCGCACCGACAATGACCATTGAACGCCCCTGGGTTTTATCCGCATTTCTGGCAAACTCAGTGGCGACACGGATCACATCGGCTCGTTTCACGCCGGTGATCACTTCCTGCCAAGCGGGGGTGTAGGGTACATTGTCATCGTATGAGCTGGCGCGCTGGCTATCGCCAATACCGTTATCTACACCATAGTGAGCCAACATAAGATCATATACGGTTGCCACTTTGGCTTGGCTGCCATTCGCCAGTTGCACCGTTTTGACGGGGACCTTGCGTAGCTGGATATCGCTATGTTCAGTGTGTTGGAAATATTGATATTCGTGGGGCGCGCCGCCGAAGTAGGGGAAGGCAACTTGAGCAAATTCATCGCTTTGATCTTTAAGCGTCAATAAGACATCAATATCGCCATGGCGATCTTTCTGCTCTAAATTCCACTTGCCTTTTTCGCCCCAGCGATAGCCGATAGAACCATTAGGGCTGGTCATTTTTCCTTGGCTATTAATTGCAATAGTTTTCCAATCAGGATTGTTTGTTTCGCCAAGATTATCAACAAGATCGGCGGCGCGCAGGAAGCGGCCACTGGTGAGATGCCCATTGCTTTCTTCGAGCATCACCAATATTGGCATATCGGTGTAATGTTTAACGTAATCAGTGAAATAGGTACTTGGATTATTGACATGGAACTCCTGCAAAATCACATGGCCAAACGCCATGGCGAGCGCGGCATCTGTGCCTTGGCGCGGTGCCAGCCAAGTATCACCAAACTTTGAGGCTTCGGAATAGTCCGAGGTGATAACGCAGGTTTTTGTGCCCTTGTAACGCACTTCACTCAAAAAGTGAGCGTCGGGGGTACGGGTTTGAGGCACGTTTGAGCCCCAGACTATGATGTAGTTGGAGTTATACCAGTCGGCGGACTCGGGCACATCGGTCTGCTCTCCCCAAACCTGCGGTGAAGCGGGTGGCAAATCGCAATACCAATCATAGAAACTGAGACAGTTAGCACCGATCAAGGAAAGGTAACGGGCACCTGCCGCGTAGGACACCATAGACATAGCAGGGATAGGTGAAAAACCCGCGATACGATCCGGACCATAGGTCTTAGTGGTGTATACGTTAGAGGCGGCAATAATTTCATTGACTTCATCCCAACTGGCACGAATGAATCCCCCTAAACCGCGCCTCTCCTTGTAACTTTTTGCCTTAACAGGATCATTGACAATCGACGCCCATGCATCGACGGGATCGGCATAGCGCTGCTTCGCCTCTCGCCAAAGTTTCATCAGTTGTTGGCGGATTTTTGGGTATTTCAGTCGGTTAGCGCTATAAATATACCAAGAATAACTCGCGCCCCTTGGGCAGCCGCGGGGCTCATGGTTGGGTAAATCGGGACGGGTGCGGGGGTAATCGGTTTGTTGGGTTTCCCAGGTGACTAAGCCATTTTTGACATAGATTTTCCAGCTACAGGAACCGGTGCAGTTAACGCCGTGGGTGGATCTCACAATTTTATCGTGCTGCCAGCGTTGTCGGTAACCCTGCTCCCAGGTCCTATCTTGCTCAGTCGTAACGCCATGACCGTTGGCAAACGGTTCCTGACGGGTCTTAAAAAAACGCAATTTATCGAGTAAGTGACTCATTTATTAATAAACTCCTGATGCGATACTGCTCTCAACAGAGAATGCTAATTGACGCTAAAGCAATACTCGTTGCCTGACTCTATGAAGAGATTTGGTTATTGGTTACAAAACCATTTCCCATATGTGACTTTTGTATTTTTTATGGCTGATTTAGGTTGGATTTGTGCGCAAAGTCTGACGCGAGTCAAATGGCTGGATGTTGATCGCGATCAATAAATCACTGTTTTTGTGAAGAATATCCCTTTGTGAGTATCATGGTGCAACGCCATATTCATAGCGCAATTTCAGCGGCTTAGAGGGCTCGAATACCGACGCTTGTCTGGATATTTATCATGGTCTTAATCTGTCTATGGACAGGTTGTGAGCACAGTGTCTTTACTCGAATGCCGTTTGTGGATCGAGATCACGCTTATGGGCAAATACCTAATTAGAGGAAGGGGCTTTTCACCTAAAGTCTCCTATGATGATAAAAGCTAAAACAATGTGACAAAAATGTGTTTGATTTTGTGCTTAAAAATTGACTCGTCTTACATCGATTTTAAGGGGGATTTACGGTGGAACGAGACAGTTAAGTGGATCGCAGCCGCGTGGATAACAGCATGTTTATGCAGAAATTTGGGAGAGATTATGACGACTCGAACCAGTGACGAAGCGAGTGATAGTAAGCGCTTAGAATTAAAAATTTTCCTCTTTTTAACCGTGCTATTAGCACCGATATTGTCCGTATTACTGGTCAGTGGCTTAGGCTTTGCGATTTGGTTTAGCCAAATTCTCACTGGCCCTCCGGGTGCAGGCTAAGCCAAAAACAACAATAACAATGCAATAGAGTGGAATGTCGGATGAGCAAAGAACTTCATATCACCAGTTTAGTGGTGCAAGTATTGCCGCAGAAGATGGCAGACGTTAGGCAACACATTATGACGATTGAAAACGCCGAACTTTCCGTGAATAACGATGTGAAATTGGTCGTTGTACTCGAAGGCGATTCCCAACGCGCCTTGATGGACAACATAGAAAAGATCAATGCCATTCCTGGCGTCCTATCCGCCACTATGGTTTACCACCAGAGTGAAACGCTCGAAGAGGGTGAAGAATGAACATGAACAGACGCGATTTTATTAAAGCCAACGCGGTGATCGCCGCGGCGGGTGCCGCAGGCTTAGCCTTGCCCGCGGGCGCAAGCAACCTAATTACCAGCTCAGAACAAACTAAACTCGAATGGAATAAGGCGCCTTGCCGTTTCTGCGGCACGGGGTGTTCCGTGATTGTTGCCACCCGCGATGGCAAAGTCGTGGCCACCCACGGTGATGCCAACAGTGAAGTCAACCGTGGCCTTAACTGTATCAAGGGTTATTTCCTGTCGAAAATCATGTACGGCAGCGATCGTCTGACTACGCCTATGCTGCGAATGACCGATGGCAAATACGATAAGCACGGCGAATTCTCACCGATCAGTTGGGACAGCGCCTTTGACATCATGGCGCAAAAGTGGAAAGAAACCATCAAAGCCAAGGGCCCAACCGCTGTGGGCATGTTCGGCTCGGGCCAATGGACAGTATGGGAAGGTTACGCCGCCGTTAAGTTGATGAAAGCGGGCTTCGGTTCGAACAATATCGACCCTAATGCACGCCACTGCATGGCGTCGGCGGTAGTCGGCTTTATGCGCACCTTCGGTATCGATGAGCCTATGGGTTGTTATGACGATATGGAAGCGGCCGATGCCTTCGTGCTGTGGGGCTCGAATATGGCCGAAATGCATCCTATCCTCTGGAGCCGCGTGACCGATCGCCGCCTGAGCGCATCCCATGTTAAAGTGGCTGTGCTGTCCACCTTCGAACATAGATCCTTCGATTTAGCCGATTTGCCAATCGTTTTCACTCCGCAAACCGACTTAGCCATTTTGAACTTTATCGCGAACTACATTATTCAAAACGATAAAGTTAACTGGGACTTCGTGAAGAAGCACGTCAACTTCCGCCAGGGCACCACAGATATAGGTTATGGTTTACGTCCAACCCATCCCCTTGAGAAAAAAGCCAAAAATGTGAAAACGGCGGGGGATTCGACCCCAATCGATTTTGATACATTCAAGGCGTTTGTGGCCGATTATACGGCTGAAAAAGTCAGTAAACTGTCCGGTGTTCCAGAGGATAAGTTAATCGAACTGGCGAAGCTCTATGCCGATCCTAATACAAAAGTCACTTCGTTCTGGACCATGGGCTTTAACCAACATACCCGCGGTGTATGGTGTAACAACCTGATTTACAACATCCATTTGCTAATGGGTAAGATTTCTACCCCAGGTAACAGTCCGTTCTCATTGACGGGTCAACCGTCAGCCTGTGGCACAGCACGTGAAGTCGGGACTTTCTCCCATCGTTTACCCGCCGATATGGTGGTGACGAACCCTGAGCACAGAAAACACGCCGAAGAAATCTGGAAGATCCCCAGCGGTATTATTCCACCCAAACCCGGTTACCACGCCGTCGAGCAAAACCGTCGCTTAAAAGACGGCGATCTGAACTGCTATTGGGTGCAAGTGAATAACAATATGCAGGCGGGTCCGAACATCAATGAAGAAGGGCTACCAGGATATCGCAATCCTGCCAACTTCATTGTGGTATCCGATGCCTATCCAACGGTCACCACCCAGGCGGCGGATCTGATCCTGCCAACGGCGATGTGGGTCGAGAAAGAGGGCGCCTATGGCAATGCCGAGCGCCGCACCCAGTTCTGGCACCAAATGGTGCAGGCGCCGGGTGAGTCCCATTCGGATCTGTGGCAATTGATGGAATTTTCCAAGCGTTTTACCACGGATGAAGTCTGGCCTAAGGACGTGCTTGCCGCTAACCCTGAGTTTAAGGGCAAAACCCTATTCGAAGTGCTGTACCAAAACGGCAATGTTGATAAGTTCCCATTAACGGATGCCGATCCTAAGTACTTGAACAACGAAGCGAAACACTTTGGTTTTTACGTGCAGAAGGGCTTATTCGAAGAATACGCGACCTTTGGCCGTGGCCATGGTCACGACTTAGCTCCCTTTGAGGCTTACCATGAAGCCCATGGGTTACGTTGGCCCGTGGTCGATGGTAAAGAAACCAAGTGGCGTTTCCGTGAGGGAAGCGATCCCTATGTTAAAGCGGGTAAAGGCTTTGAGTTTTATGGTAAGCCCGATGGCCGTGCGGTAATTTTTGCGCTGCCCTATGAGCCAGCCGCCGAGTCTCCGGATGACGAATACGATATTTGGTTATCCACAGGTCGGGTGCTTGAGCACTGGCATTCGGGGTCTATGACCCAACGTGTGCCCGAGCTTTACCGCGCTTTCCCCGATGCCGTGTGTTTTATGCACCCAGAGGATGCCAAAAAACGTGGCCTTCGCCGTGGCGATGAAGTGCGAGTCGTATCACGCCGTGGGGAGATCAAGACGCGAGTCGAAACCCGTGGCCGTAATAAACCGCCTGTGGGCCTAGTGTTCGTACCTTGGTTTGATGCTAGCCAGCTCATTAATAAAGTCACCTTAGATGCGACAGATCCCTTGTCAAAACAAACTGACTTTAAGAAATGTGCGGTGAAGATCGTCAAGGTATAAGGAGTACAGGATGAAAACATTCAAATTAGTCTCAACATTGGGTTTACTCGCACAGGGCTTAGTCTTTATTGGCAGCGTCTCGGCAGCCAGTGTTCCCGATGAGAAAATCGATACTCTGCGTCAGGCACCGATCGATGTCGAGCTTACGCCACCGGCGATGCAAACGGTACGCAACACAGATGTTAAAGAAGTGCGTAATTACCCGATGCAGCCGCCAGTGATCCCCCATAAAATTGATGGCTATCAATTGGATCTTAAAGTGAATAAATGTATGGCCTGCCATGCGAGAAGCCGCACTGGTGACTCCCAAGCGCCTATGGTCAGCGTGACACACTATATGGATCGGGATAATAACTTTTTAGCCGAGCTTTCTCCGCGTCGTTATTTCTGTACTCAATGCCATGTGCCGCAGTTAGATGCCAAACTCCTAGTCGAAAACGACTTTGTGGATATGGAACATCTTATTAAAGCCAACACTGAGCAGAAAAAACACTAGGAGTCAGCATGTTAGATAAACTGAAAAAAATCTGGCAAGTACTCAATCGCCCGAGTGTGCACTACAGTCTAGGTTTTTTAACCTTAGGTGGTTTCGTGGCGGGGGGGG